>Ga0209755_10005914_pt1 | contig 13722 bp, 13 predicted proteins | sample TergutCo191P1_FD_187301 | JGI IMG/M metagenome (GOLD analysis project Ga0209755, IMG submission 187301) | Cornitermes sp. P1 segment gut microbial communities from Petit-Saut dam, French Guiana - Co191P1 (SPAdes) (version 2) | ecosystem: Host-associated > Arthropoda: Insects > Digestive system... | reverse complement strand
CGCGCCCTTTAGGGTTTTGCCCATCTTGTTGCCGTCCGCAGTGGTGACCAGCGGGAAAGTCAGGGCGAACACCTCGGTTCCTTCGATACGGCGGATAAGGTCTACCCCGGCAAGGATATTGCCCCATTGATCATCGCCGCCAATCTGGAGACGGCAGCCGTAACGGCGGTACAGTTCCAGGTAATCGTAACTTTGAAGGAGCTGGTAATTGAACTCGATAAAAGACAGGCCCGTCTCAAGCCGCACTTTGTAGGCTTCCATGCTGAGCATACGGTTTACGGAAAAATGAACACCAATGTCCCGCAGGAAATCTATGTAATTAAGACCGGCAAGCCAGTCCTTGTTATTTGCGGTCATGGTCTTGACCCCGTCAAAGCCGATAAAGTTATCGAGCTGTGCCAGAATGGAAGCGGCGTTTTTGTCCAGCTGCTCGTAGCTCAAGATTTGGCGGGTTTCAGACCGAAAGGACGGGTCGCCGATTCTCGCTGTCCCCGCGCCCATAAGCGCAATGCCCTTGTGCCCGGCGTTTACAAGGTGCTTAAGGGCGAAAAAAGGAACCATGTGGCCGATGTGGGCGCTGCTTGCCGTGGGATCAATGCCTATATAAAACGTAACAGGCTCCTCACTCATCAAACGGGAAAGCCCCTCGACATTGCTGCATTGGGCAAAAAAGCCCCTGCTCATTAAGTTCTCTATAGCCGGATGCATAATTCCTCCATCACGTTTTGGGTGCGTTCAGTATACAGTTTTTTTTGCGGTTCGTAAGGGGTGTCGGCTTAATACAAAACACTGCGTAAAGCGGCACAGGCAGAAAGGCTGTTGTCAGGCAACTTGACAAACACGCGGCAATAACGAAAATGTAATAATGCAATTTAACGGTTACCACCATGTAGGGCTCTTTGTGAAAGATGCCCAAAAGAGTCTGGATTTTTACACCCAGGGGCTGGGCGGGAAAATGGTTTTCAGTTTTCCCATGTCGGATGATGATGCAAAAACCATCTATCTTGTGGATATGGGGGGTAATGCTGTTATAGAAATTATCCCCAGGGGCAACGGGGAGGAGGAGCTCAACGCACATTGGGCGCATCTGGCTATCCGTACCGATGATTCCAGGGCCGCCTATGACCTGGCTATCAAGGCCGGGGCTGTTTCCAAAATGGAGCCCAAAGAAGTCAAGCTTGGAACCATGGATGCATGTATCGCTTTTGTGTACGGGCCTGATCAGGAAGTTCTGGAGTTTTTTCAGGTGTTATAAAAAAAAGCCTGTTCCAAAACTTTGTGGAACAGGCTTATCACTAATCTTACAGTGCGTTACGGAAGCGGCGGGTATTCAACGCCTTCTTCCCACATGCCCTGCCGGGTTTCTCCCCGAATACTGGGAATATCCAGTACCATGCCGGGGTGAATAAGGTTCGGGTTGCCGGGTTCGGGCATTCTTGCCCTGTTGGCTTCGTAAAGCCGTCTCCACTGATACGGATCATTAAATACCCAGTCGCGGCCGGCTATGTGCCACAGGGAGTCCCTGTGCGTTAACCAGGAGCGCACGGTGTACTGAGCCGGCAGGAAAATCTGCTGCGGTTCTGGCTCCGGTTCGGGTTCAGGTTCCGGCTGGGCTATCACCACAGGCGGGAGATCGGAAACATGGGCCAGGGCCGCAAGTACGCGGTGCGCGGCGTCAATGGCGTCATCCCAGTCTTCCGCTGCCCGGTAAGCGCGGGCTTCACCGAAGGCGGTTTGGGCTTCGCTGTACTCGGAAGGGTAGCGCGAGGCCGCGTCCACTGCGGTGGCAAAGTCCAGCTGTCTGCGGGCGGTGGCTATGGCGTTGTCGGTTTCCCTGATTTTGAGCTGTAAGCGTACATATTCATCAGAAAGATAGGAAAAGCGGACTGCTTCTTCGGAAAACTCAATGGAAGCAAGGTAATCGCCCTCGTCAAAAGCCTGCTGTGCAAGAATAGTAAGCCGCACGCTTTCAACAAAAAACCTGTTGTTTCTGATGCCCGCAGGAATATCCTGGTCGGCGGGAACAGGCTGGGCAAAAATCGTCTGCGCTCCGAATACGAGCGTCAGTATCGGTATGAAAAGCCAGCGGCGGTTCATTGTGTGCCTCCTTCCAGAATCCTTTCGGCGGCTCTGGCGGCTTCGTCACTTTCCGCCATTCTTTCGTTGGCCAGTCGTAACGCTTCTTCAGCCATGAGCTGCCGTTCCAGGGCTATCTGGGCGACTATCGCAAAGCTGTAACCGCTTTCGCCAAAAAGCCTGGCGGCGTCTTCCATTCTCCGTGCCTGATAAGCGCTGTTGGCCTGGTTGTAAACGACCTGGGCTGAGTTGAACTCTACGCGGACAGCCACGTTAGCCCTGCGGTTGAGGGCCCTTTGGCGTTCGGCAGTTGCCCCGGCGCGCAGGTACATAAGGGCGGCCAGTTCGGCACCAGTTCTTGCGGCATAGAAATCCCCGGCTTCCCATCTGTCAAAGGCACTCATGGCGGCAACATCCGCCTCGGCAAGGGATTCGGGAGCCAACTCTTCGGCGGCATCCACATTACCTTCCCAGGCAATGTAGGCTGCAAGTCCGGCCCTGAGGGCGGAAACCATAGCCAACATCTGGACAGCGTCAGTTTCCGCGCCAATGTAATCGCCGGCGTCCAGCTTGTCCATAATGCCTTCGGCAGCGTCATTTACCTGTAACGCGAGCTCGGGGGCCAGTTCGTCAACATACATCCCGATTTCATCCCATATTTGGGCGGCTTCAAGCGAGGCGGTAATGGTGCCATACATGGCAAGCGCGTTAAGGGCGTTTTCCCTTGCGGCGTGGAAATCATTCGCCTGGTATTGCTCGTAGGCGTTCATGACGGTATTGTCCGCATGAAGGAGGAAATCGGGAGCCTCCACCATGGCACCGGCGGCAATAGCGGCGTTTCGGGCTTCGACCAGTTCCCGCTCCATGCTCTCAAAGTTCCGGGCAAGGGTCTGGGCCTGCATCGCTTCAAATGCGTCAGCCGCGGCGTTATACCGGGCCGCAGACTCCTGGATTTCCGCAATGGTGCCGGTTCTTCTTTGCTGGCCCGCCTGGGCGTACAAAGAGTCAGCGGCATCCCATTCCGAAGGAAAGAGGGTCTGACCGTCAAAATCCATCACCAACTGCCTAGCAGCTTCCGCACGGGCAGCGGCTGCATCCAGCGCGGCCAAAGCTGCCCTATCATCCGGAGGGGGAGGTGGCGGCGGAGGCGGCGGGGGTGGTGGAACTTCCGGGGCTATTAGCTCCGGTTCTACGGGCGGGGGTGCACTTGGACAGGCAGTCATCATAACCACGATAAACAAACCTGACAAAATCCACCACAAAGTTTTACTTTTCATTGGCAACTCCTTCTATATCTTAAGCCCATTAAGCATATTATATGCCCAGATATTAATGTAATAGTGTTGATATTGAGTATAATGTACTTATTTCACTGTAGCAATAGCTCTTTTTGCAAGAATATCACAGCGTTCGTTGAACTCATTGCCCGCGTGACCCCTTACCCAGGCCCATGTTATGGAAAATTCGGAGGCCAGCGCGTCCAGTTCCCTCCAAAGATCCTGGTTTTTTACGGGCTTTTTGTCGCTGGTTCGCCAGGAATTCCGTTTCCAGGCATGTATCCACTCGGTAATGCCCTTTTGCACATACTGGGAATCCGTACAAAGCGTGGGATTCCTGGAAAGCTCTGCATTTTCCTTTACTGCTTTGAGGGCGGAAATAACCGCCAAAAGTTCCATGCGGTTATTGGTGGTGTTCTTTTCCCCGCCCCATTTTTCCGCCACAACTGAATTGCCCTGGAAGGTCTTTTGAACAATCACATAGGCCCAGCCGCCCGGCCCAGGGTTTCCTGAGCAGCCGCCGTCGGTGTAGATATACGTCAATGTACTTCTCCCCTATAATCATCGGCTACTATACCACCAAAAAAAACTATTGACTATACGGGTGTGTTTTGCTATGGTAAAAGTGATCACCATTTTATACATGGGATCCATCACTATATCTTAGATTTCGGAATATTCATTACAATGTTCCGGTAAATGTACAGAGGAGAAAAGTATTATGGCGAAACAGTTAGTGTTCAACGAAGAAGCCCGACGCAGGCTGCTTTCCGGGGTTGAGCAGATTTCCCAAGCCGTCAAGGTAACACTGGGCCCCAAGGGACGGAATGTCCTTCTGGACAAGAAATTCGGAGCCCCCACCGTAACAAAAGACGGCGTTTCTGTAGCAAAAGAAGTTGAATTGGCTGACCCGTATGAAAACATGGGCGCACAGCTTCTTAAAGAAGTGGCCACCAAAACCAATGACGTTGCCGGCGACGGCACCACAACTGCCACGGTTTTGGCCTACTCAATGGTAAAAGAAGGCCTCAAATCCGTGGCCGCGGGCATGACCCCCCTTGAACTGAAGCGGGGCATTGACAAGGCGGTCATAATCGCCGTGGACGAGATCAAAAAGAACTCCAAGAAAATCAACGACAAGGAAGAAATCTCCCACGTAGCCTCGGTTTCCGCCAACAATGACGTGGAAATCGGCAAAACCATTGCCGATGCCATGGAAAAAGTCGGAAAAGACGGCGTTATCACCGTCGAAGAATCCAAAACCATGGACACCAGCATCGAGTTTGTGGAAGGTATGCAGTTTGACCGGGGTTATATCTCCGCCTACTTTGTTACCGACCGTGACACCATGACCTGCGTGTACGAGGATGTCTATATCCTCATCCACGACAAGAAAGTGTCCAGCATGAAAGACATGCTCCCCCTGCTGGAAAAAGTCGCCCAAAGCGGCAAGCCCCTGCTCATCATCGCGGAAGATGCCGACGGCGAAGCCCTTTCCACGCTGGTTGTAAACAGTCTGCGCGGCACCCTCAAGACCTGCGCCGTAAAAGCGCCCGGCTTCGGCGACCGCCGCAAAGCCATGCTGGAAGACATTGCCATCCTTACCGGCGGCGAAGTCATTTCCGAGGAAGTGGGCCTTAAGCTGGAAAACACCGATATTTCCCAGCTCGGCAAAGCCAAAACCGTGAAAATCGACAAAGACAATACCACCATCATCAACGGTGCGGGCAAGAACAAGGACATCCAGGACAGGATCGCCCAGATAAAGGCCCAGATCGAAGAAACCACCAGCGACTACGACCGGGAAAAACTCCAGGAACGGCTTGCCAAGCTTGCCGGCGGCGTTGCGGTGATTAACGTGGGCGCGGCCACCGAAGTGGAACTGAAAGAAAAGAAACACCGGGTAGAAGATGCCCTGTCCGCCACCCGTGCGGCCATTGACGAAGGCATTGTTTCAGGCGGCGCAGTCGCCATGATCCAGGCCGCCATCGCCCTTGAAAAAGCTGACACCACCGGCCTTACGGACGATGAAAAAGTCGGCTTCAAAATCGTGAAGCGCTCACTGGAAGAGCCCATTCGCCAAATCGCGGAAAACGCCGGTTTGGACGGTGCGGTTGTCGCCGAAAAAGCCAAACACGAAAAGAAAGGCGTTGGCTTTGACGCCGCCAAAATGGAATGGGTGGACATGATCAAGTCCGGTATCATTGACCCTGCCAAGGTAACCCGCTCGGCCCTGCAAAACGCCGCCTCCGTGGCGAGCCTCTTGCTGCTAACCGAATGCGCCATTACCGACATCCCCGAGAAGAAAGAAGCCCCGGCCATGCCCGGCGGCGGGATGGGCGGCATGGGAGGAATGGACTACTAGAATCAGGCTTCCTGGCTCAAAAAGCCGTCCTTCGGGGCGGCTTTTTTTTAATGAACAACAGTATATGAATATTGAAATATCCAGATTGAACCTTCTTTCCGCGCTTTACTATGCCCCTGAAAAAGGTGCCGACCCTTTTGCCTACAGGGAAGGAGACGGGGAAATGCTCTTTTGCTTTGAGCTGGCCCAAGCCCAGGCCAGGGAATTTGAACCGGAAAAAATGCAGTTCCCGGGAACCCTTGTTTTTGCCGGGAAGGCGGCTGACGGGGCCGGCGGGCACCTGTACGAGTTCCCGCGCGGCCACTATCTTTTTGCCCAAAGGCGGGAACTTTTACACCGGGAAGCCATCATTGACATGGCTGTTGAAATTCAACAGGAGGGGCTTTGGCAGCGACTCCTGTTTGGCGAAAAGCTCTATCTCCGCTATCTTTTTGAAGACGGCTGTTCTGTGACTCAGCTTTTCAGACCCTGTGCCGAGGCCTAGGGAGCCCTTCTCATCGCCTCTACCATGTAGCGGATAGAGATACTCCCGCCTTCCTGCCTTTGCGTTTCAATGACAAAGATCATGGCATCGCCAAAAACCCTTGCCTGACGGATACGGTAGGACGTGATAAGCGGGCGGCTGAGGTGGGGGTTTCCCACGACATAGTTTGTTCTTGTCCCGTCACGGGCTTCCCGAACGACATTGATGTGAAACGAAGACCGTAAAGACACGCCGAAACCTTCTGTCGTTTGAACCAGCGCCGCCCGGTACAGGGCACCGGTCTCAAAGTCCCGGAATTCAATTTCGTTGGAAGCTGCGGTGTCCAGGGCAATGAAAAGGGGGCGGCCCTGCAGGGAGTGGTTGATACGGTGTCTTTCCACAAGGGAAGCGTTCCGTACCAGCACACTATGAAAAGCGCCGGCACCGTTCTGCCCAAAGACCACGGGCCTGTCGTGGGTGTAAGAGACCCTCCCGCCGTCTACGAAGTTGTTTCCGGGGACATCGACAATGTACAGATCAGCCCAGGGCTGTAAAGTCCCTGCCTGAACCCCGTACTGGGCGAACATGAATGTCCAGCTGTCAGGGGAAAAACCAAGATCAACAAAGGTTGCCGTATCTCTGGCAGAAAGAGTGGATACGCCCAGAAAGAAAATTGCCGCGAGTGTACAAAGGATTTTCTTATAAATCATGGATAACTCCTCTTTGATTAAGTATCGGTATTTAGAACAAACCCTTGAGCCCTGACGAAGAATGCTTTATGCTACTAGGAAATGACGCTTTCAGCACGGAACGATATTTTTAAGGGGGGGATAATTCTCTCTGCCCTGTCTCTCATTTTGATTGCGCTGGGCGGCTATTTCGCTTTTTCGGCCTATCCCGATGCCATGGCGTCCGCGGCCATGCGCCCGCAGGGGATAATCCAGGGGCTTATGGAAGGCCGCCTTGAACCTTCGGCCTATGTTCCTTTTTTTACCATGCTGGCGGCGGTGCTGTATTCTTTTATCAGCATACTTCTCATTACCCACTTTTTTGAGAAAACCCAATCCCCGGAGATACTTTTTTTTGGTGTCTTTGTTATTTCCCTGTCTTTTGAATTTTTCAGGCTTATGGTTCCGCTCAGGACGGTGTTTATCTTCCCTTCCATGCATCTTATCACCGCATCCAGGATTCTGCTTTTTGCCCGGTATTTCGGCCTGTTTTCGCTTTTTGCCGCCAGTGTTTACGCCGCGGGTCTTGATGTTCAAAAACAGCGGAGTACGTTCTTTGTGCTGGTTTTGGCCGCCCTGGTCATAGCCTTGCGCCTGCCCATTAACAGCATTGTTTGGGATTCAACGCTTATGCCCTGGAGCGCTTACCAATCCATGTTCGCCATGGTGGAGGCGGGAATTTTAGTCGTTACCGTGCTTACGTTTTTTATCTCAGCTTACACACGGGGTTCCCGCGCGTATGTGTTTATCGGCCTTGGCACGTTTCTGGTGTTTACGGGAAGGGGGCTGCTTATCAACTCGGATACCTGGATTACCCCTGTTCCGGGGCTTTTGGCCCTTGCCGCCGGAACCTGGCTCATTGCGTCCCGGCTGCGCCAGGAGTATTTGTGGCTTTAGCGGCAAGGGGTTTTATCTCAAATATTCAATATATTCATTGCGGAAGCCGGCATATTTTCTTGATATGGGAATTTGTTTTCCGGAATGCATTACCACAAAATTATCCTGTATTATTTTGGTGTCGTTCATGTTCACCACAAATGACCTGTGGCATTGCGCGAAGCGTCTGTCTTCCATAATTTTGGGCAGCAGTGCGCCCAGTGTTGAAGTAATCGCGAAGTGGGTTCCGTCAACAAGGTGGAAATATACCCTGTAATTCATGACTTCTATAAATGAAATTTCGTGAAAGTACAAAAATCTTGTCATGTTTTTTGTTAAAATGGGAATACCGGAAAGATCCTTTGCCCTTTTTATGCCGATTATCCTCTGAAGAATACTTTTCACTTTTCTTGGCATAAGCGGCTTTAAAAGATACGAAAATGCATTAACCTCAAAAGACTCGGCGGCGTATTCATTGGAAGCGGAAACAAACACAATCTCGTGGGCTTCCGTATTTCTGTCTTTTTCTATTCTTCGTATTTGCCTGGCAAGTTCTATGCCGTTCATTTCCGGCATGTTGATGTCAAGAAAACACACGTCTACTTTCGCTCCTGCTTCGATATGGGAAAGTACACCGGAAGCCCTGCTAAAGTAATGACATTTTGTCCGAAAGCCGGAAGACCTTATGGCCAGCTCCAGCCCTTCGTCGCGTATATCATCGCATATGAGGACATTCATTCCGAACATTTATCACCCCCTGTTTTTTGAATTTTCACATTGCCAAATTTCTTGATTTAACCGGTACGAAAAAAAGCCTCCATACTAAAATTTATCAGGGAAATATGAAAATTGCACCCCTTTGATCTGCATTTTACACAATTTAAAGTGCATTTTACACAAGTTCAAGCACGTTTTACAGAATTTTGCCTATAATGCCTTGCAGGATTAAGCTTGCAGTAAAAAAGCAGTCAGCATTGCGGTAAAACCGGCGGCCAAAGGCAGCAAAAGGTTGTCAAAATCCCTGATGGAAAATGCCTCCACCAGCATGGAAACGAGGCCTGTCGCCACGGCTATCCGCCAGTCGCGGAAGACCCAAAAACAGGCCAGGGCGGCAACAGCGAAACACGCAAGGGAACCTTCAATACTTTTCCCCGCCAGAAAGGCCGGACGTATGCGTCCAAAAAACTTGCCGGTTAAGGTTGCGGCGCTGTCAGCGAAAGCCAGGGCGTAAATACCCGCCGCCGCCGCCTGGGGCGGGAAAAGGATTATTGCCAAAAGAGCGCCAAGTCCAAGCGTTACAGGCCCCAGCGCAAGACGCCCTTCTTCCCGCTTTCGCAAAACTGACCTGGTAACGGAAGAAGTAAGCGGCGGAGAAAAGCCAACAAAGCGCAGGCTTTCAACAAGCGCGTAAAAGAATACCCCCCCCATCAGAAGCAGCGCTGTATGGGAACGGTTCATACCCGCAAGCCACGGGGCCAATGCTATGAGGGAATGGATGCCTTTTCTGATTAGCTCAGCCTTCATGGTGCCGATCATCCTTTTTGATCACCTTTTTTAATGATATACTTATTACCCAGAGAGGTAAAGGGATAAACTTGAACACATTTGAAGCAAGCCGGTTTTTTGGGTATATTACCGAATTCCCTGTTCCCTTTTTGCGGGACTTGTCTGATCTGGTGTCCGGTAAACACAGGGGGAGCGGCCCGCTAAAAAGAAGGATAGAGCGCCTTTACACGCGCCTTTGCCTTTTACAGGGGGAGCTGGGGCGGCTGGATTTAAAAAAAGCAAGGCTCGGCGCTGCCCTGGGCGTAAACGGGTATAAGACCCTGGAAGATTACGCCTTTTCCAGCATTGATTTTTCGCGGTACCGGAGCATGAGCGAAAAGGATTTTGACAGCCTTTTTCCGGAAGCCTTGACGGACTTTGACGAAAACTTCTTCAAAAGCAATTTTTTTATGGGCAGAAAAGAGATACAGTCCGTAATTGAAGAGAGTTACCAAAAAGCGGAAGGGGAATATCGGCTTTTGCGGGAAAACTCGCTTATCCTTTCGGTAATGCGTGCACTGGAAACGTCCCTGGAAGCCGTTCCACTTTTTACTCCCGAAGAAATTGCGGCAGAACTGCAAAGTCTGCCGGACACTGTCAGGGAAAAGCTCCCAAAGCCGTTTTATCCGGTTTTGGTTTCCAGCCTTGATAACGCGCTTGTTTCCCATAACGATGGGATGACAACAAAGCTTTTTCTCACCGATGGGGGCTTATCGGGAACATTCCGACCCGGGGATAAGCCGTGGACTCAGGTTCTTGTCCCGGCGGAACTGCTGTGAGTAAAGCAGAACACCACCGCCTTACTTCCCCCTGTTCTCCCCGAACTGATTCGTCATTACCGCCGGCTGGTGCGTGGCGTCCAGAGTATCCCGCCAGAGACTGCTTTCCGGGTCAACATGGTTGCGCTGGGCAATAACCGCTTTTATCGGCAGGTGAACAAACTCGTTGTTTACAAGGCCGATGATAAGGTTGGTCTTTCCTGCCATTGCGGCGTGGGCCGCGGCGTTCCCCAGGCGCTCGCAGTAAATTGAGTCCGCCGGGTTTGCCGGTGCGGAACGGATGGCATAACTGGGATCGATGTACTTTAAGTTAATTTCAATGTGCTTTTCGTCAAAATACTTTATTATCCTGTCCCGCATATAGGTTCCTACATCGGCCAGTTTAAGGTTTCCGCCGGCGTCCAGTTTTTTGTCCGTAAGGAGCTGCTCCTGCATGGCTCCTTCGGCAACGATAATGACGGCGTGACCGCGCTTCACTATCCGCTGTTCCAGGTGGTGAAGAAAACCGTTGTAGCCTTCCAGGTTAAAAGGCACTTCGGGAATAAGCACAAAATTGACCTCGTGGCTGGCCAGGGCGGTATGCGCGGCGATAAAGCCGGATTCCCGTCCCATCAGCTTAACAAGCCCAATGCCGTTAATTGCAGAATTGGCTTCCATGTGGGCCGCCGCCACAACTTCTACCGCCTTGTCAACAGCGGTATCAAAACCAAAGGATTTCTGGATGAGGGCAAAGTCGTTGTCCACAGTTTTGGGAATCCCCACCATGGCAATTTTGAGTTTGCGCTTGTTGATTTCTTCGGCGATGTCCAGAGAACCGCGCTGTGTGCCGTCCCCACCTATGGTGAAAAGCATGTTCAGGTTGAGCTGCTCCATGGAATCCACGATTTTGCTGACCTCTTTGCCGCCGCCCCGCGAGCTGCCGAGAAAAGAGCCTCCCAGCTTGTGAATGTTATCTACCATATCCGGAGTAAGGGTTTTCACGCCAAACTGGTACTCCGGCAAAAAACCCCTGTAGCCGTATCGGATACCGGATATTCTGCGAACCCCGTAACGATGCCAAAGGCAGCGCACAACAGCCCGTATTACGTCATTAAGGCCGGGACAAAGCCCGCCGCATGTTACGATTCCCGCATGTACATTGGCAGGAGAAAAATAGAGCAGTTCCCGGGGGCCGGCGCGTTCCAGCACCTGGTTTTTCTTGATGGGCTGCTGGGCTCCTGGTTTAACATCAACACTAAACCGGACAAACTCATTGTCAGTTACATAATTGACACGTTTGTCGCCCCTGGTTGTAGACATAACAATAGGTGATTTGGTATTACGTTTGCCCAGATACCCTATAGAAAAATCGTTGGCCTCACTCATGTATTCCTCCTATGCTATACTTACATTATATAACACGATTTACCAATCAACAAGCTTGACTCATTATTGAAAACCCGTTTTAGCCTTTGATTTTTTCCTGACTTTTCTCTATAATGGTGCGATCATGGCTGTGAACCCGGAAAAACCACTTATCGTACAAAGCGACCGAACTCTCCTGTTGGACGTTCATGCCGCTCAGGCCGAAGAAGCCCGCGCGGCGATTCTGCCTTTTGCGGAGCTGGAAAAATCCCCGGAGCATATTCATACATACCACATAACGCCCCTTTCGCTCTGGAATGCCGCCAGCGCGGGCTTTACCCCGGAGGATGTTACACGGGTTTTAAACGAATATACCCGCTATCCCATCCCCTCAGGCATTACCGAGGGTTTTGGCGATGTCATGTCCCGCTACGGGAAAATCCGCCTTGTGTCCGAGGCGCAGATCAGCACCGCAGATCCCGGCACTGATACCGTGGGGGAGATGCCCACGGAGCTTTTACTTACCGCCTCTGACAAAGCGGTGCTGGCGGAAATAGCGGCGGCAAAACGCCTAGAGAAATACCTTGTAAAAAACGCCCTGGGTTTTACGATCCACCTGACAGACCGGGGGAGCGTAAAGCGGGAGCTGATACGCATGGGCTGGCCTGTGCAGGACGAGGCCCCTTTTGTCCAGGGCGAGGCGCTGGATATTGCACTTAGGGAAACGAGCGTTTCAGGGCGGCCTTTCACCCCCAGGGATTACCAGCAGGAGGCCGCCAGATCGGTTTTGGGGACAGGCGGGCCGGGTACGGGCTACGGGGTGGTGGTGATGCCCTGCGGTTCGGGCAAGACCATTGTGGGCATGCTGATCATGTCCCTCCTCAAAACCAATACGCTTATTCTTACGACCAATGTGGCGGCTGTTCACCAGTGGATGGATGAACTTTTGGACAAGACCGGCCTGGCCCGTGAGCAAATCGCCGAATACACCGGCGATTCCAAATCCGTAGCCCCGGTTACCGTAGCCACGTACCAGATAATCACCTGGCGGCCTGACAAGGCTGCGGAATTTCCCCACTTTAAACTTTTTCGGGAACGCCCCTGGGGGCTTATCGTCTATGATGAGGTGCACCTTCTGCCCGCGCCGGTGTTCCGGGTAACGGCGGAACTCCAGGCCGTGCGCCGTTTGGGGCTTACCGCTACTCTGGTCAGGGAGGATGACGCGGAGGACGCGGTGTTCAGCCTGGTTGGGCCCAAGCGCTACGATGTGCCCTGGAAAGACCTTGAAGGCAAAGGCTGGATAGCCGAAGCGCTCTGCACGGAAATCCGCATCGACATGCCGGAAACGCTGAAAATACCGTACGCCGTGGCCCCCCCAAGGGAGAAATACCGCCTTGCCAGCGAAAACCCGCTCAAGGACGAGGCGGTGCTTCAGTTGGTGGCAAACCACCGGGAAGACCAGATTCTTGTTATCGGGCAGTATATCAAACAGCTTGAAAACCTGTCCCGGCTCTTGGGGGTTCCCATTATAAGCGGAAAAACCCCCAACAGCGAACGGGATCGTATCTATAAAGCTTTTAAAAACGGGGAACTGAGGATCATTGTAGTAAGCAAGGTTGCCAATTTTGCCATAGACCTGCCTGACGCTTCCATGGCGGTTCAGGTGTCCGGCTCTTTTGGTTCCCGCCAGGAAGAGGCTCAGCGCCTGGGCCGCATACTTCGCCCCAAAAACCGGAACTCATGGTTTTATACCCTGGTGTCCCGTTACACGGTGGAAGAGGAATTCGCCGCAAACCGCCAGAAGTTTCTGGCTGAACAGGGCTACAAGTATTCCATACAGCACTGGGCCTCATCGGGGCCCGCTGCAGGAGAGGAAACATGAAAGAACGCTCTTCTTCGTTCAGATCGGTAGATGATTGGAAATCCGCCCTTATGACCCTGCCGGATAACGGCTTTTTTGAGCTATTGCGGAGCGTTTTTGGAAACATCAAAACGCCGTTCAGCAAACAGCGGCTTATGGACGATCTCTTTAAGCTCCTTTCCCGCGATGATATACGTAAAACCATCGCCGCCTATATCGACGAGCAGGATCACAAGATAATAGCCGCCGTGGCCATGCTTAATGAACCGGCACCGGGAGAACTGGAAAACTTTTTTGCAAAGGAACTTACCGCCGCGGAACTCCACGGCCTTGTCCTTAACCTTGAAGAACGGCTCATCCTGTACCGCTTCCGCAAGCCCCCCGCCGAGGCCCCGAACCGAAGCCAGC
>Ga0209755_10005913_pt1 | contig 13723 bp, 3 predicted proteins | sample TergutCo191P1_FD_187301 | JGI IMG/M metagenome (GOLD analysis project Ga0209755, IMG submission 187301) | Cornitermes sp. P1 segment gut microbial communities from Petit-Saut dam, French Guiana - Co191P1 (SPAdes) (version 2) | ecosystem: Host-associated > Arthropoda: Insects > Digestive system >... | reverse complement strand
TTATATTATATTACATTATATTATATTATATTCCCAACAAAATAATTGAAGTCATAAGCGTACGCAATAATTTATCAACCCAAATAAAAAAGTGTATATTGCTCGTGGAATTTATTACATAATATAAGGGTGGAGAACATAATAAAATTCTACAAACGCTATACCGAAAATAAGCTAAATTTGCCCCTCCAGCAAACAGCAATCTACTGTACTGGAATACAGACTTACACATAATGTGATAGTTGCTGTCAGCGACAGACATATTCTACAAAGTTAGTCTGCTCTGAGCAATGTCTAGCAGCTTCTTACACTCCACTTCTCCCCCAGCACATTTACCTTTCTGTAAAGCACACCGTGGAAGGCTTACTTGGTTGGAGTTATACACAATATTACATATTGATCAGAAACTTGCAAAAACGATATTAGTGTTAGAGGCTGGGGATAAAATCCTTTAAAGTTTAGTGGTAGCTATACGCATGTCGAAGTTGTAACTTCCATGAAGCTCTTGCCCACACAGTTTACTTAAGAAATCCATATCATATTTACAAATAGCGATAAATCCCTACACAACGTTCACAGACTGATCTTACTAAAAGAAGCAAAATGTAGGCCTATTCTTGGTGAGGTGTGAACTGAATCTTTGTACCATATGTAATAAATAGAGTAAGTGGATTGTAAATGCCAACATTCAAATGGGTATATCTCATAAATTGATTGTTACATACAATTTGTACACAACGTTTCATCTCATAAACGTTATTTAGTGTCAGATTTCAACGATCTAACAATTATGCAAACACTTCTACAACCTGGAAGACACAGTAGGCTTGACAATTTTCTTAAGAAATCAAGGGAAAGGGAGACAAAAATATATTATTATTATTATTATTATTATTATTATTATTATTATTATTGAGTTCATCTTGTGTTGTTGGCCCTGACCAGTGCACTTCCTCCTCAACACAAACTCGTAAAACCAAGTTCGATAAATGATGTTCTGTTTTCCTCAAAGCCCATTCCACTGACTATAAAAACATTTGCGAAGCCACATAAGAACACGTAGTGCAAAATGTGGAGTTGCTACACCTTGAATATAGTGCAGTTCTGCAGAAGTGTGCAATGGGCAGTACGAAATTGCGAAGTTCATTAACCAAGTAGAGCTCAAAACTATTTTCTCTCATATTTACTTTATAATAACAATGTAAATCCATTCTATTCTTAAACGTCCTGTCACGGTTCAGACAATTTCTTCCTCACTGAACTCTCACTCCAAACACCCGGGTTTGAGCCCAAGTCTATCCACAGGTTTTAATTAAATTGTTGTGCGATTGGACACTCGGCCAAACAAAACCAAGGCCATCGTGTCAGTTCTGATGCTGCCCTGGTTCAGGAAGCTATAACCTACAGTTTTTGGTCGGCTGCATGCTTGGGTTTTAGATATTGAACAATGAATTGATACTACGAGCACATGAGCTTTACGTTTCTAATGCCCATTACACTTCTTTAATTAAGTGCGGGTTCAAAACAAATATTTTGTAGTTGTGTTTCAATATTCTACCAAAAGTAGCTATCTAATTAGACTGGAAAAATTTTAAGTTGCTGAGATAATAGAAATAAACCTTCCAAAGCACAATAACATTAAATAAAGTTATAAACAAGGACAGAATATTGAGGTATTTCTAAAGATTAAATTCTGTTCTTTTATTTTGTTTACGTTTGTTTCACAAGAACTATGAAGAGTGATAAAATTTTGTAGCTGTTCAGATATTTAATTAGTTTCCAAGGAAAAAATAAGTCTATCTCTGTTCTTCATGGCACTTTCTTGCGTATTTCAACCCCAGATGGACAAACAAGTCTCTCCCTTCATGTAGAGAATTGTAAAGCATAATACTAAATTAGGTTTTTTGACGAATAAAATTTCGCTCAGTTAACAGTTGTTTGAGCTTTGAAAATACCTATCCATAAGGGCTAGCTCTTAATTTACTTGCTGATGTACTTTGGACACTCCATAACTACAAATTCTTCTACAAAATAGTAACAGACATAAATGTGTCAAGGAAAGTAACATAGACACAACTATTGAAAACTTACTGCTGGCTGTCTATTATTTCATCTGGATATGGGACAGGTACTGAGACAGAAGGTATTTCATTGATGTTGTAGACAGGAGTATGTCGCAAAGTTAATTTTATGTTTAGCACTTAAAGCATTTTCAAAGTTTTAAGGTATTAAAACTTAGTAATTGTTAGGCAATTTGTAGTTACGTTACGGGAAATATATTTGTAGAAGATCCTTTTATAAAAGATATGTACAGGGAGAAACCCGTGACATTCGGCAGTTAATAGGTACTAAATTGTTTAACTTATGAAACTTCTGGCTTAAGAATTAGAAACTATAAGCAATAGGAAAAAGAATTTATGCAGGGGAAGAGTGAGAATTTGCACTAAGCTAGAGGTTCACAAAACTTCTTGTGTTACAGGCTAGGCATTGTCTTAAAAATAATGCTTGGTCTCCACCTTAACCATAGTTCTGAATCAACAGAGCCCAGAGGGGAGCGTATAATTAATTGGTACGAAACGAGAGTGGAATTAACAGATAATTTCATCAAACATGGCGCAGGCCACGATTCTCATCCCGGGTACTGTCTAATCCCACTACTGGAGTCTGAAACCAATAGTTCAGCAGTATCTGTAATGCTTAGTGCAGAATAATTAAATACTGCCAATACCGTAACCACGCGGTCTAAATCATGTGTCTACGGCCGCTCTCTTGCTGGGATTGTGGGTTCGAAACCCGCCAGATAAAATGTCCGTCTCCTGCGACTGTTGTGTGTTGTCAGGTTGAGGTCTCTGCTTCGGGCTGATCTTTCGTCCAGAGGAGTCCTACCGAATGAAATGTGTCCGAGTGTGATCGTTAAATATCGAAAATGCGGACGCCCTGGCACAGTGGGGGCTGTCACGCCATAAAGAAATAAAATACTATCCACATATTGCAACTTGAGACTTTATAAGTTTAGTATCATACATTTTTGGATTTTTCGATGACACTATCCCAACGGCAACGATTAATTGTGAACTGTGAACAGAAAAGTATTCGAAATGCTGTCGTGGTCAGTTTAAGAGTCTATCCCGATAATCGCCTCAAGAAACAAGGAAAGAACCTGGAACAACTTAGTTAGTAGTAGTAGCCACACTGGGATATGGAGAACGTGAAGTTCCTGCCCACCTGCTGACCTGCAGTTTGGAAGTCCAGCAGCATTCTTGTTGTGTCGATGCCTTTCTTAATTCCTGATCTACGTACTTGAAATTCTATGCAGGTAAAATTTCATGAGATGTTCCTAGAATAATATTATAAAATATTAAAATATAATAAATATTATATAACATTATGGTAAAATGCACCGACGATTCTGTCTGCTGGTGACAAGGCTGAGGTGGAACTGCAGTTCTATCTCAGCAGGCGGCATCGTCGGTGCGTTATACCACAAGCTGTAAACACAGTCTAGTGTTCCTGAGAATGGGCGAAATTATCACCCGAAACATGTGGAGCTGATTGAACTTATTAATAAATTGTTAAAATTGCATCTAGTTGGTTGTTTATAATATTGTATCAGTGATGCACGGTCACACAACATCAAATGTTCCTGGAATATTGCGACCCTCTGGAACCAGTGCTGGAGATAAATACCATTAAATTCTGTGCTTTTCACCACGTTGTGTAAGTGAAGAACTTTTTAAATTTAAATTTTCTCTCTCTGGGATTCATTAAGCCTCTAGCTTCGTCAGCTGCTAATGTCAGTGGCGAGAAAAACTGGTGTTTCAAGCAACATAAAATTGTGGTATATCAATTTTGTCTCACGTTAATTACCTGAATTTGTAAAACAGCCTTTTCATAAAATTAGTATTGCGTGCTCAATATGTTCGTTTAAGTTCATAAGAAAACACGACTTCCTGTCATATTAGTAAATATTACTCGCTTTCATTGGTAGCGAACGTGGACATACGTCAATGTATGGGTTAAAAACAAATTGCATACAGGTATAATTGATATTTCTTTTCTCGGCTCGGCAGGCCTGTGGGCTTAGGCCTCCTGTATGAGGTTCCTCGATCACACTCATTCGACGCTCCACACTCGGCAGGTCTCTTCTGGACGAGTGATCGCCCCGTCGCAGAGCTCTCTACCTGACAACACACAAAATACAAGAGACAGACATCCATGCCTCTTTCGAACCCGCAATCCCAAAAAGTAATTGTCAGTAAACCCACGCCTTAGACGGTACGGCCACTGGGATCAGCAGCATAAAATGATACTACTGACAAATTTGACTTTATTTATAGATTTGATTTGGTTTCTTTCGTAACAAATTTGAGAATGAAGTGTGAACCTATTACACACACTTCTGTTCTTTATGACGTATTGTGTTAGATAAAAAAAAAATACTAACCAATTAAAATAAGAATGTTGGGAAAGCCTTCTTCCCATGCCTTCTTTGTCGCTGGACCAAAATACGAAAACGAACATTTCAGACAATGCACAGCTGTACTTTCCCGTTTGACCGACAAAAATTAGTACTGCGTAAGACACTTAACACTTGGCAAAAATTGTGAATTCCGACTGTTGCGGTTTCGATTCCCGTTGGAGTTAATGAGATTTTTCATTGGATTTTTCCTTCCGGCCGAACTTTGGCCCTGCGGTCCACTCGGCCTCTGATAGAAATGATTATCAAGGATTTCTTCTGGGGGTTATTGGCTGCCGGTACGTACGGCTGACTATCTTCCCATTTTCATGTGCCGTTCGTCTAGAGAGCCTCAGCCTCTTGTAGCACTAAGGGCCTGACCAGGACTGCATAGGCCTAACTAGCTAAACACGTGGTCCGCCGTGGTCCGACCGGAATTGGGGGGTGAGTGAGAGAAAGAGAGACTTGTAACGCTGGCTCACCCCACGTTGTTGCATAATGTCATTCTGACTGGTTGTCACTAGCTTCGGGAGAAAAGAAATAAGGTATAAAATATCGTTGCTTCCATTGTTGAGAAGACATTTAGGTGAGACATAAAGAAATTTGTATTAACAGGGGAAACAAGTTGCTTGTTATCAGGATCTTAACAAGATTCATTATCTTGCACAGTAATAGGTTTAAATTTTGTTTCTTTGCACTACGGCTGTATTTCCTCAGACACTGGTTTTTTCCTCTGTAACATTATTAGTCAGATTGAGTCAGATTACGACGGACTACTGAGTGACTATTTAACTAATCGACACTGACGGACCGACGTATTGACGAATGATATCAGGTGCGACTGAGAGAACTTCTGACAGACCTGCAGACGTCTCAGAACTCAGTGACGGTGATTAAAATAAGCTTATGTTTATTGGAACGTGCATCATTGTGATAGTTGTAGAATAAAAGACCAACTTGATGTCACTTGCTTTTTTATTTCGCTTCTTATGTGCTCATGCTCCTGATGATGGATATATTAATGTCCGAAACATGTTGAGCACATAAGAAGTGGAATAAAATAGCAAGTGACATCAAGATGTTCTTTTATTCTTCAACTAAAATAATCTTGTCTACACAGAAGTTATACAAAAGGTCGTGATAAATTGCAGATGTCCAATTGCAAGAAATAAACATAGTAATGCACATCAGAAATACACTAAGTTGCTATTTTCGAGGTTCTCATAGAGATGGTGCTGAATGTTAAATTCTTCTGGGATATGACGTCATGTAGGTTGGTAAATGTATTTATGAGAACAAAACGGACTAAAACCGAAGGCGCCATGTTACGTAGAAACTTATTTCTTTCAACCTAATGTACATATATTAAGCAGGAAGTGACCACTTTGGTTTACGACCTACAAAATTACTACCATTGTTTTCACAGATATATAATTCTTACGTTATCTTCAGCGACGAGAGTGACTAGTTTACTTTTAAAACCTAATACTTACTTTATGTACTTAACATTCAGAAATTCAGTGTTCTGCCCACAGTGCATTTGTGTGTTTTGTGTGATCTCAAAACAAACAGCGATTATTTCTCTATACAGCATTAACTTATCGGTTTTTATAACCGAGGCAGATATTGTTTACTGTGAGGTACGAACTGGGTCTAAATCAGACAGATTTTCTTCCTTGAAAGGTTAATGGACTGGACTGTTGGACTGAAGTCACAGACAAAGTTTCTTTTCGGGAATGTCCAGACCGAGAGTAAGGCTCATTTAGCCTCCTCTCCGGGTGGTACCGGGGGCTATCTTCTCTTGGGTAGGGGGGGGGGCCGTGAATATTTACCTCGACCTCTTGCAGAGGTAAAAGTCTCAGTTCCCCATACGTCTACATCTTTGTGTTTTCTTTGTTACCCACAGTCTTGATATTACTTAAGTGGAATTTGAACTGTAAAATTAAAGAAGCAGTTGCGTTGATTCCTAAAATGTGACCGAAAAAATGCATAAAATTTCCACTCTTCACCTAGACCTATGTATTTCGCCACTGACATGTTAAAAATTAAAAATTAACCTGTCGCACAAATATTTTCTCGTATTATTTCTTAATATGAAGAGAGCCACAGTCAAAGAATCGAACTCGGACTTTAACAGTTATATTTTTAGGACTTCTTCCATATTCAAAACACACAACACCACACGACGTTTCGGTAAACTTATTTTCGAAACGTAACGGGGTGTTGTGTGGTTTTAAAATGGAAAATGTTTTAACAAATATAATTGATAAACCTTATGTAAAGCCTCTCTCAAAGTTTGGATATTTCTGAAGCTTAATTTTTGTCACGTTTTCACGCATGCCGATACTGCTGTATAATTATCCAGCACGGTCACACGATTTCAAGCGTCTGTGTACTTCAGAAACACTTTCATTTTCGATCTGTGTTCTAGGAGAGCCGGAACTGTACAGTTGGTACGGAAAATCAGGTACTGTACCAGCTGTGTTATCACAAAATTAGTTTGCGATTCGGTTGGCAGAGTCAAGAGATTTCTCTCGTCTCCTAAACGTCCATACTAGTGCTGGGATTCACACAGTCTTATGTCTAAAGGTCACCAAAGCTTCTTCTTCTGAAGTGCAACGATCGGAACATGAAGCAAACCTTCCAGTTTCCATCACCTTCTGAGTAAAATAATGCACCTTCATAGTGTAGTAAAAAGCAGTCCCAAGACAGGCCTGGACAGGCCCTAAGGGTTCCAGGAGGTTGAGGCTCCCAGATTTCAAAACAGTCGGCACATGAAGGTGGTAAGGTTGTCAGCCTTACGCACCGGCCGCCTTTACCCCCCAGGAAATATTTCTGGTACTCATTTCTGTTAGAGCATGAGTCAACCCCAGAGCCATAGTGTGGCCGGAAAGTTTATATCAATGAAAAATTCCAATGACACCATCGGGAATCGAACCCGCGACTTTCCGGCTTGTAGTGCAGTGTCACAACCAAGTTCGCCACCTCGTGCCGCCTTTCATGGTGTAGATCCTTTCTTTGAGTCGTAGAAGTCCACACTGTAGGATCTATTTAGATGTAGCCTATAAACGATAGAAGACATGCAAATTTTCACTGTTTCTCACTGTACCACGCTTGTAAGCACTGCATGTCCACTGTTATATTTATGCAATAACGCAAACAATAAAGGCAGTGGCCAAGAGCTGGAAGGCCAATATTCCATTTCGGTGATTACGAGAATTTTTCTTTTTCTATGTTTTTGTACCGCGCGTAGTATTATGTTTATACAATATAAACCAACAAAATGCACCTTTTCTGAAATAAAGTGAAATGTCAACTTGATGCAACTAGATAATTTTATTGATGCATTCTTAGCTCGACATGTTTCGGGTACATACGCCCATCATCAGGAACATTAGATGTTGAGTTGCAACAAATGGTTTTCTGCACCGAGTTGTTTGATGGGTGGTGGCCTTGAGAGCCGCTGCGTAGGTCGTGTTTACGGTGCGGATGGTGCCGTGCACCAAACTCGGTGCAGAAAACCATTTGCTGCGACTCAGCATCTAATTTTCCTGATGATAGACTTATGTACCCGAAACATGTCGAGCTAAGAATGCATCAATAAAATTACCTAGTTGCATCAAGTTGGCATTTCACTTTATTTTATGAGGAAGCTGCAAGGTCAAATAACCCTGAAGCACCCCTTCTATTCCAAACTAATATTTTAATTTATGGTGTCTTCTACATGTTTCGAACCCGAGGGTTCATCTTCAGGAAGAAGGTTGTATATACAGGTGTGGCTTAGTGTGTTGTACGTGCATCAATATAAGCAGTCTTGCCTAGGAAAACTTGCTTATGCTGATGTATGTAGAATCTGTACGTGCAACCGTCTTCTTGAAGATGAACCGTCCGGTTCGAAACATGTAGAAGGCATCAACAATTAAAATATTAGTTTAGAAATGGTGTATTTTGTTGGTTTGTATTTTTTAATGAAAATTTCTCTCCTTATCATTGCATTGAAAAAACTCCCTTAAACCTAAAGAGTTTCTTACAAAATGTTTAAGCCGTCCGGCACTATAATCTGCTTAGGTTTTCTTAGTAAGCTGATATAGAGTATGTGAAATTCTCTTCGATCTTCCGTACTTTTATGATCGCGTTCCATATGAGTACAGAAAATTTGAGATCTACCGTATTCTTACTTCAATAGACATTCTTCTCATTATCTTAAAAAGGTAGGGTCTAATATTGATTTCCATTTCGCGATGTCAAAAATTCAAGTCAATACAAACAAGAACTGTAGTAAAAGTTTATAAACACGGGGAACATATTTTTCCTGTAAATAAAATTGCTTATTCTCCGGGCCATGAACATTAATATCTAACGTTGGTTGGGTTATGACGTCCTGTACTGTAGTAGATAAACTCCTTTCTTAAGAGTCTTGCCCTAAAAATGTAAGCTGTACATTTTTCCGAAAAGTTGGTACTTACTCATCAAAATAAACATCATCACATCCCTGAAGAAAGTAATTTTGATTTTAAATTCAATCTTGTTGTATCCATGCCACGCCTCAGGTCGTTAGTCAGGGAGGTCGTATCGTTGATGCAAGGATTTAATTACAGATCATTCCAATAGGGTTGTCTGGTGAAAAAAGTGACACACTGGGGCAGGTTGCTCTGCAGGTAACTCGAGTTCCCCCTGTCGCTAATATTACCCCATTGCCACACAAATATTACTCCAGTGTCACACAAATATTACACCAGAGCCACACAAATATTACCCCAGTGCCACACAAATATCCATATATCTATAAGCAACACTACAATTTTTCCAATTAAGAGGGTCGTTAAAAAGGCACCTAGAATGTTATATTGATTAGACAGTATACGAAGTCAGGCTGGCACGCCTCCAGTGTGAGCCACCGACTCTTCTATCTAGTCGCTAATTTACTCATAACCATTTACGGAAAGAGCATATTGCAACCGTTGCAATACTCGACTGCTATTTGTATAGCCAAACCAACGTACACCCTTAGTAGCAACTTTATCTGCCTCTTCCCGCTGTCCGCCCTAACCTTAAGTTACAAGTACAGCAATGTATTGCTCGAAATAAACCACCTTCTTGTACAAATACGGCTGATCTGCGATGTTTTTATAATTATTTTAATTAATCCGAAAATAATGTGGCATGTATCATAATAATTCTTCTATGGATCTGCCTTATAATCATTCTAGCAACTGAGGGTTATTATAAAATTACGTTTTTATTGAATAGGCAGGAAATTAATTTGGAAAATTCTTGAAAGACAGCTTGAGAGAATGAGTGTTGATATTAAATATTTTTATCTACTTGCTTCAAAGCTGCAATCAATACATCAGGATCACAAATATTTCTCAACTGCTTTAAGACAAAATATTTCTGCAGTCTTTTTGTAGAAGACTGTTATTATAAGAATAATGTAAAATTTGCAGCTGTTAAAATTGGTATAATCTGTAAATTTATGGACACTTTACAATTCAGTAATTATGTACGGTAATCATTCATAGAGAATGTAGAGTAATTATCCGTTTAACCTTAGACTTACTTTCCTGCTAATTAAATGTTCTAAAGAAGCGGCGTTAAAGTGAAACAACGTTGTTCTGAACTCAAACGAGAACTGCGTGTATTTATACAGAGTGTATTTATACAGAGTGTCTGAGGCGCTAACCGTCAGACCGCCTTAATATGCACACTCTCGGGCAAATTGAAATTTCTCAGTCTAATTTTCAAATGGCCTTCCACTATCAAAGAGTACTAAAGTAGGATGAAATGGAATAGTTTATAATATAATACAATATAATAATATTACTAGAGAAAAGAAAGGAGTGGGCGTTAATCCGTTCTGGCACTGAACAAGTAGTTTAATAATCTATTTGCTTTCGTACTAATTACGAAAAGAGCTTGGGCACCTTTAGTATATGCAGTGATTTACCGATTGGGACCTTCGGATGAAGGCTGAAGCACTAGGACACCACACCGCCCCAGCCGAACCACACCGTAACACCAACACACATCGAACCAGGGCAACACAACCCATGAAATAACGTAACAAATAATTAGCAAGCTCCTGAGGATGGATGTACTAACATTCGAAACATGTTGAGCATTAAATAATGAAATAATAAAGCAAGTGACATCAAGTTGGTCTCTCGTTATTCAACTATCAAGATGATGCACGGTCCAATAAACAGAATAGAGTAGCTATTATTTTTGAATGTAAAACCCGGTGGTAAATAAATTAACCACTGAGCTTTAATTCTGTAGATGAAGTAAATTACAATCAGTTAAACTTCACGTACATTTAAATAAGAAATTTAATCAGTCCATTAATTTCGGCAATTGAGATGTAAGGAAGCAGGAGACAAGCTATTCCTTGGTGCTGTCGTCATTGTGAAAGAACGGCTAAAATATTTTGATAGAGCTTTCAGACAGCCACGTTTTACTTAAATCCTAAGTTGAACACATTTAAATTTAAACAAATAGGCCTTTCCAGATACAAATAATTACTGTAGCCCATAGAAAATTATTAATTTACAAAAGATTAATACAGATAAAAGCACTGGAAAATGCCTATTCAGAAATGCGTGTGACGGAAGAATAAAGTTTGTAAGACACTGTCACTACTTAAGTCCACGAGAAAAGAAAATGAAAAGTAAACACCTATGGAGAAAAAATTTTTTATAGCAATGGAGCAGTAGTGTGATTGGCAAATGTAGTGGTTCAGGGTCATTGTGTATGTACTGCAGAAATGCGTACTTTGCAAGACCCTGGCGCTACAGAGAGCAGCGGGTTCGTGTAAAGGACGAGCAAAACTAAATAAATGGATTGTATTTCATTTAATATCAACAGTTCCTTGATCTGCTGCACGCCTCCAACCTACAGGAACCATCCCATTTTTTTTTTTTAACTTTGATGTCGGCTGGGTGTACTGAAATGCCGATCAGTGCTGCAGCCGTAAGGGTGTTTCATTACTTGATGTTTGTAAAATATAATAATATTATTAATAATATTAATTATTATTATTATTATCGTTATTATTGTAATTAACTGGAACTGGGTTGTCACCCGGTGGCAGTGGTTATTTTACATGCATACAAAATATGAAATTGGTTACTACTAAATTTATGTCGGGAGATCTATATGAGAAGCATAGCATGTAGTGGCAACTTGGAATCTTGGGAACCATCCGATCATAAAACATAATTATGATGATGATGACGGCGACGACGATGGTAATGACACTTGCAGGATTTGATTCTTTCAAATTAATGCTGAACCAAATTTCCATTCCTGACTTTGACGCCGTGTGCATTGATAAATACTTAACAAAGATTCGCAGAAAAACACTGCCACAGTCCTCAGTGTGGTATGGAGGCAGCACCCACCCGACAGGTGAAACATATATGCAAGTCTACAAGACCTCATGTCCCAGAAGAAGCATATCACAATCACTACGGTTTTCATATAACTGCGTTCACCAGCGAAAAGAATACCGAGTTGTAATTTTAACTGAAATTGCCTAAGAGCTAAATGATGACGTGTTACGTAGAAACATGCAAAGAAGTTTTCTTTGGGGAGAAAGTATTTCGGTTTGAAGTTTCAAAAATTTACTTTTCTGGCTTTTGAAGGTTTATTTTTAGCTAAAGAAATCCTTTTCCGTCTTCGTTGTAGTAAAAATAACAAATCAATTTCAAAAAAATTGTAGGGATACGAATTTACGTTTCGAGGAAAGGCAGTGTTCTTCTTCATGAAAATTTCGACCTTTGAAGACGAGGACACTCTCTGCTCGAAAATTCGGGATCCGTTTACCCAGTGACGCAATATCATATCCTGGGAAAAAGAAGGCTTAGCCTAAACTGCATGGAGATTGTTATGTTAAACATTTAAAGCACAAGATACTGTGAAATTAAATTTTTGCCCATCGCTTCTCGATGTCCAAAAGAAATCTGTTTTGTTTTCAGGTTGCCCATCTTCGTTAGGCCCGGCCCGATATTTGTGGGCGCCTCGGGCACGCTGAAAAGTTTGGCCAAGGACACGGCTGGCAAAATATTTTGGGTGGCGCGTGCCCAAGTTGAGTATAATTTTCTAAGAAATTCTTTCTAATGTGGAAACCTGAATTTACTAGAACCATATCTTCGATTATTCCAGCAAAGTCTTGGAGCCCCCTATAATTCGGCGCCATAGGCAGCTGTGATACTGGCTTAAAACTTAGTCTGGTCCTGGACTTGGCCGCTTTTCATTCTCGTAAGAACAGTATGAGTATGGAAAGATGCCTAAGTATGGAGTTCATGTAAAAATAATTAAAAAGGAAATTCCGATGTAGTTGGTGAAAAACTTTCGCCAAAAGTCTTACACAGAGTGGCTGAGAATTAAACACAGCCCTTTGTGACCCTGTAGAACAAAATCGCCCCGAATAATACATAAAAACACCTTTCCACTTCTCACATAGATCACTATCTTTCATTACAGAGACTGGCCAAACTGCACAGCTTCTACATGCTAAAGCAGCTGCTGTGTGTAATATCAACTACGTTTTAAGACTTTGTACTTTTCCTGCTAGTGTATACCCACAAACATAATATTAACTAAGAACCAGTAGGTGGTTATATTTATCTTCGGATGCCTTTCGCTTGTTTCATTTATCTACGTACTCATTAAATAACATAAAATTTGCTCAAAAAAAATAAGCCCATTGTAGACTTTATTAGACAGAATTTGCTTTGGGCATATGAAGAACACCGAAATAACTTCCTACGTCAATAAATGCGACGTGATTCAGGAATGTCAAACAACTGAGCGCTGTGTTCCTTAAAATATTGATACACGTGGTTACTTTTAGTCTTTGGCAAATGTTATGAACATTTCATACACTGTGTAGGTATACATATGTATTTACATATATACTAGGTATATAATTGCAGAGAAATTCTTCACATGTTCGTCTTTAGTGACAGTTTTAAACATTTTTGTTTGAACTGTCTGTCCTTTCTTTTACACATCTAACATATGTGACCGTGCGTTCTGCCGACTTCATTGGATCTCGGTCTGTTGAACAAGTGTACATAGAACAAAGCTGGAAATTGTCGTCTTTCGAGCTGGTGCTACAGTGTGAAACAAACTAAATTCTTATCTACCAAATGAAGTTTAAAAATGTGGTCTATAAATCCAAGGACCAAGTCAGTTTTTTTATCAGTTACTTCATATGCAACAAAAATAAATAATAATTCTTACTAAACCTTTAAATATCAGTGG
>Ga0209755_10005912_pt1 | contig 13723 bp, 10 predicted proteins | sample TergutCo191P1_FD_187301 | JGI IMG/M metagenome (GOLD analysis project Ga0209755, IMG submission 187301) | Cornitermes sp. P1 segment gut microbial communities from Petit-Saut dam, French Guiana - Co191P1 (SPAdes) (version 2) | ecosystem: Host-associated > Arthropoda: Insects > Digestive system... | reverse complement strand
CTTTGCTTTTCATGTAGGACATACTTTCTCTCTATCGTGGCAACAAATTTGGAATCAGTGATGAATTTCTTTTGTTTGACTCAGCATATACCTCACGGAGAACACAATATGTTCATTTATGAAGACCTGCTGTGGCAAGAGATTGTATTTGTATGTAGGTTTTCATGCAAAGTGTCTGTTTATTTTTGTGAAGAAGAATTTGAAAACACCTGAATAAAATATTTTGGTAATTAGGGAAGGACAGTCAGTATATATATCACTTCCTTAATTATGTCAGTAATAATATTGTTACAATCAAACTCATAGTTTTAACACAGGTGTGACTTCACCTATCAACCATACTGTATTTTAACCACAGAAACTGTAGTGTAGAAACCCAGGTGTGACTCACAAAACAGGCATTTTATATACTGGGATCATATATGTTATTGCGTCTCAGTTCTCCATGTGTGTTGGAGAAAGAAACTTGAAGCATGTTTTTAATAGTCCGTGATACTGTGTTACCATTGCAGTAGTTAGTGGTGGGTAAACTGTTGGTCCCAGAGGCATACAATTAGCAGTATAGGGCAATCCATATTTTGCTTCCTTAGGAGGAGACAGGCAAAATTTGGATTTATAAACACAGAAGATTATTGGACTACATGTTTTAATAAGAACCCTCACACCAGCTACTCTGTGCATGAGTGGCGCAGTACTGTGTTGTGACGGGAACTTACTTGAGTCGTGCAAAGAAAACTGGCAGACCTCAAGTGTTAGTAGTGGGGACGGCTTGTTTAGCCACTTCATTCTCTGGACCTTATGAAACTACATTTGCAACAAATTTGTTGCCTGTAAAAACCAACATGATAGATGTTTCTGCGTTACATTCAGCATGTCTAGTGAGCGTGCATTGAAGTAGACTGCAGCTAGGATGTTCCATGTTTTCCATTATCTGCAGCTGTTCTAGATACTTGTCTTTCAAACAATCAGTCATTCAGGCAAATAACTTTAAAGAACAGTAGAAAGGGCTGCTGTGTGGAGTATATATACTTATCATATTTATCAAATATACTGTTTGTGAATTTGGAGCTTTGTCATGACTCTGGTGGTTAGTTGCCAGTCTGTGACTGCAGAGACCTGGGTTCAGTCCCAGGCCAGTGCATGTGGGATTTTGAGGTGGACACAGTTGTGCTAGGAAACGTTATTCCCCATGTACTTCACTGTTCCTGTGTCACTATCATTTCGTCAGTGTTTCAGAGTCATTCATTTATCCATCATCAACAATATATAATTTTAGTAATTGACAGCATTGTTAAGTAGCACACACATTTTGTGAGTTTGAGTTGCCGTATAATCTTTAAGTTCATTTATTTTATATGTCAGTCTTTTCATTTATATCGTTTATCTTCTCTGTGTTGTGCTGTTTCTAAATTTTTGAGATGAAGCTCTTTTGGAACACAGAGAATTATTACTTTGAGATAGTGGAAGTAGTGAGATCTGTGCCAGTGATACATACAGTGAGCTTTTCTGTGATTTGTACTACGTTGTTCCTTACCTGGCAGCTTGCAGTGTAGACTGCAGTAACGTACTTAACTGGGATATATTTATCAGTTTCAGAGACATAGCATGTGGAAGAATTAATTGATTTTATGTACATTCTAAAAAGTAATGTAGGAAGCTCATTTGTTAATGTTGCTATCAGGTCAGCACAGGAATGTTTTATTACTGAAATTTATGATATGACAACTGATGTTGTGGTGGACCATCTGAGTAATCTTTCAGTTATTTCAAGAAATGTATATCAGGTATAAACAAGAAGTCATACACACACACACACAAAACACATACGCTGCTTTTGTAATACAAGCCAACGCAGTCTAGGAGCTGCCAGTATATCTGTAATTGTGTTTAAACAGTCATCATATTTTGTCCCTCCACTCTTGAATAAACGTAGGAGAAGTCATACTGTCAGTTGCTTTGGCTTCCTTTCTTACTTTGTTTACCTTAATTTGGGACTACTTCACTAATTCATCTTGAGGAGCAAAATGCCCAAATTATAGCAGTAAGAGACTGGCAACCCCGTCTCGATTATGAATCCCTGTTGCAGTCTCCTGAGAGGCAGTTTAGCTCCGAGTCGCGGCGGAGCAAAAGTTTCGAGGAACGTGAGGAGGAATATGAAAAAGCAAGGAAAAGGATATTTAATCGCGAAGTGAGTATAGAAAATTTGGCCCCCCTGCAATCCCCCACAAATTGTCATTGAAGCCACGCTTTGCAATGTCACCTTCGTTACAAAATGTTCTGCTTCATGTGTTTCGTCTACCTGCATTTATGTCATTTGGTTTGTTATACTTCCTTGTTGCTGCTGTTGCATATGATTGTGACTCTTACATGTGGATTTGGGTAAGCTGTGTGTTATGCGTTGTGCTACCATGATCGTTTGTCTGTAGCTAGAACAGTGTGTATTCTACACTGTAGGAATTTTGTAGTATACTGACTTTCCAAATTTTAGAAATGTTAATTGATATCTTGAAGAGTGTATTAATAAACATGCAGTTGAACACGGTTATAATGACATCAATTTATGCAAAACCTCACCTAAAGCGTCAGATGTTCTGTGGTACCAATTATTTCATTGCTGCTAACCATAACATTATACTCCTCAGTTACAACAACACCTGTTTATAATTACACAACAAATTCAGTCCCTTTCATGTTGTTATAACCCAGTTCGACTGTATGTGTGTATGTGTTGTGTGTGTGTGTGTGTGTGTTGCTAGAATGGATTTTATACCCTAATGTGGAGACAGACCAGTGTTCAGCAATGGAGGTTGTTGACTGAGTGACAAGTCAGATGTTGGCAGAATGGGAACTGGAACAGTTCCACCCACAGCACCTATGTACGTAGAATATAATCTAGCTGTGCCACTTATATCAAGTGACAGGTATGTGGAAGATGAGAAAAATAAATATATAAATATGTTTGTGCTGACAATTATTATTATGAGTAACATGATGATGACAACAATTACTGCTACTACAACTGTGAAAATGAAGAGATATATGTCCAGGATTCTTGTGGGAAGGAGACTGCTTGGAAGAATAAGGCATAGATGAGCACATAATATTAAAATGCATCTTAAATAAGTTTGGAGGGTGTGTACTGGACTGTTCTGGCAGAAGGTAGGGACTAATGGCAGTCTTTTGTGAACATTGTGATGAACTGGGAAGGTCATGATTGGGTCAACAACTGTTAGCTTTTCAAGAAGGACTGTGCTCCATGGAATATGTTAATAACAATAATTCAGTTTCATATTTTTCTTGCCGACAGAACAGTACAATGGTCAGTTACGAAATAGCATTTATACGCAAAGTAACAAACATGGAAACACACACACACATGGATGTGTGTTTGTGTGTGTTTATAAAATGGACAAGAACAGAAAACAAAACAAAGCATATAATTCATTTAGACAAATCAGAGTTCCAAAAAAAAACTGTATGCAGCTCAAATTAATACTGCCAGGTAAGGCATTTCATAGATAAGAAAGCACGATGGCTAAGATAAAGTAGGATTAAGGAGAACAGTTGTTTCTGTAAATGTGTCAGCATCTCTACAGGCAAAATCGATAGGTGATGTGCCTCTGTCAGAAGGACAGGTTTTGGATTGGAGCCCTGAAGACATGAGAGAAGCAGCATTATTGTTCCATGGATGCTTCATCTGGGCACTAGATGGAGACGAATGATCAGCTGCATGCCCTGGCTACTTTGCATCCCTCCCCTGGGAACAAGCCTTGAGCAAGCATTGAGTAGGAGGCTGATTGGACTTTAGTGCCAGTGTGCACACACTGGAGAAGAGAAAGATTTCTTTCACCTTTCCTCAGATTTAACTGTGATTCCTCAGTCATCTGGCCATGCAAAAAAGGTTTCAAAGAAAACATGATGGAAAAATTGAAGCCACATTATATGCTTAATTTACTTCATAAGTCCTGTGGTCTTGAGGTAGGTAAATAATATGGAATTAACATCCCCAAAATATTTCACTATAATGAGAGAAAATAATACACAAATTCACATTCACAACTTTATAATTAAATGTCACTTAGTAAACATGTTTGGCCATAGTAAGTGCCAACATCAAGTACCACTACTAAAACACCTGGAGGAACATACTTTTGTACAAACATCAGGTCGTGAATGAGACCTCATTATTTACAAATGACCTTCAAAAAAATTCTGGGTTTCCAAAATGATTCTTGCTGTAAAATAACCAAAATAAATATTTTGCCTACTTTACACCTGCATCATTTCAGAAATGTGACATTTTATTTGAATGTTATTTGTAAAAAATTAGATCTTATTTTATTCTTGACCTGCTATTTGTGCACAAGTATTTTTCCTCAAGATGTTTAAATTTTAGTATCTGATGATGGCCATTATTAAGGTTGAAACTAGTTGTTCTAAGTGACGTTTAATTATAAAGATTGAGTTGTGAACACACATCTGTGTATTGTTTCCTCTCATTGTATGAATTCACAAAGGGATGTATAAACCAGAGCTTTTTTCACTATATGTAAATTTCATGACTTCCTAATGTTCATTCACAAATACCATAGCAAAACACCCACAGAATTTTAGTCAGTCAGTCTGCATGAAATAATCCCTGTGTGACAACTTGTAATGAAATATAACATCTGTACTAAATAGATAGGTATCATTCAGTTTTAGTCTAGTTGGCTGATATGTATGCTGAATGCCTGCAGAATGCTTCATTTTTGTGACATCCTTAGAACTTTTTACAATGAGGAACATATATGTGTTTGAATGTGGAGTCAGCAGGTTCCTCCAAATGATACCTCTATGAGACTATGCAGCACCACATCCTGAAAGACCATAATCTTAGTATTCAGCACAGTGAGAACCACAGAACTCACATAAACCAAAAGGTAGTTTAACCCCTTGGCACCAGAATTCAATGCCTGATGTAACTGTCTAAAGAGTGGAATTGAAATAATGGCTACATGACATTCTGTGTTATCACTTGGTCACATGTGACATCAAAGGGTTAATGAAGTAAGGTTACTAGGTTGAATCCCCCATCCCCCCATTACTGTACTCTTCTTCATCTTGGTCAGTTTTACTGTTTGTATATATATTTGACGTGGCATCACCAGTTAAGCATATTGATGCACCTATCTCTGGCTCAATTCAGCCTTTTCTCTAAGTAAATTGTAGTACATGAATTCAGCCTAGGATATTATGTATTAATACTTAAGTGAAGTAGATATTATTTTGTATGAACTGAACATAATCCATTTTTAAGTAACAAGAACAAAATAATCTAAGTAACAGGCCTAATTCTTGTAAATTAGTAGTTATGGATTTCCTAAGTTAGGTTATGTTTAATGATTTATGATTTTACTTTATGACCCATTCTTGAAATCACACCCGCATTGGTCTTCAGGTACTTGAATACAGGAAAGGTGAGTAAGGTTTAATACTCATGTCTTAATTTTTTTTGGTGGAAACTGTCTAAAATGAGACTTTTATGATACAAGTAATCCAAAGATAAAACCCCCAGAGTGAACAAAAAATGTCTCCTTGATATTCTCTAACTCACATATTTTAATCCTCTACACACACCTAGTTTTACGTAGGATAACCTCAGGAGATGTTGCAACGACACTTCAGCTTTTTCCTTCATTTAATGGTTGTAGTGTTATTTGTGACTGTGTGTTTTAAATTGACATGGGAAATGCTGTCACATCTTACATAAAACTGCTTCTTTGCTTTTCCATGTCTGTAGTTCTACATTCTGTTTTCATTACCAGAAGAATACAATTCTCATCTTTCCTTTTCCCCACATCAGACGTGTTCCTGTTTCAGAGTAACAAGAGCAGCAGCAGCTGCAATAATAATAATAATAATAATAATAATAATAATAATAATAATAATAATAAATCATGTGCGTACATTACCAAAGAGGTTGGCAGTTGTTTTGTCACTTTGTTATTGAACAGGTTATTCGGACTACAGTTGATGCCACCTCCCTACTACAACTGACCTTCCACATCTGTCTTATCTGTCATGAATTCCTTTGGATTATAGGCCATGTACTTCTTATTACAAGATTTTTTAAAATGAACTTGTACATGTATTATTTCATCATCTCAGTCTTTTCCCAAGCCTGAGTTAGAATGCAGTAAGTTGTTCTCCAGGGTCATCACCTTTGCAGTGGTAGTTTCTGTGTTTCAAAATATATGTCTTTATGTTGTGTTTGGTGGGGTATAGAAGCTTGTGGGCTTATGTTGTCACAGTAGATTTCAGTATGTACGTTCTTCAGGGTAGTTTCTCTCTGCTGCTGTACAACATATCTGCAGTGGCCATACCACTGCTGAGGGGCCCCTGAAGGCCATTGCCTGTGACAACTTGAAATGTTGCTACCTGCTTCCCTGAAAAGGGAATTTTAATCTTGGGAAGAGGTAAAGATGAAGACATGCTGCTAGTTGAGGAGAGCATGGAGACAGTGGAAGATAAGTTGTAACACCCTTTGACAGAAAGGTACTTGATACAAAATGAGAATGTTGGACTGCTGCAATGTTGTTATGGAGTAGCCAGTTTTTGGAGTCCATCAGATTAGGAATTTTAAGGAATATAACTTTTTACAGACTGAAGAATATTTGTATGCACTATTTTTTTGGCTTTATGGTTTTCTGGAATTAACACATGAACAGTGCCCTCCCAACCAAAGAATGCCTTTCACATCATTTTTGCCTCTGAGCAATGTGCTCAAAATTTTTGCTTCCTGGGTGCCAAGGGTAAGTTTCAGTATGGTCCTCAATGTTTGTAATATGAATTGAGAAGAAAGACTGTATTTTAGTGTTTGTGGAGACTGTTCAGAATGCCATTATTACTGCTGACTGTCATCTATGTATGTGTTAATGATGGATCATTTGTCACCCATTCTGTGTGAAGTTTATGGAACATTGTGTCCTCTCACTCAATGCATGTTAAGTGTCAACATTTGTATTGGTATTGCACATCCCCTATAACACATCCATGATTTTTGCTCCACCATACAACGCCTGTCTGCTGTCCTTTCAAAAACTGGAAATTATTATTTCTCCCTCACAATCTACTGCTGGCTTTCCCTTTTGCAGGTCTTCCTTCATTGAGGGTTGGCTGTCCTTGAAATACCCAGACAGTATGTACACTGTAGCCCGACCTCTGGCTTTGTCCCTGTGTGTTTATAAGAACCTCTGGCATAATCCTACATGAAATTTGATATTTGCACAACTGTGAATAATTCTGTCCTGGTGCACCAAACTCCGGAAAAAACAGCTTTTACTGGCCAGAAGAAACCTTGGTGCCTATCATGCTGCTATTGTATTCAGTTCTCCACAGGCATGAAGATGCACATATGTGTAGTGTTGTTCGATTTACAGACTGTCTTACTTTGTAGCTTAGTAAAGAATGGTAATACCTTCTTACACAAAGGTTAGCTATACCATCCCAGTAAACTTCAAGTGCCTGTTTCAGAACATACACATCTAGATCTTGCTGGTGATGTAAAAATGCACTAGGTAACACCGTCACAGTAAGTACTACATAGTCAAGGTAGCTTTATACTTGTTTATTTATTCCTTTTAGTTTTTTAAATTGTAGATGATCCATGAACTTAATATTTATGGAATCCTATGTATGAAATGGACAGCAGTATGATGTTTCAATCACACATCACTGAATACAGTTTTTGATGTTGGAAATTGTTAGTCTCCTATTACATTCAGCTGCCTACTGTTGGAGGTTGTTATTCTCTTATTATATTCAGCTGTCTAACGTTGAAGATTATTACTCTCCCATTATATTCTGCTGCCTACTGTTGGAGATTCCCGTTATATTTGGCTACCTAATGTTGGTGCTTGTTAGTCTTCCATTATATGCTGCTTCCTAATGTTGGAGTTTGTCAGTTTCCTGTTATATTCTACTACATGATGTTAGATATTATCAGTCTGCTGTTATATTGTGCTGTCTGATGTTTGAGATTGGTAGTCTCCTGTTACATTCTCTTTTCTGGTGTTTGGACCTGGTCTGTCTAATGGAACTGTGGCAAATTGCTTATTAGCAAAAATTCAGACCTGCCAGATGAGGGATGCAACATTATAAGTGTTTTTGGTAACAGGATGGAGGCAGTGACCCCTTGCATGACTCTTCACAACGCAGCAGCCAAGAGGACTTGAGGTGGCCTGGAGAAGTGCAACCCTGGAGTAGTTCTGACAGTGACACATCATCACGTCTGCGCTCAAACATGCTGCTGCATGCCTCTGATAATGGCCAGCTCAGGTAACTTCTGTGTGGATCAAGTATTTTCTAACTGGAGACTCATAATGCACTAGTAGCTATAAGCAGTTGCCTTAAGGGACTCACAAGAAACCACTGAAACTAAAGAATTGCCAGTTCCCTGGCTGAGATTTGAACTGTGAACCTTTCAAATACAAGTCTTTATCGTTATTGCTACACAAGTATGCTTGGTATATTCTGTAGTTTTATCACATTAGTTGCATTTGCTGCGATAAGTAGTCCACAAGCAAAAGTCTTGATTTGTTTAAAGTATCTTCTAAATTGATAAGATTATGTTAAAATTATCAAACACAGAAGCTGAAGTTGGAATTAATAATGATTTTACAGAACAAATTGGAAGAAACTCAGATTTGAGACAAGGTGACTCGCTAATGCAAACTTTAATCTGCTTGGTAATGTACATGATAATGAGAAAATTTGATTTAAGGAGTAACATTAGTACTGGATCCAAGCAAGTTTGTACTTATGCAAGTGTCATCGTAATAACAGTAAGAACAAAAGAGCATTGAATTAAACATTAAATAAATTAAAAACAGAAGCAGGAAAACCAGGTCTACTGATAACTATAAATAGAACATTGTATATGAGCACAAAAAAAAAGAAAAGGGTAAAGCAAGGAAGCAGCTATAAAACAGATAATACTCAGCTTGAACAAGTTGATACTTTTAAGTACCTAGGTTCCATTGTAAACAATGAAAATACAATAGAAGAAAAAATAAAAGAAAGAATAGCAGCAGGGAATAAGGTATTGTATGCAGATAAAAAGATGATGTTTAGTAAATTACTAACAAGAAGTTTTATTAAAGTACACATCTATAGAAGTTTGATAAGACCAGTAATCATGAATGGATGTGAGACCTGGGTACTGAAGGACATATGTGAACACTAATGAAGAGTGTTTGAAAGGAAAGTAATGAGGAAGGTATACAGCCCAGTAAAATATCAAGATGGGAGTTAGAGCATGGGAATTGATAAGGAAATTTACTAGTATACTTTTATATATATATATAAAAGTGCAGAGAATAAGGGTTGGTAAAAAGAGGTTAAGATGGGAGGATGATGTCATAGTGGATCTGAGAAAAGTGAAGATTCAGAATTGGAGTAAGGTGACTGGATAGAGAAGCATGGAAGAGAATTGTTGAGCAGGCCAAAACTCACAGAGTTGTAGCACAAAGAGAAAAAGTTGCATTTGTAAAATATTATTTACACCTTTAACTGTGATGCATATTATGTACTTTTGGCTGAAGTTGGTGATTTATTTCTCTCCTTAGGCCTATTCGTCTCCCAAAGGGTGAATCATTTGAGTGTCGTGACATGTTAAAAGCCAACTCTCTGCGTCTGTCAGTGTCGAAGTCATATAGTTTTGGGGGCTATCCAGTGGCTGTGCTTTCTCGGGGAGACAGTTGCACAAGCACTCACAGTGCTGGGGCCCGTCTGCTCACCAAGCAAGGTTCATTTTCAGTTTTCATTACTGATGTACATATAATTTGTTTCTCTATTGCTGCATTACTTATGGACTAATACACTGTTTAGTATATTAAGACATGGTAGTTGAGAGTCAGGATAGAGTTTTTTACGAGAAGGTGAATATCGAGATCTACTTTTTTCCTTTTATTTGCATCACTGTTTGTGTTGGTTTCAGGTCTTAAAATCAATCCTTTCATGTGTCTTAATATTTGTTATGCAACACAGAATTTTTAGAAGCGAAACTGCTGCCATGCAGAAGTGTTTTAACAGTAAACATATTGCATTCTGAACAGTAACATGTGAAGCAGAGAAAAGTTGTGTTTAATTTAGAGTATATTGAACACAGTATGGTTTTCCATTCTGTTTTGCTTCTATTATGGATAAAAGAATTTCAGTGGCTTATCATCTGTTTTTATTTACTTGTAATAGAGAAAGGGCTTTGCTTTCAAAATTGCATCTCCATATTCCACAGATGTGAGGCATGTTATGTATGAAAGTAATCCATCAGAGTGTGTATGCACTGTCACACCTTTTTCTTTAGGCTGTTTTTGTTCTGTATTGTTACTTTCATCTTGTCAAGGTACCCCATGCTTCATCCCATCATCCAAGTAGATCTATATCTATAATGAACCTTTGCATTCTGTTGTTTTCTGTCCACTAAACAAGACCAGTCTACCTTGATTTTGTTCCTCAAATATTGCCTGTCTTATCCTTCCTGTTTCACTACTTTCATTCTGAATGGAAACATCCTTCAAAATTTAGAGTATTTGAAGTAGTTTTACCTTAGGTTATTTTGAATATTCATGTTGATACTGTGAAATTGTCTTTTAGATTCTGGTAGCAGCATGTCTTCCCGTCTCAGTCCTTCCAGTTCTGGCTACAAGTCACAATCCCAGCGCTCAGACACGACCACATCAGCCACACCTTCCCCAACTGCTACCCCTGTATCTCAGTTGAGCATCTCTAGCTCCACCCAACCTCAGGTAAGAAAGTGTCACTTTGGTTTATTTTTACAATAGGCATCTTCTGTGTGTGTCTTAATTTACTATAAAATTATGTTTCATTGTCTCTTGTATGTTAAATTCTTTCTGCTAACAGAAATTAAAGGTAGGGCTGTTGCATTTCTGGCGAAGTGCATAGTACTTTGACTCCTTATATGATAGGTATACACTTTTCTTTTAAATAATCATCTCTGTTTAAATGTTAATACCTTATGAATGACATAAATATGCCATGCTCTCCTGAGTTCCTGCTTGTTTTGTTTGGGTACAGAAATGTTTCTCGTACATCTACTAAACGGCCTCTCTCACTGCTTTTTAGTTTTAGTTTTCTTGAAAGTTGCAAGAATATTTATACATTACATATGACAATGCCTTCTTATGTGCATCTGAAGTCTGATACAGTGAACCTCTGCAGTAACCCTTCTTATTTCATTTCACATGTTGTCAGTCCATTTTGGAATTTCTGATAAAATTGTACTTTCTATTGTCTTATGTGTAGTACAGCTGTGTTTTTGCACTTATTGCTTCAAACAGCTTACTACTGAAGATTTGTTATTTATGTCTTTAGATGTCTAGTCATGGGGCACTGTCCCCACAACATACACTTGAGTCAAGTAGTCGTGAACAGAACCAGACTGTGATGTGGGCTGTGACCAGCATGGCTTCCGTTCCTCCTGGCAGTGTACTTATAAATCCTCAGGTGAGTTGCTTGGATGGGACATGGAGAGCTTAAATCTATTTATTTATTTCTAAGAAATGAGAAGACAGCAAATGAATATGCTTTAAACAGCTTTTGTTATCAGAGCTGTAAGGTTAGGAATCTAGGTATTCAGTAGCTTGTAAGAGCAGAGGAATATTCGTTTTATAATGTTGCATAATCAAAAAAAATAAAAGCCCCTTTACTTTTCACATTCCATGTCTATATAGGAAACTTGACAGTGAACACTTCACTTCCAACGTGTGAGAGGTAGCAACATGTTTAAAATTTGAAGCAAGATGGCAGGTAGGCTGAGTATAATTTTACCATACTCAGTGCATTTTCATCAGATTCATTCTCTGTCTTTGCGTATGCCACATGATGGACATGGTTGAGTGAATAAATGGTTGAAGAATTGGTCTTACCAATTAAAACCCTTAAAGGGCCTGCCTAGTTTTTAAAAAAATATTGAAATAGCATAGAGAAAATGTGAATGATGATGGGCAGAATGGATGATTAAGATAGGCTGTAATTGATGAGTATGTCAAGAGGGTGAAAAAAGTGGGTCAGAGTAAATGAATGTTAAGTGAATGACATTTAAATGTGTCAAAGGAATTTTAATGTTATTCATTGTGTGCACTGCAACCAAATTTTTCATTTACAAAACAAGCATATGCATTAAATAAACTACACTTATTCAGTCGAATACAGCACAGGTTTATTTTGATTCAAATTATGCTTTTATATATGTGGTAATATTTCTTCCTGTACTTAGGCCATCCTGAGGCATATCAGTACAAAAATATTATAAAGAAAGTTGTACTAACAAAACATGATGGCTTCCATAAAGATAGCATATACACATCTAACGTACACAACAGTAGAGTATCTTGTGTTCTCCTACATGTTTTGGCAGCACTTCACTATCTTCAGGGAATCTATACACCAGTGTTTAAAACTTACTAAAGTATAATAGATTACAACAGAAATACATATTATATCATAATGATATCTGCAGCTGAATTCAAAAATGTAAAATCTTATAAAAGTGGCTAAAATTCTGTATGCTGGTAAATCATTGTGGATGTCAAATGAAATCCATCCATAATTGCGTATGACATGCTGACAGACATGTGGAGGGATGGCTGTACTTGGCCTTTTTATCGTATGCATTCGATGCATACTTTTTGTGCAACAAGTGCAAAACATCTGAGAACTGCTACAGCAGTAAGTATCAAGTGTTAGAAAATATGGGCCTCATTTCAGTGAAATATTTTTGTTGAGTCAGTGCTATGGGTGGCTTTAAATAGCTGTTTCAGTATGTACCTAGTATTGCAGGATTAAATGCATTTCAGCAGGTCAAAAACATCCATACATGCTTGTTAGCATCATCAGTTTCACTAGTCTGTTCGACTATCAGAATAGCCATGTTTTCATAAAATTGATTTTTTAAAAGATTACTGGATCTAGAAACATTGTTTGAGTGGAATTTTGTTGTACATTTATTTTGATATGTATGTTAATAAAATAAATGATTGTATGATTATTGTCAAATTCATAGTTGCTGTAAATGGCCTGATTTCATCATGTTGCCATCTGGTGATGGTTAAATTAAACACTGAAGAAGGGTGAAATAGTTTGCCAGTGGGCTAATATGACTTCATATTTGACAGACTGGGCAGCCATACATTAATTCTGATGGCACAGTGTACCGTTATGATCCAGCCAATCCTCCAAAGGTTGTAACAGATGAAGATAGTGAGGCTGGAAGTGGTGGTTGTAGTACTAGCAGTCACCACAAGAATGCAGGCAGCTCTGAGCAGACACAACTACCAGCACAGCAACAGACTTGTCAAAGCCAGAAGTGTGCGTAACATACAATTTAGTTTGTCTTGGCAAAATCCCACTGCATGACATCAGTCTATATTTTGTATTCTTTCCTGACCATGCCTTCTTGGTGAATGAAGCAGATAGAATGATGTTCAGCCATGTTGTGGTTTGTGTTAGATAATCAATCCCAGAACTGATGTACAAAGGTTATTCAGAAAGTAAGGGCTGGTTGGAAGGGGGGAGGATTTTAAACAGACTTTCTTATAGCCAAAAGGTAACTGGTGTCATACATTATTTTCCTACTTAGTCACTGCCCGAATTGAGGCACCTATCGTAGCTAAACACCAACATTTGTACCCCACATCATAGAAGTGTGTGTGTGTGTTCAGTC
>Ga0209755_10005911_pt1 | contig 13724 bp, 10 predicted proteins | sample TergutCo191P1_FD_187301 | JGI IMG/M metagenome (GOLD analysis project Ga0209755, IMG submission 187301) | Cornitermes sp. P1 segment gut microbial communities from Petit-Saut dam, French Guiana - Co191P1 (SPAdes) (version 2) | ecosystem: Host-associated > Arthropoda: Insects > Digestive system... | reverse complement strand
AACGGATAGCATTGTGGATATTCAGCTTCTTTATTTTTGCATAAGAGAAGAGCTTAACAAAAATGCGCAGAGAGCTATGGTTGTTTTGGATCCTGTGAAGGTTGTGCTAACAAATTGGGAAGACGGCAAGGAAGATTTTTTTGAAATTCAGAATAATCCTGAAAATCCTGGGCAAGGCAACCGCAAAGTGGCTTTTGGCAAAGAGATTTACATTGAGCGTGAAGATTTTATGGAAAATCCGCCTAAGAAATATTTCAGGCTTTCTCCGGGCAAAGAAGTTCGCTTAAAAGATGCTTATTATATAACCTGCAACGAAATTGTGAAAAATGAAGCCGGCGAAGTTGCGGAGTTGCGCTGCACTTATGACCCCCAGAGCAGAGGAGGCGAAACTCCTGATGCTCGCAAGGTAAAGGGAACTTTGCACTGGGTTGATTGCAAAACCGCAGTGGATGTTGAAGTTCGTCTTTTTGAGCACCTGTTCACTCTGGAAAATCCTGCTGCGATACCGGAAGGGAAAAGCTACATGGATTATGTGGACAAAAATTCCCTTGTGGTAAAACAGGCAAAAGCAGAGCCTATGCTTGCAAATGCCAAGCCATACGACAAATTCCAGTTTTTGAGGCAGGGTTATTTTTGCGCAGACGCAAAGGATTCTACGCCACAAAAATCGGTGTTCAACCGTACCGTCGGTTTAAAGGATACCTGGGGAAAGATAGTCTCTCAAACATAATATCAACAAACGGGTGCTTGCTGTTGGGCATGTTGAGAACTCTTTCCAGCGGGCAATAGGCGTTTGCGCATTCTATCAGGGTTTTATCGGTTTTCCACAAACTGGGCTGGCCGGTTGAGTTTATGCAAGCTCCGTCCCAGCCTATTAAGATTGTTGGGATTTCGCACAGCTTGTTTTGCCGCATAAGGCATGAATATTGGCCTTGCGTTGAGAGTAAAGCGAAAACATCGTATTTTCGGATTTGGCTGGCTATTAGCCAGTCCGAATATATATTTTCGTTTGGTTTGGGATTTATCATGTTTCCGTGCCCGTATTTGGCATAATGGATATTATAGCCAAAATCCGTTAAAGCTCTTTTGAACTTTAAAATGGCCTCTTCTACTTCCAGCCTATAACGGGCTCTTTCCGGGTTTTCATTCGGATGGTAGAAGTGTTTTTCCACATCCAGATGCTCAATGCCGCTTTCCCATCCGAATCTGCGTTTTATTTCGTATCGCAAAAAAGTTTCCATAGCGGCTACGCTTAATCTGGAACGTCTTTTATGCTCATACTTATAAAAGTCGCTTATGCGTTTGAATGTAAACCCGTCAATGCAAAAATATGCTTTTTTCATAGCAATCTCCTCTTTTGTTACACATTAGACGCAACTCAGAGGAAAAAAATCCAAAAAAATGCAAAAATGTAAACATATGTTTGCAAAATGCAGCCATATAATTTTTTTCCCCCGTTTTTTTAAAAATTAATGTATAATAAACGCTTATTTCCTATATTATTAATATGTGCTCCAAGAAATTCCTTTTATCTGTTATAATATCGTCTTTTTTCATATTTTCCGGTTGTGGCGCTTCCCCAAATGAACAATCCGATGCCTATACTATATTTTTCTCATATCGTGATATTCCCGGTGTGACAGACGAAGAAATTGCCGCAATAGAAGCACTTCGGGCGCAAGGGGGTACCTTTACTTATGGAATGTTGCAGAGTACCGATGCCTTTCTCAATGAAAACGGAGAAATAAGGGGATATGCAGCCCTTTTATGCCAGTGGCTGACCGAATTGTTCGGTATTGAGTTTATTCCCAAGCATTACGCATGGATGCCCATGCTTGAAGGGCTTAAAAATGGCGAAATTGATTTCACGGGAGATCTGACGGCAAACGATGAACGCCGGAAAACTTATATTATGAGCGATGCCATAGCCCAGCGTTCCATAAAATATTTTCGCATTAAAGGCAATGCGTCTTTTTCGGAAATAAGCCAAACTCGCTTGCCTCGCTATGCGCTTCAGAAAAAAACCACAATTGCCGAGGATGTTTTGTCTTATGCAGATGGGGCATTTGAACCGGTGTATATATTGGAGTATGATGAAGCGTATGAATTGATGAAAAACGGAAAGGCCGATGCAATTATTACCGAGAGTGTACAGGAAGCATTTTTTCACGCTTACGGTGATGTTGTGGCAAGTGATTTCTATCCGCTTTTATATTCACCGGTTTCTTTTTCAACGCAAAATCCGGAGCTTGCGCCGATAATCTCTGTTGTGCAAAAAGCTCTGGAAAACGGCGCAGTCCGCTATTTAAATGAATTGTATGATAAAGGCGAGCGGGAATATTTAAAATACAAGCTGTTTCTGAATCTCACCGACGAAGAGCGAGAGTATATAAGAGAAAATCCCGTTATACCGTTTGCGGCAGAATATGATAATTACCCAGTAAGCTTTTACAGTACCCACAATGAAGAATGGGAGGGAATATGCGTTGACGTGCTTAAACAGGTTGAAGCACTTACAGGGGTCAAATTTTCGGTTGTCAACGACGAGCGCACGGACTTTCATGAACTGATGCGCATGCTTGAAGCCGGAAAAGTGCATATAGTTTCCGAATTGATTCCAACAATAGAGCGGCAAGGACGTTTTATATGGCCGGAAAATTCGTTTATGACCGAGCAATCCGTGCTCATATCAAAAGTGGAATATCCCAACATCAATATCAACAGAGTATATTCCGCAAAAGTAGGCCTCAGCAAAGGCACGGCGCATTCGGAGTTTTTTTTGAGATTGTTTCCGAATCATCCTCAGGTCATAATGCATGACAGCCAGGATGCTGCCCTTGAAGCTTTGCAGAAAGGTGATGTGGACATGGTGATGACCAGTTATAGCAGGCTTTTGTATTTGACAAATTATCAAGAGCTTGCGGGTTTTAAAGCCAATATTTTATTGGACAACTATTTTGAGCCGTCATTCGGAATAAATAAAGACCATGCCATTTTGCGTTCCATCATAGACAAGGCGCTTGAGATGATAGATACACAGGCGATTTCGGGGCAATGGCGGCACAAAACCTATGACTACCGCCTTAAGCTGGCAGAGGCGCAGAAGCCGTGGTTTATAGGCTCTATTATTTTATCTTTGTGCGTGCTGATTCTGGTTGCCGTTCTTTTTGCGAGGAGCCGTCGCACCGGTAAATATCTGGAAAAACTTGTTGCGGAGCGAACTCATGAACTTGCGCTGGCTTCGCAATCCAAATCCACCTTTTTGGCCAACATGAGCCACGAAATTCGCACTCCAATGAACGCAATCTTAGGCATCACAGAAATTCTGATGCAAAAAGATAAGCTTTCCGCAGAGATAGAAGACGGGCTTAGCAAAATATACAGTTCGTGCAATTTGCTCTTGGGCATAATCAACGATATACTTGATTTTTCCAAAATAGAAGCCGGCAAGCTGGATATAATGCCAGCAGAATACAAGGTCGCAAGCCTGATAAACGATTCCGTGCAATTGAATATTATGCGCATGGAGAGCAAGCCCATAGAGTTTGAGCTTCAAATTGACGAAAATGTACCGGCAAAGCTGATCGGCGACGAGCTTCGCATCAAGCAGGTTTTGAACAATCTGCTATCCAATGCGTTCAAATATACGGATGCGGGTAAGGTTACGCTGTCGGTTGATTTCAATGAATCTCGCCTTGTGTTAAGCGTACGCGATACGGGGTATGGCATGACAAAAGAACAGCTAAGCCACATGTATGACGAATATTCCCGTTTTCGCAGCAAAAACAGCAAAACTGTTGAAGGAACCGGGCTTGGTTTGGCTATCGCCCAGCGTTTGATAAACTTGACGAATGGCGAAATCAGTGTTGAAAGCGAGCCCGGCAAAGGCTCTTTGTTCATTGTGCGATTGCCACAAGAAACTGTGGATTGCGACGTGCTGGGCAAAGATGTGGTGGAAAGCCTGAAAAAATTCCGAATGAATTATATTACGCAAAGAAGAAGAATTCAGATTGCTCGCGATCCCATGCCTTACGGAAAGGTTTTGATTGTGGATGATGTTGAGACAAATCTGTATGTAGCTGTTGGTCTTATGAAGCTTTACCGGCTGCAGATAGATACCGCTATGAGCGGTTTGATTGCCATTGACAAAATAAAAAGCGGCAAGACGTATGATATTGTGTTTATGGATCACATGATGCCCGATATGGATGGCATAGAGGCGGTAAAACATCTTCGGGGTTTGGGATATGCAAGCCCAATTGTAGCGCTCACGGCCAATGCGGTGGCGGGTCAGGCAGATATATTCTTGCGGAACGGTTTTGATGATTTCATTGCCAAGCCCATAGATATCCGCCAGTTGGACTCCGTTCTGAACAAGCTTATACGCGATAAGCAGCCGGCAGAAGTAGTAGAAGCTGCGCGCCGCCAGCAAAGCAGCGTTGATATGAGCGGCAACGATGATAACACTGCGCTTTTGATTGAGTCTTTTGTAAGAGACGCTGTTAAAGTTGTAGTTCTTCTTGAAGAACTTAGCGCGCAGCCCGGATGGTTTGAAAACGAGGACTATTTGCATAAGTTTACAATTATGATTCACGGCATTAAAAGCTCTCTTGCCAATATCGGAGAGTCCAAGCTTTCCGAATCCGCGCTCCTCTTGGAGCAGGCGGGCCGTGACCGTAATATCAGCTTGGTAACGGAATCTATCCCTGATTTTTTGAATCAATTGCGAGCCTTGCAGGAAAAGCTTAAACCGGAGCAGGAAGAATCAGGAGCAGACGATGATATAGAAGATTTGCGCGGCAAGCTGAAAAATCTTGAGGAGATGTGCGCTGATTATAACAGAAAAGGAGCTTTGAACATACTTGCCGAGATGAAGAATTGCTCAAAAAAGACCAAAGCTGTTCTGGACAACATCAAGGAGTATGTGCTTCACAGCGACTTTGATGACGCTTTGAGCGCAGTGGCAAAATTTTTGGCAGGCTTATCTCCACGTATGCTGAACAAGGATATTGCCGGGCTGAACATAGCAGAGGGCCTTCATCGATATAACGACGATGAAGCCACTTATTTAAGGGTTTTGCGTTCATATACGGTTAATATCGGTTCCATGCTCAGATCAATAGAGGCAATAAGCGAGGAGAAGCTTGCTGATTACGAAATAACCGTTCATGGCATCAAAGGAGCAAGCCTTGATATCTTTGCCGAGCAAATCGGCAAAAGCGCCAAAGAGCTGGAAATGGCAGCAAAGGCTGGCGATTTCAGTTATATAAAAGCGCATAACTCGGAGTTTCTTGAATCTGTCAGGAAACTTATCTCCGAGCTTGGAAACGTGCTTTCTGACATAGATGCGGAAAACCCAAAACCAAAAAAAGAGAAGCCGGACTCTAATGTGCTGGCCAAGCTTTTAACCGCCTGCAAGGTTTATGATATGGATGGGGCAGATGCGGCTATGGAGGAGATAGAAAAGTATCAATATACTGATGACTATGGCCTTGCGAATTGGTTGCGAGAGAATATTGATATGATGAATTTTGCGCAGATAGTTCAGAAACTTTCTAATTTAAACAGTTAGGAGAATAATTCATGGGAAGTATTCGCAGGAAAATTATTTATGTTGATGATGTGAATTTCAGCCTGGTATCAGTGAAAAGCAGGCTCAAGGAACATTATGAGTTTTACCTTGTGCAATCTGCCGCTAGGTTGTTTGAAATCCTTGAATACTTCAATCCTGATTTAATATTATTAGACATCAATATGCCCGGAATGAATGGCTATGAGACCCTTAAAAAATTAAAGGCAGACAGTCGCTATGCAAACATTCCGGTTATTTTCTTGACCGGCAGAGGCGATAGGCAAAGCGTACTTGAAGGCGTTAGCCTTGGCGCCGCCGACTATGTGTGCAAGCCTTTCTCCGATCCTGAGTTAATTGGGCGCATAGAACGTCAATTTAACCCGGACAAGCGCAAAGATCCTTTAAAAAAGAATAGTAATCGCCCGAGTGTTATCTATGTGGATGATGTCAATCACAATCTGATATCGGTAAAAAGCAGGCTCAAAGACAATTATGAAATCTATCCCTTCCAATCCGTTGCCGCAATGTTTGAAATGATTGATTTCATAAACCCGAATTTAATCCTGCTAGACATAAATATGCCCGGGATGAACGGCTATGAAGCGATAGAGAAATTAAAAACAGACAGCCGTTATCTGGACATACCGGTTATTTTCCTGACGGGAAAAGATGACAAGGAAAGCATGATTAAGGGATTTAGCCTTGGAGCTGCCGATTATGTGCCCAAGCCGTTTTCCGATGCGGAACTGATTAAACGTATTGACAATCAGCTGAATTCTAAAAATCGTAACTACTTTTTGCAGGATGAAGATTCCAGCAACAAACCATGCATCCTTGCCGTTGACGAAGACTTCAGCATGCTCGGCGCGGTTAGCCATGCATTGCGCGACGAATATGTTGGGCCGCTCAGAGAGATGATTCAAAAAAAGTTTTCAATTTATTATGCGCTACGCGATAAATACAAAGTGTATATGCTGTCAAGGCAAGATGAGGTGAAGGAATTTTTGCGGCAAAAAGTTCCGAATTTATTTCTGCTGGAGTATAAGATGTTTGTCTCGGATGAATTGGATCTTGTTTCCTTTATACGGGAATCCCCCAAGCATAAGGAAACTCCTATTCTTCTTTTATCATCGGGAGGCATAGTTAATCATATGAATTTGGCCATGAATCTTGGGGCTTGCGATTTTGTGTCTAAACCGATTGTGCCTAGAGATTTGCGAGAAAAAATAGCGAAGTATATACGGGCGTTTTAGGAATAAGAGAGGAAGGTTAAGCTATGCAAAGATTAATTTTTATTGTGGATGATAACGATGCTAACCTTGCGATGGCTGCCATGGCATTGGAAGCGGAATATCGAGTGTTGACCATACCGTCTGCGGAAAAGATGTTTTCTCTTTTGGAAAAAAAGAAACCAGATATTATTCTTCTTGATATAGAAATGCCGGAGCAGAGCGGATTCGATGCGATGAAGAAGCTGAAATCCTGCGATGCATACTCTAAAATTCCTGTTATATTTTTAACAAGCCGAACCGATACTGCCAGTGAAGCTCATGGCATTGAGCTTGGCGCTGTGGATTTTATACAGAAACCTTTTTCCGAGCCGGTGTTGCTAAATCGCATTAAACATCACTTGAATATTGACAAGCTGATTCGTGAGCGTACAGAGCATCTTGTGCGGTTGCAAAACGGCATTGTATTTATTATGGCTGATATGGTGGAAAATCGCGATATAAGTACCGGTGGGCATATAGAGCGCACGGCAACGTATGCGAAAATATTAATTGAAGCTATGCTTTCGCAAGGAGTATACGCAGATGAGATGCGCGGCTGGAATTTGGAGCTTGTTGTTTCATCAATGCGTTTGCATGATTTGGGAAAAGTTGTTATTCCGGATTCTATTTTGAACAAGCCGGGTCCGCTTACAAAAGAGGAATTTCAGGTAATGAAAACGCATTCCGTAGAAGGAGAACGCATTATAGATAAAGCTATTCGGCGTACAGGAGATGCTGAATTTTTGAACAATGCCAAAGCGATAGCAGTTTCTCATCATGAACGTTGGGATGGTACAGGTTACCCCTACGAATTGAAAGGCACGGAAATCCCGCTTTTGGGCCGCATAATGGCTATTATTGACGTATATGATGCTCTTGTTTCCGAGCGGCCTTACAAAAAAGCTTTTAGCCATCAAGAGGCGGTTGAAATTATCATGGAAGGTTCCGGCAAGCATTTTGACCCCCTTATTGCCGATGTCTTTAACAGGATAAATGAGCAGATTTTAAAAGCGTCCGAACTGGACTGTCCAGGAAAATAATGCACAGTTAGTTAAGCCACAGATTAGTTGTTCTGTACAAAAATATGGAATCTTTTCCCTTCTGCGCGAAATATTTGCTTGAAGAATGTTTTCTATATTCTCTACTATGAGCGCACATTCCTATAGGCATAATAAAAATGTCCTTTGCATGATTATGGCCGGAGGCCAAGGTAGCAGACTTTCTCCTTTAACTCGCGACCGGGCTAAACCAGCTGTGCATTTTGGCGGAACTTATAGAATAATCGACTTTGTGCTGAATAATTTCATAAATAGCGGAGTACTTAAAATAAAAGTTTTAACGCAATTCAAATCCGATTCGCTCAACAAGCATGTATCTGCAGCTTGGAGCCTTAACCCCAGCATGGGGCAATATGTGGATTTGGTGCCGGCTCAAATGCGCACCGGAAACGCATGGTATAAAGGCACAAGCGATGCTATTTTTCAAAACATAAACCTTATAACTGACGAAAGACCTGATCTGGTGGCTATATTCGGCGGAGACCATATTTACAAAATGGATGTCAACCAAATGGTGGACTTTCATATAAAACACCAAGCCATGCTCACAATAGCGGCTATTCCGGTTCCCGTTTCGGAAGCCGATGAATTCGGCATAATTGAAGTCGATGAAAGCAATCGCATGATAGGCTTTGCGGAAAAACCAAAGAACAATCCAAAGCAAATCCCGGGACGTCCCGGATGGTGCCTCGCCAGTATGGGCAATTACCTTTTCACGAGTAAATTCCTTGTTCGCCAACTTCTTGAAATTCACCAAAGCAACCCAAAAGCCATAGACTTTGGGCATAACATTCTGCCGCACCTATATCCAAGCCATCCGGTTTATGTTTACGACTTTACATCAAATACGGTCAGGGGCGAGCACATAAAAACAAACGGATATTGGCGAGATGTCGGAACAATAGATGCTTTTTATGAAGCGAACATGGATATATGCGCGCAAGAGCCTATATTTGATCTTTACAACGAAAATTGGCCTATTCGTACATTTAATTGGAATATGCCTCCGGCAAAATTTTCCGGAGGCGGAATAGACGGTGATTGGGGAACGGCTGTGAATTCGGTTATCTCTGCCGGATGCGTTATAAGCGGCGGCAACGTGGTAAATTCCGTTTTAAGCCCGGGAGTTGCCGTTCAAAAGGGAGCCATAGTAGAAGATTCCATAATTTTCCCCGATGTCACAATAGCTCCCGGAGCAAAAGTTCGCAAAGCGATTATCGAAAAAGGCTTGCACATTCCGGCTGGTTTTGAAATAGGTTATAACTTGGATAGAGACGGGGCAATGTTCCATTTAACAAAGTCCAAAATTGTTGTACTCGCTAAGGATACGATTATTAAAGGGAATTAAATGGGCAGAACAGAGCAACTGGGCGAGGCGATTTATGCCTTGTACTATGAACTTAAGCACATAGTTTATCTTTTGAGCGAATCTATATACTGGAGCACAATCGGGCGATTTGATAAAATGCGATTGCCATTTAAGGGAGTGTTTTCATTGCAATTGATAAGGCTTGGGAGTTCGGCTTCTGCTATAGTTTTTCTTTTGACATTTCTTGTTGGATTAACGCTTTCGTTTCAGTCTGCGGTTCAGCTGGAAGTTTTTGGAGCAGGTGTTTTTTTGGTCAGGGGAGTTACCATTACAGTATTTATGGAAATAGGGCCGCTAATAACAGCAATTATTTTAGCCGGTCGTTCCGGTTCTGCCATAACGGCAGAAATCGCTTCCATGGTTGTTCAGGAAGAGGTAAAAGCTCTCAGGGTTATGGGTATACATCCGGTTCAATATCTTGTGCTGCCCAGATTCCAGGCCATGAGCATAGCTACACCATTGCTAACCATGCTGGCTAACATATCAGGATGCTTCGCTGGCTATTTGATAGCCGCTCTTTATATAGGGATTCCGACTTCTCTGTTCATATCCGAGCTTAGGGAAGCACTTTCCATAGTCATCATGGCAAAGTCTCTTTTCAAGGGTCTGGTTTTTGGGTGGATAATCGCTTTGGTAGCTGTTTCAAAGGGCCTTTCGGTAAGGGGTGGAGCAGATGCCGTAGGCATAGCGACAACTAAATGCGTTGTATTTTCCATAACGGCGATTATTCTGGCTGATGCGGTGTTTTCGTTTATATTTTATTAAAACTTCTGAATTTTGATTCGCTTGGCTCAAGGCTCAGGCATTTTCTATATTCCATTTAAATGTTAAATTCCGCCCCACCATGGATAGTTTCAAAATATCCGCAGTTTGCCAAGATTGCAGTATGGATTGGTCTTTTTTTGCTTATATATTGGTTACGCTCTTTCTTTTTGCTTATATTTTTAACCTTTGTGTTTGCCTTTTTGCAGTACAGAATAGGGGAATTTCTTAAACCAAAAATAAAAAGCCATAAACTTAGAACATGGTTAATAGGCATAACGCTTTTGCTGGCTATAAGCGGAAGCATGTATTTTTTGACAACGGAAGTTAAAGTTCAAACCAAGTTGTTCGTGAATAACATAGATACTTATATAGGAGCGCTGGATAATCAAATAAACATGCTCGGAGAATCATTTCCTATTATTGAGCAATGGATAATGGACATTGAGCATGCTACGCCTGAAAACTCAAGCCATAAATCGCCAACGCTTTTAATTTTGCAACACGCCTTTGATTTGCCTTCTGCGGAAAGCAGCAAGAATTTGCAGAAGAATCTTTCCAGAATATTGCTTTATTCCGGGAAATTAGTTGGAATAGCCAGTTCTTTTTTGCTGTCTTTGTTGTTTTCGTTTTTAATTATTTTGGATTATCCTCGCCTGATCCATTCCATGTCCAAGCTTGAAAAATCGCGCATTGCATTTATCTTTCAGGAAATAAAGCCCGGCATAATGCAATTTTCTGGAACGCTTGGAAAAGCTTTTGAAGCGCAATTTTTTATAGCGGTGTTAAATACCCTTTTAACTGCCATTGGGCTTTGGATGCTTGGCATTGGAAAATATTCGGCGTTTTTGCTTGCAACCGTATTTCTATGCAGTTTTATTCCTATAGCCGGTGTGTTTATATCTTCGGTTCCAATTTGCATGGTGTCTTTGCAAGACTATGGTCTTTTTCATGTATTTTTAGCTATAGGCCTTATTACAATTATACATATGATTGAAGCTTATATACTTAATCCTCGCATTTACGGCTCTCACTTGCGCTTGAATCCGGTTATAGTGCTTGGAATTTTAACTATTTTCGGGAAAATCTTCGGATTGTGGGGATTGATTCTAAGCGTCCCGCTGTGCACCTGGTTCTTCAGGGGGGTTTGTTTGCAGCAAAATTTGCAGCAAGAAGAGACGCAATGACTGAGGCTTATGCCGCTGTTGCAGGCTCAAACATCGGAGCGTATCTTACGCCTATAGGCGCGTTAGCTGGCATATAATTTTTCTATATTAATATTGTTTATAACAAGGAGAATATTTATGGCTGTTAAACCACCTATTGTTGATGACAGGATGCTCGACCAGTATAATACAGAGGCGGCTTTTCGTTCCGATGCTTACTGGGATTCCATACAAGAATCCAACCCTATTGTGCAGGGATTCCGCTTTATAGCGAAAAACTACGAAATATCCTTTGAGAAGCAAGATAAGCTGGGTAAACAAGGTGACGGCTATCATTTGCGCATTCAGAGAAGAAAGCGGCCGAGGAATGATTTGTGAGCAATGTAGCCAAAAGAATAAGCTTGTTGCTTTTGCTTGTTGCTTCCCTCTGCTTTGCTGACGGGGCTTGGGTTAAAGGCGTTGCCCAAGATGTTCACGATGGCGATACTTTTAAATTGAAAATTGCGGGGCAAATAATAAAAATCCGAATGTATGGAGTTGACGCTCCGGAAAACAATCAGCCTTATGGAAAAGAATCCGGAGACGCTCTCAGAGCTCTTATAGATGGCAAGGAAATTCGCCTGCATATTATAAGCAAAGACGCATATGGCAGAACAGTCGGCGAGCCTTGGCTGGAAGATTCTCTGAATGTTTCCCTGTGGATGATACAAAACGGATATGCCTGGTGGTATAAGAGCTACAGTAAAAAGCGCATAGATTTAAAAGAGGCCGAAGAGAATGCAAAGGCAAAAAAACTTGGTCTTTGGGCAGACGATAACTCTGTTTCTCCATGGGATTTTCGCTCGCAGAAAAAGAAAACGGAGAATAAATCCAAGAAGAAATCTAAGAAGAAACATAAAAAGAAGTAGCATGGCAACGGTAAAGAGGTGGGAAAATTAACATTTTTCACTAAAATTCGCAAATTGGCGGCAATTTTTATATATTTACGCTGGAAAATTTTCAAGGAGAAAGAAAATGAAAGCGTGTCAAAGTTGCGGAATGCCGATAACTTTAAAACCTTTAACAGAAGAAGATGTCAGTATTTTTTTTGAATGGCTGGATAAAGAATATATTTATAAGTGGATGTGCCCTAAGGGAGAGGAGCATAGACGGGATTGGATGAATGAGATTAATAATAGGGATGGAAAGTATAGTTTTATAAAACATTTTATCGTGTATTTTAATGATGTAAAAATCGGTTTTTGCCAATATTTAGATTGTTTTTATGCGCAGGAATATTATGGAACTACTATTGAAAAATGTTATGCTTATGGTATAGGCTATTTAATAGGCGAAGAAGAATATTTGAATAAGGGCATTGGGAAAACAATTATAAAAATGCTGGAAGAAAAAATAGTTGAAATAGGCGGAAAAGAAATAGTTGCTGATCCTTCTCCGGAAAATATATTGTCAATAAAGACATTGCTGAGCAATGGATTTGTAAAAATAAAAGATGATGATTACAGGAAGAAAAATTTCTAAAGCAAGGCATTTCTCTGCTAGATGGTAATTATCCCCACATCAATGTCACTTCCTTCAACATTCACCGAAACCCACTCGCCATTCGCCTCCCCATTTATAGAAAGCGTTTTGCCTTGAGTTTCTTCCAAAATATAATCCCTATGCTTTTCAATGGCGGCTTGCAAATCTTCCCCAACGTTGCGCAACGCTATTTTTATTTTATCGGTGATTTGCAAATCCATATCCTTGCGGCGATTTTGAATTCTGTTCACCAATTCCCTCGCCATGCAGCTTTGCCGCAGTTCCGGCGTGATTTTCAAATCCAATGCTGCTGTGTAGTGGGCATCTGCTTCAACCGCCAATCCCTCAGCGACATCTCGCACAATCATCAAACACGATGCATCCACCTGTAAGGGCGTATTGCAATACGCCCCTACAGGTGCGGTTTTTCCGTTTTGGATGTCTTTTATCTCGTCTGCGTTTAACGCAGAAATCGCCGCAGAAATTGCCTTCATGTTTTTGGCGTATTCTGTGCCTTTTGCCTTTATGCCTGCGAAATTCGGTTTTGCGGAAATCTTTGCCAACTCCGAATCGTCGTGGGCAAAGTGCAGTTCTTCTACATTCAGCTCTTCTAGGATTAGGTCTTGCATCGCTTCTGCTACTTCTTTTGCTTCCTGCGTGTGCGGAACCAAAGTCAGGGTTTGGAGCGGCTGTCTGTTTTTGATTTCTCTTGCACTGCGAATTGAGCGGCCTTTTTCTATTACTCCACGCACAAGCTGCATTCTGCGCACAAGTTTTTCGTTTGAAAGCTCTGCGTTGAATGCGGGGTAGTCTGCCAAGTGAACGGATATTGGTGCGCTGGGGTTTGCTTCTCGCACTAGAATCTGGTAAATTTCTTCTGCCAAGAAGGGGAGAAATGGGGCCAGGATTTTGCTGAAGTCCACTAGGGCTTTGTAGAGCGTGGCGTAGGCGTAGTTTTTGTCGCTGTCATTGTCGCTTTTCCAAAAACGGCGGCGGCTGCGGCGA
>Ga0209755_10005910_pt1 | contig 13724 bp, 10 predicted proteins | sample TergutCo191P1_FD_187301 | JGI IMG/M metagenome (GOLD analysis project Ga0209755, IMG submission 187301) | Cornitermes sp. P1 segment gut microbial communities from Petit-Saut dam, French Guiana - Co191P1 (SPAdes) (version 2) | ecosystem: Host-associated > Arthropoda: Insects > Digestive system... | reverse complement strand
CGTTTTCCGACTACAATCTTTTTGTCTACGTCTATGTTTTGTCGTTCTACAACCGGGCAAAGAGGGACGAGCGGTTTCTTGAGGCGCTGGAGAAACTTAAATCCAAAACGGTGGATGGACAGATCGTGGTCGAGCGTGTCGCGCCGAAACTGGCGAAATTTGCCTTTTGCAAAAAAGGCGCACCGAGTGAATTGGCGACAAGGCGCTACCGGGAAATTCTTAGAAACCTTGACACACAGGGAAACCAAAGCTGAACCGTTGTTTTCCACGGGTCTTCGAAAATGTTCGAAGGCGAGAAACAAAGGGAGGAGCCAATTGCAAAACCGTGAGTTCGGGTTGGCCTTGCGATTGGCTTCCTCCCGCCGCCTAAAAACTCGGAGGCGCAATGGTTCAGCGATTTTGGCAGGATTTTGTGAGAGAAGAACTCGGCAAATACCGCCGCAGTTTTTCCAGCACCTGCTTGAAGTCTAGCGGCTTACCCAGATGGTCGTTCATGCCGTTGGCAAGGCATTCGTAGATGTCTTCCTGAAACGCGTTGGCCGTCATCGCCACTATGGGAACGGTCTTCGCCCTTTCCGTGCAAAGCCTGCGGATGCGGCGGGTGGTGGCCATGCCGTCCAGCTTGGGCATCTGTAGATCCATGAAAATCATGTCATAGCGATCGGGCGCCTCCGCAAACATCCTCAGTGCCTTTTTACCGTCCTCGGCGCAGTCAACAGTGATTCCTGTCGGTTCCAGCAGCGAGACGACTATCTCGCGGTTTATGTCCACATCCTCCGCCAGAAGAATGGTATGGCCCGCGAAACAACCCGGCGCAAAGTCCTGGGAACGCTCACCCCAGCTCGCAATGTCATCGACCGTATCCCCCGTTTCAAATGGCAACGTGAATGTAAATCTGGAACCCTTGCCCCGTTCCGATTCCGCCCGAATCGTCCCGCCCATCATCTCCACGATTCGTTTGGAGATGGCAAGCCCCAGACCTGTGCCCCCAAACTTGTGCTGGGTGTCGGCCTCGGCCTGTTCGAAAGCACCGAACAGTCGGGAAAGGTGTTCCGGCGATATGCCTATGCCAGTGTCCGTGACCTCCACGAACAGAACATTGTCGCGGTCTGGCAGAAGGCTTATGCGCAGACTTACCGTACCGCCCCTGGGCGTGAACTTGACAGCATTGACCAAAAGGTTGGTCAGAACCTGGGACAGACGCAACTCGTCGCCGAGGATAAACCTTGGAATGTTTTTGTCCATGTCAACAACAAGGTTTAGGCCCTTTTCCTCGATTTGGACACTAAGCACGCTGACAACGTCCCCTGTCATCTTTTCGATATCAAAGGAATGGGAGTGCAGCTCGAATTTGTCCGCTTCGATTTTTGACATGTCCAGAATCTGGTTGATGATACCCAGCAGGTAACTTGCCGCGCCCTCGATCTTACCTAGGCAGTAGTCCTTCCGTTTCATGTCGTTGGAATTTTTGGCAATGGCCACCATCCCGGTTATTGCGTTCATCGGCGTTCTTATCTCGTGGCTCATGTTGGAGAGAAAGCTACTCTTCGCACTGTTGGCCACATGCTCCCTCTGAAAAGCTTCCTCTATTTTGGCAAGCATTTCCATCTGCTCTCGCATGTCCCGCACATAAGCAATCACGACCTTCTTGTCCCCAAGGTACACGCGTTCAAGATGCACATCGCAGGGGATGGGAGTTCCGTCCAGCCTCTGGTGCATCCATTCAATATGCGCTCGACCCGCATGAAAGGCCGACTTCAACCCGTGGAGCACTTTGTCCCGCGAAGAAGATCCGTCGGGCTGGTACTCGGGGCAAAGATCGTAAAACCTATCGATAAAAATTTGCTTGCTGGCCAAGCCGAACAAGGTCGCCGCACCCTGGTTTGCTTCCAAGACATCGCCACCTTCATCAAAGATGGCGCAAAGCATGGGCGAGGCGTCCAACATGGCCTGAAGCCTTTGTTGAGCGGTATCCTGAATCGCTTTTAACTTCAGGTGCTCGCGCATATCCTTCGCATAGGCAATGGCTACCCCCCTGTCCCCAAGACGCACACGCTCAAGATACACATCGCAGGGGATGAGAGTTCCGTCCAGCCTCTGGTGCATCCATTCAATATGCGCGGACCCTTTGTCCAGAACCATCGCCAGCACCTGGAGCACTTTGTCCCGCGTGGGGGTACCATCGGGCTGGCGCCCCGGGCAAAGATCGAAAAACCGGTCAATATAGATCTGCCTGTCGGGCAGGCCGAGCAGGGTTGCCGCACCCTGGTTGGCTTCCAGGATCTTGCCGGTCTTGTCAAAGATGGCGCAAAGCATGGGCGAGGTATCCAGCATGGTCTGTAGCCTCTGCTGGGCGGCCTCCTGCATTTCCTTTAACTTTATGTGTTCGCGCAAATCCCTGGCGTAAGCGATAATAAGGTTCTCTTCGTCCAACCTGACTGGTACAAGCGTAACTTCCGCAGGACGAGGTTCCCCGTCCAAGGTTTGGTGCATCCAAAACGGATAGACAACCTTTTCGCCGTCCTCTATAATCTTGTTGATGTTTTCGAGAATTTTATCCTGGGATCTCACGCCGTCGGGCTGGTATTCCGGCGAGAGCCTGGGGAAATTGTCAATGTATTCCTGTTTGGTGGCAAGTCCAAGCAAATCAGCCGCCATCTGGTTTGCTTCCAGGATATTGCCTTCCCTGTCAAAGATGGCGCAGAGCAGGGGGGTGGCGTCCAGCATGGTTCGTAGTCTTTGCTGGGCGGCGTCCTGCATTTCCTTGAGCTTTACTTGTTCGCGCAAATCCCTGGCATAGGCAAGCACAAGGTCATTCCCCTCCAATTTGAGCGGCATAAGGGTAACTTCCGTGGGGCGGGGCTCCCCGTCTAGAGTTTGGTGCATCCAGAACCGATCGACATACTTTTTGCCGGTTCTCCTGATGTTCTCAATATTTCTAAAAACCACCTCTCTGGAACTTTCGCCGTTGGGCTGGAACTCCGGTATGAGATCGAAAAAATTATCGATGTATTCTTGTCTGTCGGCAAAACCGAACAAATCCGCGGCCGCCTGGTTTGCTTCCAGGACGTTGCTGTCCTTGTCAAAGATCGCGCATAGCAGGGGTGAGGCGTCCAGCACGGCCTGAAGCCTTTGCCTAAGAGCGCGTTCCGCCTTCATTTTCCTTGCAAGCTCGAAGTCCTCGTTTGTTTCGCGCAAATATATCATCATGGCGAAATCGCCGCGGTATTCGATCCGCACCCCGGTTACCTCGCAGGTAAACTCCCTGCCAGATTTCGCCTTGGCGGTCCACAGACATTTCGCCATACCCTGCTGCATCACCGTCATAAGTTGCTTTGCGGCATACTCCGTAGAAAGTTCGCCGTTCGGCTGGTACAAGGGTGCGTTCGTCGTCATGGTCGATCTGTTCATTTCGCCTTTCGAATCCATCTCGAACATTGTCACGACATGCTGGTTGCAGTCGATCACGTCGAAACTGCTGTCGTAAAAGTAACAGCCGATGGGCGCCAAATCCATCATGACATGAACATGGTCGTCGGCGGAATTCGCGGCCGCCGGCAATGGGGCGACATCTTCCTGAAAACGCTCCGAGACGAAGGAACAGACGACTTTTTCGCCCAGATATTCGGCCGCGTAAAGATCGATGCGGCAGTCCACATGACGGCCGGACTTTCTTTTGTGCAACCAGTCAAAGGAAGCGGTGCCGTGCAAAAAAGCGTGGTTTATCCATTCGAGCATACCGGCTTTGGAGGGTTTGCCATCGGGCTGGTACGCAGGCGAAAGCTCCTCATACTTTTTGTGGAACGCTTCTTTGGAGCGAATTCCGAAAAAGCTTAGGGTGGCAAGACTTACGTCAATGATTTTGCCGCTCGTGTCCCACAGATACAGACACCGATCTCCGAAGTTGAGCATTTCCTGTATTTGGGCTTCGGGAACGGGTGCTTTTACCAATTCAACAGCGCTATCTTCCATAAGTTATAACCCAAGCCACTTTTTGACAAGGGTACACTTTACACTGTAGCATTTTTCTGGTGCAAGTGGCAAGAAGCGATGAAGGTGCGGGTGCCCTTGCCCTAAGCGAAAAACCCGTCTAGACTGGCATAAATGCATGAAATTAGAATGCTGCTTGGCAGCGTCTGGCTCCAGTTCCAGCAAATCGGGCCTTACTGGGCCGCGGGGCTTGTCGCCGGGTCGCTGGTGTCGGTTTTTCTGTCGGACAGAATCGCCGGGAAGATGGTCAGGCTTGCTTCCGGCAGCTTCTGGCCGATTCCGCTCTGCATCGCGGCCTTTCTCGGGCTGGTGTCGCCGCTGTGCATGTACGGCACGGTGCCGATCATCGCCGCGCTTGGCAAAAAAGGCGTTCCGCAGCACCTTCTGGCGGCTTTCATGATCAGCTCGATCCTATTAAACCCCAACATAATGTTTTTCAGCCTCGCCCTTGGCGTCGACGTGGCCATGACCCGGCTCGCCCTCAGCTTTTTCAGCGGGATTCTTGCGGGTGGACTCGTCCTTTTGCTCTTTCGAAACAAAGCCCTGTTCGCCCTCGAACGTTTCGCCCCGCGGGAGGACAGACCGAAAAAGGCCTTTTTCCTCGACCTGTTCAAGGCATTCCGGATCACCGCCCCCTATCTTCTGTTCGGCATAACTCTTGCCGCGTGGTTCGAAAGATACGTCCCGCCGGACTTGGTCGCCGGGATGTTCGGGGAAAGGCGCGGGCTTGGCGTGCTGTTCGCCACGACCGTTTCTATTCCCTTGTATGTATGCGGCGGGGGGACGATTCCGCTGATTCGCGCCTGGATGCAGGCGGGCATGGGCACGGGCGACGCAATGGCGTTCATGCTTGCCGGGCCGACCGTCAAGATCAACAACGTAAGCGCGGTAAAGATGATTTTCGGGGCCAAGCATTTTGCGCTGTATCTTGCATATAACATCGCATTTGCCATGATTGCCGGCTGGGCCATAGAATTTATTCTGGCTAGACTGTAAAATATGCTTAGGGAAAGGAGTTTACCATGAAGAAAACAGGTATCGCATTGGGTGTCGCGCTGCTGGCTTTGATTTTGTTCAGTGCCGGGTGTGCGGAGCAACAGAGAAGAGTGGCCGCCACGCCGCCCGTTTCCATACCGGAGGGCGGAACATCGGCTCCAGGCATGACGCTTCCGGAGGGCATCGTTTCCGCGGTTTTCATCGAGGACAGTATCGGCCCGGATGACGGGGTAAGGCGACTGATAAGCTCGATGCAAAACCACGGGCTACATTTATACCAAACCGAGGCTACACCCTACGGGCTTATCGCTTCCGGCGATGTGGTGTTGTTGAAAATCAACGCCCAGTGGGATCAGCGCGGCGGCACCAACACGGACGTTATCCGCGAGGTTATACGGGAGATACTTAATCACCCGGATGGCTTTTCCGGGGAAATCATCGTGGCGGACAACGGGCAGGCGCAGTTCGGCAGTTTCGGCAGGGGCGGAAGCCTCGACTGGGCACTCAACAACGCCGAGGACACAAGCCAATCAACCATGAGCGTGATTCGCTACTTCCAAGCGATGGGATATCGTGTTACCGGGGTGCTGTGGGATGATTTCACCCAAGTTCGCGTGCAGGAATTCAGCGAGGGGGACATGAGAAACGGGTTCGTGATGGAAGGCACTGCGCGCCACACGGGTATCGCGGTTTCCTACCCCAAGTTCACGACCGAATTCGGCACGCACGTCAGCTTTAGGTACGGGATATGGGATCCGGACACCCAGACCTTCGACGGCGATATACTCAAGGTCATAAACATGCCGGTGCTCAAGTCGCATTCCTGGCTTCAGGTGACCGCCGCGGTCAAGAACTACATGGGCGTGCCTTCCGACCAGTTGACCAGGACGATCCCTGGGGGCCGCGCCCATGACAGCGTCTTTACCGGGGGGATGGGAACCCTGATGGTGTACACCCGAATGCCCGTGCTGAACATCACGGATATGATCTGGATTGGCCCGGACCGCGGGCCGCGGGTCAACTTCAACGCCGCAGTGCGGATAAACAAAATCGCCGCGTCAACCGATGCCTTCGCCCTGGACTATTGGACGACCAGGCATGTGCTGATGCCCGAGGCCGCGAGGGTTCCCGGTGGGCGCGCTCCAGCGATGGATCCCGCCGGCACGGAACCGGGCACTTTCGGGCACTGGATGCGACTGTCCATGGACGAACTTCACAGGGCGGGATTTGCGGCCACCCTGAACCCGGCGGAGATGCTGATCGTTCAGAATGGAACCGTGCAGTAGGCTCGTAAGAGCTGTCGATATATTTATTGCCGAAGGCAAAGACAGGAGAAAACTATGACGAAGAAGTTGTGGCTTGGGACGTTGGTGATGGCACTGGCGTTCGGAATGACGCTTATTGGTTGCGCCAATGAGGATCGCGCCCTTAACGGGAATTGGTTTGATGGTGCCGCCGAATACAGGTTCCGCAATGGAAACTGGGAAGTGTGGTATGAGGGCAACCCGGAGGCAAGGGGAACGTATATCGCCCGCGATGGCGAGATCACGATGACGATTACCCATCTGCACGATGAGGGGACATGGCTGGATCGAGACGGGTTGAGGGCGTTCTATGCCGCCGAAACCGGGATGGGTGAAGAGCTTGAGGGATGGATGGCGGAGATGATTGACGCAATGCTCGATGGGATGTTTGAGCCGCAAACGGGAACTTATGAGATAAGCGGCGACACCCTGATCCTTACGCTTGAGGGCGAAGTAACCACGCTTACCAGAGGGTAAATGTCTGATAGGGCAGGGCGATTTTCGGATCGCCTTTCCCTACCGTCTGCCCGCCAGCACCATCAACAAAGCAATATCCCCCTGCCGCACCCCGGGGATTCGGGCCGCCTGGCCCACGGTAAGGGGCTTCACCGTTTTAAGTTTCTCCCTTGCCTCGCTGGAAAGCCCGGAAATGGCGGCGTAGTCCATGTCAGGGTTTAGCTTGATGGCCTCCATCTTGGCGGCCTTTGCCGCGGTGCGTTTTTCCTTCTCTATATAACCCGCGTATCTTATGTCCAGCCGAATGCGCTCCAGCCACTCCGCAGGATACCCGCGTAACTCCGGGGCAAAGGGTAGGATGTCTTCCAACGTTACGCGGGTGTCGGTAAGGCAGCGTTCAAGGTTTTCGCCGATATGGGAAAGCAGCGGGTCTTCACCCCCAGCGGCGGCCCCTGCGGATGGTAGGCATTTTCGCTGGATGAGTAGTTCCTTGATTTCGTCCAGGGCCGCTGTCTTTTTCAGAAAGCGTTCCCAGCGATCATCGTTGAGCAGCCCGACATCGCGGGCCTTGGGGCTAAGCCTTGTGTCGCAGGTGTCATGCCGAAGCATAAGGCGGTGTTCGGCGCGGCTGGTGAACATGCGGTACGGCTCCTTGGTTCCCAGCGTGGTCAGGTCGTCCACCAGCACGCCGATGTAGGCTTCCGCGCGGCCAAGTACCAGCGGTGGACGGCTCTGTAGTTTCATTGCGGCGTTTATGCCGGCCATAAGGCCCTGGGCCGCGGCCTCCTCGTAGCCGGAACTGCCGTTGGTTTGCCCCGCCACGAAAAACCCGGAAAGCCGTTTGGATTCAAGGCTGGGGTACAGGTCGAGTGGATCGAGGTAGTCGTACTCGACCGCGTAAGCTGGGCGCACGATGTGGGCTTTTTCCAGCCCGGGAATGCTGCGGATGAACTCCAGTTGGACGTCCTCTGGCAGCGAACTTGACGCGCCGTTCATGTACATCTCGTTGGTGTGCAGCCCCTCCGGTTCTATGAAGATGTGATGCCTTTCCCGCTCTGGAAAGCGGATGACCTTGTCCTCTATCGAGGGGCAGTAACGCGCGCCGGCCCCGGTGATTTTGCCGCCGAAAAGCGGGGAACGGTGGATGTTGGCGCGGATTATGTCGTGGGTGCGGCTATTGGTGTAGGTGATCCAGCAAGACAGGGCGGGGCGGTTCATGACGGCATCGGCGGGGGCGGAAAAGGAAAAAGGCTCCGGGGCCTCGCCTTCCTGCCTTTCCATCTTGTCGTAATCGATGGAGTCCCCTGCGATGCGCGCCGGCGTTCCGGTCTTGAGCCGCCCCACCGGAAAGCCCCGCCGACGCAGGGCCGCGCCAAGGCCGACCGCGGCCGCCTCGCCGAACCTTCCCTCGCCGGATTCATGCTCGCCGATGAAAATCCTGCCTTCCATGAAAGTGCCAGCGGCGAGAATCACAGTCGAAGCGCTTATTCTGTGGCCGCGGCGCGTAATCACCCCCGCGACCGTGGGTGAAAGGCTGTCTCCCATGGTTATCAGGTCGGTGACCGTGTCCATGAAAATCGAAAGCCCTTTCTGCCCTTCAAGGGTGGCGCGGGCCGCGGTCTGATACGCATGCTTGTCGGCCTGGGCCCGCGGGGCCTGTACCGCCGGCCCCCGGGAGCGGTTCAGCACGCGGTATTGGATCATCGTGGAATCGATTAGCCGCGCCATCTCGCCGCCCAGCGCATCCACCTCGCGGACAAGGTTGCCCTTGGAAAGCCCCCCGATCGCCGGGTTGCAGGAAAGCGCGCCGATTTGGTCGGGGTTTTGGGTTACAAGAAGCGTGGAAAAGCCAAGCCGCGCTGTGGCAAGGGATGCCTCGATTCCCGCATGCCCGCCGCCAATGACAATGCAGTCGTAGTCCATGTGTGCCGTCAGTATATCATAAACATCGCCGCGCCGGATATTCCTATGTTTTTTGTCACCGGAAAATCGATTTTTGTGACCGCGACAAGCAAGGCCCGAGATTCGGTTGCGTTTACCCCCGCCGAGTGGTACAGTAATCTTTTATGAACGACAATGAACAGGGCGGCCTTTTTGACGAGGGCGATGGCGCCGAAAACAAGAAACAGGTCTCCGATGCGGATATGCGCACTCTTGCCGGGCTGTACTCGGACACCGGTGTCGATCTTTCCGCCCTGCCGCCCGATTCAAGCCGCCTCTACGAGCTTTCCGTAAACGCCTTTAGTGCGATAGTCCATGCGAAGATGAGCGAGCTGCCGATCTCCATGGCAATCTCGCGTTTCGGGCAGAAAGTCCTTGCGGCGGCGGATGCGGCGGGTATGTCGGCGAATGCCGCAGCCGCGGCGGAGCAAACCAGGGCGGAAACCGCGATGCGGCGGGCCGCAGAGCTTGCGGCCGAGGACAGATGCGACCCCGATGCCTGCACCGTGTACGAGGCGGCGCACAAAGTTCGTCATGAAATCTGCCGGTTAAGGGGTCTGCTGCGTTTTGGCCCCGGCGAAGATGGCGTGTACGTTGCCATTTGCTCCCCCGACCACTTTATCCTGCCCGCGCTGGGGGAGCATTTCAGAAAGCGTTTCGGGGGAGTGCCTTGGGCAATCATAGACGAGAAACGACTTTTCCGCCTGCGCCACGAGCCGAAAAAGCCCTTCGAGTTTTCCCGCATAAACCAAATACCCGCAGCCCTGAAAACCCCGCAAGACGGCAAGTGGGAAAACCTGTGGCGGCAATACCACAAAAGCATCAACAACGAAAACCGGTACAACCCGGATTTGCAGAAACAGTTCCTGCCCCAGCGTTACTGGAAGCACCTGACGGAGATGCAGGAAATGCAAGACCCTCCGCCAGATTGATTTCTTCTATCTTCTTGAAAGCACCTGACCAACCAGCGCGGCGATCCATCCTACCAATATGAGGATGCCACCGGTCTGAAGCGCCGGGCTGTTCAGGCCGCCGAAAAACACGATAAGGCCGCCGGCTATGCAGACGGTCAGGACGATCCAGCCGGTGGTGCCTGGAATTCTTGTTCTCCTGTTCGTCATTACCAACACGCCAATGACAAGCCCGATGATTGCGGCGACAAGCACTGCAATTGCAAGCAAACCCATTAAAGTGTTCTCACCTGCCCCAAATACTCTTCCGCCCATCAGAGTCTCGATGAGCCTAAACCCTGAACTGTGGATTTGCGTTATCGGCATAAAAAAACCGATAAGCACCAGCGCAAACCCGACAGTTCTGATCATCGATAAGTTTATCGCTCCCCCTCGTCTTCCCCTTCGCATACAATTCCCCCGTCTGTTAGTATTATAATACCATAGCACACCCAGCCATTTGCGGCGAGGGGTCTACAGGTATTTCGCCAAATCCACCTCGGCATCGTAATCGACGCCCGCGACATCGAAACCGTGCGCCTCAAGAAAGTCGTGCTTGAAACCGGCAAGGTCGGTTTCGTCGAACACGTTGCCTTCGGTTACCGCGTTCATTTTCTCCAGAACCGCCTTCTGCACATCGTCCCGCATCTCCCAGTCGTCCAGGCGAATGCGGTCCGCTTCGTCAACCGCGACCTTTGCCGGGTCGGCGCTTCCCTCGGCATAGAGCCGCTCGCGGTACAGCCGCACAATCTGCTCTAGGCAACCTTCGTGCAGCCCCTGCTCCTTCATCACTTTGAACAGGCAGGAAACGTAAAGCGGAATGATTGGAATAACCGCGCTGGCGCGGGTTACCAGGGCCTTCTGCACCGAAACCCATGCGCGGGCCATTTTACCCTGCGCGGCGTATTTGCCGTTGATGTCCCGGCAGGCGCGCTCCAGGTCTTCCTTGGCCCTGCCGATTGTGCCGTTTTTGTAGATGGGCCAGGAATGCTCCGGGCCGATGTATGTGTATGCGACACTGCGGGTTTGGGGGGAAAGAAGCCCCGCGCTTTCCAGGGCCTCGATCCACAGTTCCCAGTCCTCGCCGCCCATGACCTTTACGGTGTTGGCGATTTCATCTTCGGTGGCAGGTTCCGCGGTAGCGGTTCCGAAAGTCCCGTCCATCATGTTCAGGGTCTTGCCGGAAAAAGCCGCGCCAATGGGCTTTAGCGCAGACTTGTGCTGCACGCCGGTTTTGGGATCGGTTCTGACCGGCGAGGCAAGTGAGTAAACGAAAAGGTCGATCTGCGCGGGAATGCCGGCTTTGGCTGCGGCCTCGCGGATCGCCTGCGCGGTTTCGGCCTTTGTCGCATCGGAAAACGCGTCGCCGTTCACGGTCAGCGCGACCAGCCCGGACTTCGCCGCCTCGCGTTCGAAGGCCAGATTGTTGTAGAAACCCGGCGTCCCGGGCTTTTTGTCCTGGGCCTTCTCGAAGGACACGCCCACGGTGGCCGCTCCGTAACCGAAGGCCGCGGCAATTCGGCTGGAAAGCCCGTACCCCGCGGAGCAACCCACCACCAGTACCAGCTTGGGCAATTCTGCGCCATCGGCGGCGACCCTGCTGCCTTCCATCGCCTTTTTTGCCTGCTCCACTTGCCGTGTAGCAGAAACAACACACCCTTCCGGATGACTGTTGATGCAGATACTGTTCCGCACCATCGGTTTGATGATCATTTGCTTGCCTCCGCAACCGCGCTTTTGTCCCCGACCAGACACATCCACTCGGCCTCCGCCGCAAGTTCGTCGCCGACATAAGCCCTGCCGGCTTGCTTGATCATCCGCGGCGAAACCCGCAGGTTCTCGATCTCCGAACGAACCTCGTCACCCGGACGCACCTGCCGCCGGAACTTTACCTTGTCAACCGTGGCCAGGAAAAACAGCGCATCGTCGCCGAGCACGCCCAGCTTGCGCAATCCGGCGCCACCGGACTGGGCCATTGTCTCGACCAGGATAACCCCGGGAACAACCGGGTAACCGGGAAAGTGACCCGGGAAGAAAAATTCCCCCTCGGAAAACACATGTTTGGCCACGATCTTCTTGTCATCGGCCTGCAGAATCTCGTCCACGAACAGGAAAGGTGCCCTGTGCGGTAACAGTTTTTCAATGTCGTTCATTTCTCCCTCTCTTCGCGCCCGTAGGCTTTGTGTCCACCATTATACTACGAAGCATTTACTTTTACAGCCCCCGGCAGCTTCCGTTCACGGAAATCATTTTCGTTTGAAATTGGGTGAGGGAACGGCGTATCTTTTTGGGATTAGTGCGTAAGGAGGGTTAAAATTTGATGACTGACACTCTCGCGCCGCCACCACCGCCCCACTATGCCGCGACAACATTGGGGGGTTGCGTTGCGGCCGGAATAAGCCTGCCCTGGAGAAACAGGTCGAACTTTTCATTCAGGGCCATATTGCTTCCCTGTACCCTGGCAACCTCAACCTTGACGTCGTTTATCTCTGCGGTCATGTCGGCCCTTAGACTGTTTATCTCTGCGTGCATATCGGTTCTTAGGTCGCCTATCGCGGAGATTATCTGGTCGAACTTTTTGTCGTGCTTGTCGGTGCGCACTTCCAAGTCGCGCACTCGTTTTTGGGTGACAAACCACACCCCGCCCGCCGTGGCGAGAGCCGTTGAAAGGGACATAAGAAGCAAAATCGGTATAGTTATCGTTTCCATGCCACAAGTATACGGAACGCCCCGCAAAAAGTCAAGACATAAAACAGCCGCCGCGTTGATGATTGTCACCGTTGCGCCTACCCATGGGTGCGGATACCTTTCGTTCAAAAAACGCTTGACTTTTTCGTCGAAAACCGGGAAGATAACACCATGATGCACCACGCTGCATTTACGAACGCAACTTTCCCAGCAAGCAAGCAAGCAAGCAAGCAAGCAAGCAAGCAAGCAAGCAAGCAAGCAAGCAAGCAAGCAAGCAAGCAAGCAATTATGGGGCGATGCGCGGCTTTGTCAACTAGCTAACAGCCTAAATCCGTATTTTTTTCAATCTTTTTTTCGCTTTCGGCATACCGGCGGGAACCGCGCCTTGTGGGGCGAGTTCCTGCCTTTGCATAGACAATGCCTTCCCGTATGGGCGGGGCAATCTTTAGACCCACCGCGGTCTTGATGATTGCCCGCAAAAAGGATAAGGCGGGCAGTCGCAAAAGAGGGTTTCTTTATGAACAACGCTTTCGGACTTTTCGCAACGAAAAACATTCGGCTTTGCGCCATCGCGCTGGCCGCGGCAATCGCCGTTTTGATGACCGGGTGTCCCAACGACACAACGCGAACGGAGGGCAGCACTTTCGTGCCGGTAACGGACATAACCGGGGTGCCAACCCAAGCGACCGCGGGAACACCCCTGACCCTGACTGGCACGGTGGTTCCGTCCAGCGCCACCAACCGAGCAATTGTATGGAGCGTTTACGACGCGGGAGGCACCGGGGCGACGATTGACGGAAACACGCTGAACGCCACGGCCGCGGGAACGGCGACTGTCAGGGCGACCATAGTCAACGGCGCAAGTGCCACTGCGGACTTTATCCGGGACTTTGTCGTAACCGTGAGTCCCGCTGGGTTCACGTTGGTACCAGGGGACAACCTTGCCGATCGGCTTGAATGGTTGCGGGGTAATGCGCGGGACGGCAATACCTACCTTGTCGAGATAACCGACGATGAATATGTCGCTCCAGACCAAACGGCACTGCCAACCGACAGAAGCGATCTTGTCATCGTTCTTAGGGGCAGGGATGAAACGCTTACAGTAAGCCTTTCCGCCAACGGAAGCCTCTTTACCGTGGGTTCTGGTGTTACCCTTGTACTTGACGACAATGTTACGTTGATTGGCAGAGACGGCAACAATAATTCCCTTTTGCAAGTAGGGGACGGCGGTGTCCTAATCATGGAGGATGGATCGACGGTTACGGGCAATCACAATACAGTGATCATGGCTGACAACATAGGCGGCGGTGTACGGGTGGATGCCGGTGGCAGGTTTTATATGGAAGGTGGACAGATTGCCGGAAATAGGGGCTTGGGTGCCGGGATGATCGTTCAAAAC
>Ga0209755_10005909_pt1:0-12500 | contig 13725 bp, 5 predicted proteins | sample TergutCo191P1_FD_187301 | JGI IMG/M metagenome (GOLD analysis project Ga0209755, IMG submission 187301) | Cornitermes sp. P1 segment gut microbial communities from Petit-Saut dam, French Guiana - Co191P1 (SPAdes) (version 2) | ecosystem: Host-associated > Arthropoda: Insects > Digestive... | reverse complement strand
TCCACATTGATAATCCCCAGTAATTTTCCCTGCATATGGAGTTAACCTTGACAGCAGGATGTTGGATAAAATTTTGTATGTAGTTGATAAGAATGATATGCTGCAATAAGTACAATTTGTTTTATCATTCTTCTTACAAGTAGGTGCATTGATTGACTCCTTAGATAAGTTACGTGTTTTATATATTGTACTGAGAATGTAAGGCCATAGCTTGCCATGCTTCTGAGTTGAGTTGTCAGTTGAACTCCCTGTATTATTTAAGTTGATCAAGGAAGACTATTTACATGCAAAATTTGGTAAGCAATGAGTTACAAGATGGTGACAGCAAAGTATGTGTGATTTCATTTTTGTGAATATGGTGATTAAATAAGTGTAACATTACTATCCTGTTATTTTATTTTAAAGATGTTACACAAACCATGTTACACAACTAGTGATGACAAGGGAACTCAAAGTACAGCGGGGACAACAGGAGAGGATATCCAGTGACATTTCATGCTTAGGTGTGCCCCTGAGGTTGCTAGGTACATTGAGGAACTTGTTAGGTCTAATGTAATATCAAGAAACAGTTTGCTCCTGGAGGTGCCTGATAAGCCATCTTTTATTGTATAGCTCTTTACCAGTCAGCATATTGAAACTTCTGTTCAATTATAAAGAATTCATAGGGACCACAAAGGCCAAAGAACAATAACTTACTCCTGTGATTGCTTCAAGAAGAACTCTTTGTGCTTGTGATTTTATATTCATTATTGAATATTTTTCATACACTTGCACCTATTCCTGTGTTGTCTAGTGTAGTTATTTTTTTTGTATATTTATAAAATATTAACATGTTGATGGGCAGGATATATACCAGTATGCTGTATCTGTAAATATTTGTAGACTAATACATTCTCTCCCAGGAACTGATTAATGGATAACCATACATCCACGACGCAACTTATGCCAGTCTACACATTGTGTTAATTATTTACACACAAGGTAATTTAAAATTAGCTGCACACTTTTAAAATGTGGAACTTACTTGTTTTAATGATGAACATAAAATCACTTTTTAGGTACTCTTTACAAAGTGTCCTGTGTGGATACTGTATCTATTACATGGTATTAGTGACTAAACCATCTTTCATTTTCATTAAATTTGGTGCATGGAGTCATTTTTTTGTAAAGGTATAAATTAAATTTTTCCCATGCTTAGACATTTTCTATCTGATTTTGATAAAATTTGAAACATCTGTCTTTGGTAAGTTACTGAGTGACGGTAAGTTTCACAAAGATCAGCACGATGATAGCTGCACTTAGTGACATAAATGAATTTATATCCTTAATTTCCACATTTGTGAATTGCATAAAAATCAACGCATTTTACATTTACATGCGCAGTCCCCCTCACCCCATTCCTCACTTCTGTGAGGTTTGTCGACATTTCGTAAGTGCTGTTACAGCCGTAACACCCTCCCCCTGCTACATTTGATAAGTTATTTAATTTCTTTGAGACTCCCACATGTAGCTTGTTTCCACTCATACCAGCTCCACCTTATCAGGAGTAACAGTGAAAGTAGACAGCCTCTTTGATCATGGGAAGTTATATATGACCACAGAAAAATAGAATCATGAGGCTGAGAAGGATCTGCAGATAATAGGAATAAGAAATGGACGTGCAGTGGCCAGAGGCTGGATTGGAGGATGATTTTCTGGGAAGACAAATTCCACGATAGACTGTGATGCTTGAGGAGGAGGAGGGGGAGAATAAATTATTTGTGAGGTGTTTTGTGCTCAGCATTTCTTGTATAGTGTCACAGAAAATGGCCATAGATTTCAGATCCACCTAAGTTAATATCCACCATTCTAGCATGTTCACTGAATATCATACACACATTCCTGGAAATTTCTCATATATAGCACTGCAAACAACATGAGCAACCTTGGGCCCACAAGCCATATATTGCTGTCTGATATCTAATGTTCTCACATGCAGTTCAGTAAAAGTTGTCGGCAATAATTTTTCCCCAGTGTTGATTCCAATTTTAATGCAACAGAAGAATTGATTGGCAATGTCTAATACAAAAGAACAACCCACCAGGTGGAGCCAGTCATAAATAGCTTGAGAAGTTCAGTGTAACCTGCACAACGGTGCTAGCTACATTAGAAAGGCAAAATAGACTGTCAGCATATATTATTTTCAGAAATAAATGTATCAGATCGAACCTCATACATTGCATCACAACCTATGGCACATGCTCAAAAGGGTGCACACTCCTTATTAACGGAGATGTATTCGTCCCACAGTGTGCTCATTGAATGACCTGAGACATTTCAAAGGATCAGCAGTAAAAGAAGATTCTTCTTGGACTGCCCAATAATACAGAGGCATATCCAAGAAGACTTGAATCTTAAGAAACACTGCTGATTAACTCTTTTCTGGCATACTGCTTTCCACATTCTGCCTTAAAACCCAACATTTTTTGGACAGATTTATGCAGCAGTTGCAGCTGTAATCATTATGCAGCATACTGAGTGGTAAAGTTGAAGTACTACAGTGAATTGTGTTTTGAAAATTATTAACTCCATGGATCAGAATCCTTCATGCGAAGCCATGTGAAGTCCTCAGCTAGTTGAGAAATTCCCAGCATTTTATAGAACACAAAGGTTCATTACTACATTCACAATCACCTGTGCCTGTCCTGAGCCAAATCAATTCAGACCATGACACCCCATGCTACTTCTTGAAGATCCTTTTTAATATTATCCACCCATCTTTGCGTGTGTCTTCCTAGTGACCTCTTACACTTAGGTCTCCCCACCAAAACCCTACACGCACTTCTGTTGTTTCCCATATGTGCCACAGGCCCCATACATCTCATTCGTCTTGATTTCAGTGAGGAATACAGATCATAATGCTTGTTATTCTCTACTCTTTTGTTACGTTGTCACTCTTAGGTTCAAATATCTTCTTCAGCACCCTATTTTCAGACATCCTCAGCCTATGTTCATTTGTATTTTAGACTAAAATTAACATGTTCACATTCAGTTTCCAGAATAGTGTGTGTGTTTCTTTAAAATCTCAAACAGCCTCTCAGCAAGGTGTTAGGGAAACAATGACATAAAGAATAAAAACTTAGAGGCTCCTCATGATGTGATGTTCCACGCTCCTTTGCTATTTGATTCCTGACATAGTTTGTCCTGAAGATACTTGTCATTAGAGTTCTGAGGTTGGGTCCACAACTTGCAGGTCTTTTCAGTATTATAGTGCAGGAAAATTATATTTTGAAGGGTTCTGAGAATGGTACATTTGGATAACTAGGTTTCTAGACTTAATTGTTTAAAAGTCAAACAAGCTAGGATGTGTTCACGGAGTGTAACACTTCTGGTGCATTTGCTCGTATTCTGCATACATTTTAAATTTGTGAATACTACCCAGAAGATCACAGAGCATTTTAACACTGTAAGAGTTCTCCATTTTGCACCAACAGATCTATGGCTGATCATGCTGAATATACTGAAAGCAAGGAGATTTACAGTTGATGGCTCTTAAATGTTGTTAGTCAACATTGACAATTGATCATGCTCAACCATTTCTGAGGATGTACCACGCAGAAAACAGTCTGTCTCAATTGTAAGAGTTCAAGCATGTTGAGATTTATTATTTTTGTCTGCCTTAAACCAAAATCAGAATACTGACAGATTTTAGTAAAAATCTTAAGAACTGGCCCAGTGGGGCTGCTGTCATACATGTGAACAAGCCTAAGAAGAAAACATTTTGGGAGCAGTTGTTTGTATTAGTGCATGAAAAGGCATCTGCGTACGTGGATCTGACAAAGTAATACTTTCAGTAACTGGACAACATGTCGAGTTTTTAAGTTGTAGGAATGTGAATTACCTCACCAGAAATCGTATATTTCAGAAGATCTATTTTAATATAAAATTCCTACATTCGTGGCTACTAGTGTCACTGCCGTCTTAGAAGTTTATGTAGTTTCTGTGCTGGAATTATTGAGGGTACAGAAGTGAGGTGGCATGATCATATCAGAGGTCACGTAAATTTGTAGCTTGTTGCAGAAGTTATGGAGACTGAAAATAGAGAAGTTCCCTGAAACTTGTTTCCCTGTGAACTTTAATTATTAGAGGCAAAGTCTCTAGTACCCCAAAACATAACACAGTTTTTGGGCTGTATTCCTTTATATATATATATAAATAAAGCTTTTTTGAGGTGACCATGTTTTGTGTCCATTTCAATTGTTTTAAAGCAATCAACTCATTCTCTACAAATCTGATATAAATATGTGCCATGTAGGTCACCCAAATGGTATTAGTAATGAAAATTTTAATTTCCTAATATGGCAGATGAGTGCACTTGAGAGACATGAGTGACACTAGTGCCACATACTTTTAGGACCCAAAATGTTGCTAACAGACTTTAGAAAAATGTGTAACTTTCAAAGTAATATCTTTGATGAATGTAAAATAACAAAATGGAGGCCATCATGGTGTGTACAGGGGCGAGTTTTATAGGTCTGATGGCTGTATACGTTCTTACAGCAGTGCTGAACAGTAGTAGTCTTCTGGAATATTTCATTGTGTCAAATGGTAAAAAGATCCATGTGTTTATGAGCAGCATACAGCTCCCATCTTCAGGGTCTATGTACTTGTAACTCGATGCTTACAGACATGTAGACAGTGTAAAACTTTGAGAATGTATCCTAAATTTCAGCACATACAGAATCTGTACTTACCAAATTACTATAACATCGGCAGTCATACCACTATATTATGAAACTGTATTACATTGACCACCACAACATAGCAAATTAAAAATTCAGAACTGGTTAAATAATGTGAGCTCTTTAGTTTTTATTTCTTGTATTGCAGTGGTCTAGGAAATGTATGTTAAGTTTTAAATTCTTCACAGTAATGAAGACAATGGTAATATATGACAAACCATGTATCTGTGTGCAGGAAAACAGTAGGCTTTGTGTACTGCTTGCAACTCCTGGTTGTTTGTTAAGATCTTTCAATGCGTACTTGTAACTTTTAACACAGTTTGTGTATGTGGTTAACATGTATTTTACTGGGATTACAGTTTGCCAGTATTCTAAAGTAGCTATTTGTATGTAGCAGAAAAATTTACTTGAATTTTTTATTATTAACAGTAATTATAAGTATAGTTTCAAAATAATGAAGATGTATTTAAGTAATTTACAGAAGATAAGAAAGGAAACATGAGCGATTCACAATATTCATTACTTTTATTGGCTTCTTTGAAGTTACAAATATACAGTTAATATAAATCAGAATGTCTGTATCCTACACTGTTGCCAATTTACTTTGTTACACCATCTCAATTAAGGAAACTTTAATAAAGTTCGTAGCCTCTTCTAACTTAATTGATAGAATTTAGTGGAAGCCAAAGATACAGCATACTGGAACGTTTATCTTTCTGTACAGTACGTGCTGATTACATCTGCACTGTAAAATGAATACAAAACTCTCATAGTGCTGTTATTATTACTTTACATTTATGGCAGTATTTTGTGACTTAAAGAGAAATTCTGTACGAGAGAATTATTTTTTTAAATAAAGCTTATAATTTGTAAGAAGACATTTGTTAAAATAAATTAAGCTTTCAGAGTCCAGTGGTAACTATATGTGCCACTTGCTGCAATACTAAGGAACCATTTTTCCCACAGTGGACTTCTGTATTTGGTAGGAATATCACAGTAAATACGATTTCCCTGAACAGCAGCATTAACTTTTAACAGCCAGGTTGGGATCTAAATTTTAGCTCATGTCATATGAAAAATGTATTATTTAAACAGAAAACGATAAAATTATGAAATAAACAGCATTTCATGAAAAATAAAACAGATTAAGCAGCATTTTTAAAAATGCAGTAAATTGTCTTGTTTTCTAAATATATAAAATTAATTTCCAGGGGTGATTTTTACATGCTTTGCATATGTGAATATAAGTCGTTCAAAGGTTAACCAGTATATCTTTTGTGGGTTACACATACTGTTTTGTAATACCATTTGATACCAGTATATTGCACATTAAACTAGGTATAAGAACACAGCACATATACAAACCCGTGGTAACAGGCTGTCAAAACTTGCTGCATGACAAAATATGTAATCTTATAATTAAGATGAAGATGATGATGAACTGTAGGATTTGTGTACTATCCTTTCCTGCTTTATATCTTTTGATTTTATTTGCCTAATGTTTCCTGTTACAAACATCTTTTGCTTGTGATGCAGTACTGCACCCTAGATCAGGGCTGGCAAAACTGACATGCAGCATTCACTGCTGTCCTAATTTTTTTTATTTCTTTTGCCTGACCAGCATCTCTATACTGTACATAGTGTGTGTGTATATATATACACACACACATACACACACCTTTGACTGCATAGAGACTGCACATGAATTACCATTGCTACCAAATAACACAGCAGTGAAACATTTTTACACACATCGTGAGCAGTACAAAGTGTTGACTGGATATTTATCATAAGAGAACTGGGTGAATATGTGATATTGGACAGAATGTTTTACAGTCTTCTTTTCAAACAGGAAGTAGTAGCAGCCTTCCAAATTTCATTCCTTATCGAATTCCTCGAGGAGGCCTTAAATTAGAAATGTAATTATACTATGCATTTATTACATCGTTATAATATGCATTACTAATAAAAATGCACTACTAATAATAATGTATGGAGGACTCCAAGACCTTGCTCTTAAAAATTTCCATTGGCATGTGAAAATATTTCTTCAAAGTTTATGGACAATTTGGGCAAGCACCCTCAAGAAGGTTTGCCAGCCCTGCCCTAGATCCTCTCCACTGAAGTTAATGGCAAAGGAGAGTCTCTCCCACAGCATAATGTGACAGCATGGGAAGTGACGGTATAGATGGTATAGATCCACTAACTTTTAGCCTTGGAAACAGTCTGGTTACACAATCTTGGAAGCGGGGGAGGGAGATGTGTGTTCAAGTAACAGACTTGCCCTGGTTAAGTAACCAGCCTATTGAAGTATAACTGCAGTGATGTTGTCTCATTGCTGCCTCTGCATTTGAACAGAGTGACATAACTAGTCTGGCCTCACATACAGCCATTTTGAACACAGAGTCTAACAGCCAATACAGCCCTTTGCTGCAAAGTACACAATACTATAATTTTGCCTGCGTTATGTGCATGTGAAAGCTGGTCTCACATGAGCAGAAGAAAGCGGGCTCTCAGCCTCCAGAACAAGGTGCAACAGAAGGTATTTGGGACTAAGACGAGAATGTAGCATGATGCTTGAGAAAACTGGATGCTGCTCGTGATTTATACTCACTACCAAATATTATTAGGGAGATTAATCAAGGAGGATGAAATGGGCAAGGAATGTGGCATGCTTAAGGAAGAGGAAAAATTCACACAGGATTTTGATGGGGAAACCTGATGGAAATAAACCACTTGGAAAACCTATGTTTAGGTGCAAGGATAATATGAAAATGGATTTTAAAGAAAACACAGGGGATTGTGGGGACCGGATTCATCTGGCTTCAGACAGGGACAAGTGTTGGCTCTTCTGAACTCAGTACTACACCATAAGGTTCCACCAAAAGTGAGAAATTTCTTGCTTTGTTCCATAGAGGTAAACAACTCAAAATGCATGAAAAGTATGATAGTCTATCTTTTTGTGCTGTCAAATACATAATAAATATTCACTTGGACTACATAAAATATCTGATAGTTCTATCAGTCATCATCAGAGCAAGGTAATGTCACCTGCCTACCAATCTATATTGTGTACTGAGCACAGGGATGTGTGAAGAAACTAGGGTCTATATCACATACAGACAGTTGATGCTGATATTTACACTGTTCAGGATAGCAAATATACAAGCCCAAAAATCAATTTAATTTTTACACACATACTGAGATGGGCAGTACTGTATTTAACTTCGGTGTTGGATAAATGTACAGTAACTCTTAAACCCTTATCTTATGAGTATGATGCATGCGGTAATATGTCTACTGTGGTCACCATCAGTGTAGCCTCCAGGCCACCAACCCCACAACCTAGTCTTTATATTTCAAAATTACAGCAACAGATGGGACAGGAATCTTATTGTTATACCTTCAAGGATTGCGAATAAATAACTTAAGTTTTGCTACATGAATATAAATATGACAAACCCTACAACAAACTGCTGTCACTATAATGTTAGTGTGGCTTAGATGGTCACTATGGGCAAAACAGAAAGCCAACAAATGAATTACAGTAAAATACCAGTCCAAACTAGACTTCATAAATGTAATGATAAATGCAATATGAGCTAAGTAACTTCACTGACTGAATGAAGTTTCAGCTGGGAACACTTCATGTAAACGTTACATGTGGACAAGCAATGAGGTTTGCCATATTCTGATTTATACTTTGACAGTCCTTTGGTATGCATGACATGGAAAATGTCAGTAAAGTTCACAGTTCCTACAATTTTCTTTCAAGTGAGGTGTAGACAGTTTATTACAGTAGAGTAATGTAGCAGAAAGTACCTGAAATATCACAACAGACAGAACATGTCACTGTCATATTAGTACTCTACAAAGTGATCAATAACTATCAAAGTTGTCCTTTATTATTCTGCTTTCTCATCAACCTTGTCTAAAATGGTTAAAAATATTGCACTAAAAAGAATTCCTATGTGTACATAATTAAATTTTAAAATTAGTTAACGCTTAATTTAAAATTTAAATCGGTTCCCAAAAAAATGGGATATTAATAATACACATTTGTTTTAAGTGCAAAAGAGAAGGGTTTATGGAAGAGATGGAGATTTTTAAATCAAACTTAATAATTTTACAATTACAAAGAAATACTCCTTCATTCCTTATTTCTCTCATCTTTAGCTGCATAGACATATCAGTAACATACAACATGTTTCTGATGGTGTCACAGCTAATAACAGGTTAGACAATTTAATAACACAACACAACCATTTCAGGGTACAGTTGTCAAAAGTCTGCATAACAGTACCTTGGAATAATGATATAAACAAAGCAATACCACACAATGGCAACAGACAAACAGAAAGGAGGAAGTCCAATAGACTTCATAGTTTATTTCTCTGTCACATATTCTGTTTGTAAGCAGCAGGCACAGTATATCTCTTTTTTCACGTTTCTGTCCAGAATGGTACATAAGCTTTTCTTCCATTGAAGTACTGTGCAATATATACAAAATTCACATACAAACTAATGTAAAATTGTATACATTTATCGTGATAAAGTTACTTCACCATGCAATGTCAACAGGAGCTGTGCAACACACAGTGCACACTGTGAATTTCACAGCGTCAATTTCCTTTTGTTTCTTTGAAACTTAGAAGCTCAGAGAACCCAAGGCACATATAACCCTACAGCATGGAAATTCTGGCAACCTTTAAGAAACAGACAGACAATGCACCAATAATCCGTGAAATATTCATTCATACAAGAGACATCTAAATTGTGTTTGAAGAGAGAGCTGAGCATAAGTATTAGTAGATTCTCCAACAATTTATGCAAACCTTCATGCACTCTAAATTATAAATCAATATCCCCACAATGACTAATTTAAGTTCATGATTTATCTGCACAATGTTGCTTGTTTCAGGACAGTCTGCACAGGTGGTATTTGTAATGGTGCATTATTCTGTCATTAAGTCATATTGCAACAAATGATGCTTGAAGAAACTGCTACAGCTGCAGGGTTTGTATAAGTCAAACAGTCTATCCAGATCGCTCATTTTATCAGTAGGAGGTTTATGGTTTATTTGGTTAATTAAATAATTATGCGTTCAGCTGAAAGGATAAAACTAAATTATGACAATACAAACACATGCATGGGCTGTACTGTATGTGATCACCAGAATGTGAAATGTCATAATAATGACAGCTCATTGCCCCTGAAGTCATAATAAAATATTTGAATTTGATACAGATAATGACAGCAGATGAACATTTTATATGTTCATTATTACACCCAGATGGAACCTCATAAAATATGTTGGACCAGGTCAGAAAAGCTGGTCTTATTATAGTGTCACAAGAGGGAACTTGTTTGTGATAAAAATCTACAAAGACACTGAAGACTGTTTCAATAATACACATTCCCAGTGAGAAGGGTGAAGTCTACAGAATGAATGAAACATCTAGCAGTGTTTTAAGGCCCTTGTAAGCAAGTAAATTAATAACACAAACTTATACAGCCTATTTTCATCATCCCATTAAAGATGCAAAGTCATGTCAATAAATCTGGTGAACTCATCATCATAATAACCAAGGCTACTATGTCCATTGTCCCATCATCCCATTAAACAACTAACATTATGGCTGATTTAATCTTTATAAATGTACTAATGTTGATGACTACAGGCAAAATAAGCCAAAGCCCCAAATTCGCACACTCCAACAGCCATAGTCTTTCTTCACTTGGTTTTACACATCTTGAAAGTATTTTCTAGTAATTACACCTTGAATATCAGTCACATCATATTTGGTGTGACAAAAACCAGAAGTGACACTCAGAATGTCTTTTACTTACCACTTCATTACACTGTTGATGGCTCTCTTCATCTGACTACTCTGGTCCTAGGTACCAAGACTGGTGACTTGATCTTCTTCTCTGTCTGCATGAGATACTGAACTATTCTGGGGATCTGTACTAACTTTATTTTGAGATCATCTGGAAGCACATCCTTTTCACCATACTGCAAAATTTGTCCTTCTGGCCTCTGAAATTTAACTGCCCCACTAGCAGAATTTATGGTGACAACAGAGCCATCATCATGATGAACCTGCATCTCTCCTGAGGGAAGCTAAAACAAAATAGTGAACAAAATGCACATAATATAGTGACTGAAAAAAACTTTCTCTCTGTCTCTCGCTAGGTGCACTATCATCCCAGATTGATTTTGTGTGGCTGAACAATGCACCTGGCCTATGTATTAACAATGTATGAGTGAAATGCACCCTGGTTTACAAGTTCTGCATTTTTTTTAGTGTAAGCTGTAAATGCATGAAAGCACAGTCCCATAATTTTAAATGACTCCAGTCACTAGTCAATTCCTGCTGGGTCACCTAGGCTATATACTAGATCCCACTCACTGGCTTGTGATTCTCCAGCGACTCATCTGCAGTTGCTATGCAGATTTCTGTAACAGTCATCATTCAGTACAGTTGCTACAAGGAGCATCACTGTAAATTCATATAATTGATGCACATGTTCAAAGCAGAAAAACAATTTACGAATATAAGAAAAGGTTTCAAGCGACAGGTTCAGTTATCTTCAGTCATGTTCTGTTCTCTTTTGAATACACATGATGATTGGGCTATGCAGGTCTTGGTTTGGCTCCGCATGCTCCGGTTCAGGGCAATCAGGTGTGATGCAGTCCAGTTCCATGCTTCATATGTCAATTTTAGTCGACCTTATATATTTCAGCATCAAATTTGAAGAGAAAACCTTGTCTTGCATTTCAGTAAGTGTGGTTTAATTTTACACAGCAGATTAAGGTTAGGAAAACGATGACTAAATAACAATGTGGGATAGATTATGAGAGAAAAAAGTGCAATATTAATTCCTTTGTGTGAAATAAAAAAAATCTGGACAACTAAACACAAGCTTACATAATGTCACTGTCATCATTAAACAAATATGTGTGGCTCAGAGTTCGATATTTATTTTCTTCATAATTTCTTATTTAAAAGAACAGGCAAATAAATTATATGGAGGAAAACATTATGTGGGTAAGTATGGTAACTGAGTGAGGTTTCCCATATGTATGTTTATACCAATCAAGCCACTGAAAAACAGGAACCCCTTGCCCAGGGTAGTTTTTCCAGGCACAATTCCGACTACTGGGAGTTGAAATAAATTCAGTATATGGGAAAAATTTAAATACACACAGATAAACGCTGTCTAAGAAGCTGGAAGCATCAGCCAGCTAAGAACTGCGTAAAAGTTGAACCTTGACAAATGTATGTATTTTAAGTGATCAAGGTGCCACAAGCATATGTGGTCAGGTAAAATTCTTTCACATAAGAAGTTCATGCAATACAGTTTGCTCAACATGCCGTGACCACTGCCCTTAATTTGAAAGAAGGCAACATGAATTGCTAGAATGAACATATAATGAATACAATCATATACATCAGCACTACTTATTTATTAAAACATAGGCTACATGTTTTGACCCAACAACACGTCATCCTCAGGCCTGCGGCAGACAAATCATAGGTCCTGTGTGTATATTGGGATCCCAATACACACACAGGACCTATGACTTGTCTGCCGCAGGCCTGAGGATGACCTAATGTTCGGTCGAAACATGTAGCCTATGTTTTAATAAATAAGTAGTGCTGATGTATATGACTGTATTCATTGTATGTTCACTCCCCTTAACCACAAGCTGGACAGGATCACCATATGTGACTTGCAGTTTGCATGGCAGCATTGATAATACTGTGACCTTC
>Ga0209755_10005908_pt1 | contig 13727 bp, 17 predicted proteins | sample TergutCo191P1_FD_187301 | JGI IMG/M metagenome (GOLD analysis project Ga0209755, IMG submission 187301) | Cornitermes sp. P1 segment gut microbial communities from Petit-Saut dam, French Guiana - Co191P1 (SPAdes) (version 2) | ecosystem: Host-associated > Arthropoda: Insects > Digestive system... | reverse complement strand
CTCCGGGCGTTAAAACTATTTGGATTGGCCTCGATAAACTTAACACTCTGCTTGCTTACAAAGAGTGGCTGGCATGATTCTGTGGGTCAAGTTTAGCCTTCAGGGCGGGGTTGTTGTTCTCAAAAGGTCTTTGCATTCGGGGTTTAATACCCCCTGAACGCCCTAAAGGGCGCGGGGCATAAAACCCCTCAGCACGAATAACCCAAGACCCCGGCGTTATGGGCGGCAAGCCCTGCGTCCGCGGAATGCGCCTGACGGTGGGCAGGGTGCTGTCGCAGATTGGCGCAGGCGAGACAATCGAGGAATTGCTGGACGACTATCCCTACCTTGAGCGGGAGGACGTTATGCAGTGCCTGCGCTACGCGTCCTGGCTTGCCCAGGGCCGCGAAGTCGCCTTTGCATGAAAATTCTCGTAGACGTAAACCTTGCCGTCCGCTGGGCTCGGATGCTGTCGGAGCGGGGGATAGAGGCCGTTCACTGGTCGGCGATTGGCCCAAGCAGCGCCCCTGATGCCAAGATAATGTCCCACGCTCGGCAGAATGGCTTTTCGGTTTTTACCAACGATTTGGATTTCAGCGCAATTCTGGCCTTGACGCGCGCTTCCGAGCCAAGCGTCATACAAATCCGCGCGGAGGACACCCGCCCCGAGGCGCATCTTGATCGCGTGGCAGCCGCGCTTGCCAAATTTTCCTCGGCCATTGAGCAAGGCGCCGTGATGACCATCGACCCCATCAGAACCCGCATGCACATTCTTCCGTTTGCCCTCCCTGAAAAGGAAGAGCAGCGCTAAGCGGGACTGGCGCGCCTGAAAGCGCAAATCCCGCAAAAAAAATTCGCCTGATTTGCCTTTCGATATGCCATGCGGCTTTGCGGCCGCGCAGGCGCCATCCACTTGACCTTGCCGGCGAAAGCGCGGCAAGATCGCAAGCGCGGCGCGCGGCCAGATCGCGGCGCCGACGAGGAAAGCGAGGGAAAAAATGAAAAAACTGCTTGCGCTGGCCGCTCTTTTTGCGGCGCTGGGCGCGCCGGCGATGGCCGGCTGGTATTTTGACGCGGGGATTGGCTTCAGCAGAGAGTCCTACGGAAGCCGGTCGCGCGCGGAGTTTGCCGCCGGCGCCACCGCCGCCTTTTCGCCATGGGGGCCCGCGGTTTACCTGGGCTGCGGCATGGGCCTTCACAGGTGGGACCAGCGATGGCACTTCGAAATTGCCCCGCTCGCCATCATGTTCCCGTGGGACTTTCTGAGCCTTTCCGCCGGCGTCCAGTTCATGCTTGGCGGCAGGCGCGCGGACATCCACACCATGGCCGGTCTGATGAAGCATTTCAGGGTAGCAGGGCCCTTTGCCATCGGCGTCGGGGCAAGCAGAACGGCCAACGTCGGCGGCTTCCGCTACGGCGACACAAGCCTGAGGGTCCGCCTTGCCATGCGCCGCGACCGCTCCGCCGAGGGCGAATAGCGCCGGCGCTTCCAGGCGCGGCGGAACAAGCCCAGTGGGCGGCGCCTGCGCTCCAGCGGCATTTGGTGCGGAATAAAGGCGGACCCGGCGCTTGTCTTCAGCGACATGCCGTGCGCGGCGGCGGCGGTGTTCACGACAAACATCGCTCAGTCCTCCAGCGAGTTTGAGGGACGTTCTTGGCCTTTCGCGGTAAGCCGTTAGGAGAGGCTTTTGATCGCGACCAATCTGATGGGCAGCACGCTTGAATATCAGGCGTCGGATCAAGCCTTGGCTATCACAGTTTCAGTCAATTCGCTAATTCCTTGCCCCGCAAGGAATTAGCTATCATGAACCGCGAAGGGTTCGAACCTTCGACCCGCAGATTAAGAGTCTGCTGCTCTACCAGCTGAGCTAGCGGTCCATGCTGGCGCCAAGCCATCAAGCCATGTGCCTCGGAGACAAGTCTGCCACAGGCGGCGCAAAAAGTCAAGAGCGCGCGGGAGTACGTCCGCGGCAAATTGCCTGACGCAAAAAGCGGCAGGAATTGCCGCCCTTGCCGCTCCGCCCCTTGCCTCATCTGAAGCTCAGGCGCGCCTGGCTTGGCAGGCGCTTCTCAGGCGCACAGGGCTCGGTTTGCGGGGAAAACGATATTGAACACCGCCCCCTTTCCCAGCTCCGTCTGCACCGTGAGGGAGCCCTTTGCCGCCCTCACGCGATCCTGAACGAGATTAAGGCCAATGCCCCGGCCAGCATGGACATTTTCGGCGCTGGCGGTGCTGAAGCCGGGCGAAAAAAGCGCCTTAAACAGCGCCTCCTTGTTCTGCGCGTCTTCGGCTTTGATAATGTTTTTTTGCAGGGCCTTTTCCGCGATTTTCTTGTAGTCAAGCCCCCTGCCGTCGTCCCCCAGCTTGACGTGAATATTCTGCCCTTTCGCCTTGATGGACAGCCGGATTATCCCGGTCTCTTTTTTCCCGCAGTCAAGCCGATCCGCCGGCGACTCTATCCCGTGCGCCACCGAATTCCTGACAAGCTGCATCAGCACTTCTTTCATCGCCTGCCGCGGCCCTTTTTCGACCGCCTCCGGGTCTATGTCCGCGGCAACAAAGCGCACCTTCTTTTCCATGTCCGCCGCCGCCCTGTCCGCGGTTTTATGCAGCGATTCTATCAAAATGGCCTCGCTCGACTTGCGCTCTTCCTCCTTGGCCTTGAACGCGTTTATTTTTCCGATAATGAGCCCGAACCCTTCTTTCTCCTTCGCCAGCTTTTCGATTTCAAAGGTCAGGGAAAGCATGTCGTCGAAGGGGACTTCATCCTCGCAGTCCCGAAGCTTTTTTATCCTCGTTTCCACTTCATGGACTCTTGCGCCGAAAGTGCTAAGCCCCAAGGTAACGGCGTTGGATTTTATCGAGTGTATCGACTGGTAAACGCTCACCAGTATTGCCTGGCTGCTCATGCTGCTGTCGGCGAGGATGTCGTCGATGCGCCCGAACTCATGCTCCATGTCCTCCTGAAAGGCCTCGAACATGGAATGATCCACCTGAAGAAGCTCGAAAAGGTTGCTCATCTCGTCGTGCCTTTTTCTTTTTTCCTTTTCGAGCCGCTCCTGCAATTCAGTCTTGGCGGTAACGTCGTAGATCGTTGCCAGGACAACGGTTTCCTCCTGCTCCATCTCGACCGCAAGAAATTCGCAGTGGAATATTTTCCCTTTCCCGGAGGGAGTTACGTAGCGCAGCTCGTGAAGGGGGTTGATTTCGCACAGGGTCTCCGCGTTAAAAGTTCCGTCAAAAACCATGCCCAGATAATCTTTTACGGCCTCCCGCTCATTTGGGGAAAGCGATGCCGACAAAATATCCGTAAAGCTCTTTCCCCTAAGATCGCCGTCAGACAGAAGCTCTTCCAGAAACTGCGAGTAATTGCCCAGTATGGCAAAGTCCCTGTTCATGAAGAAAAGCCCTATTTTCAGGCTGTCTTTCATGGCGGCAATCTCGTTGCGCTCGGATACGGCTATTCTTGTGCACGTGTCGAGCAAATTTTTTATGGTCACGATTCCCAAATATTTCCCCTCGCACTCCACCACGATTGGATCGTAGAGCTGCTCAAGAGATCTTTGCATCGCAAGCGCCGATATTTTCTCGACGGGCATGTGATAATCCACCGACAGAAAATCCGTTTTCATTATTTCCCGAATCGGGTTTTTCGCAAAAAGGGAAAATCCGTACTGGCCTCCAAGCGTCTCGCTGAAGATCGTTCTTGTCAGAAAGCCAACGGCGATATCGCCTTCCACGACGACGAATTCCGTAATGGCGGGGTTGAGCTTTAATGCCTCGTAGACATCCCCCGCTTTTTCGTCGGGCAGAAAGCAGTGCCCGGGTTTGGACAAATGCCCTATGCTTATTTTTTCGGCAGCCCCAAACTCCCGCTCAAAAACTGCGTCGGCAATTTCGTCAGGCATTCCGTCGTGGATTTTATAGGAAAAATCCCGATCGCCAATCAGCGCCTGCGCCATGGCGGGCAGGTACGCATCGCTCGCATGCCCGTCTGCAAAAAAGTCATCGGAAATTCCCGAATCAGCGTATAGCGCAACATTTTCGTCAACCATAAGTGCCTGCATGATAGTTTCTCCCTCTTGCCCGCGGCTTAATTTTGAATTCATTACGCCGCGGCAATGTAAGGGGATGAATAAATTCCCGTTAATTTTGCATTTATTATTGCCAAGCAAGCGGGCGCTTGGCCGCCGGCCGCGCCGGAGCCCAGCCTGCCAAGTTTAACCAAAATTTAACGCAACGCTAACCGCGGCCTCACTTTTCGCCCTTACCCTGAACCCATCTAATAAATCAGTATTTTGGAGGGTTTTATGACAGGGTCAATGGGCAGGCGTCTGCGGCGAGCGGCGCTGGCGCTGATCGCGCTTCCGGCCGCGGCGGCGCTTTCCGGATGCGGCGACGCCCCCCCCGCCACGCCGACTTCCGGCAGGATCACCGTTTACACGGCCATCGAAAACGATCTCATAACGCCGTTTCTCGCGGCGTTCAACGCGCGCTATCCGGACATAAGCGTCAGCATCGTGCGCAATTCCACCGGCGTCATCACCGCGCGCCTGATCGCCGAGCGCGCCAACCCGCAGGCGGACGTCATCTGGGGCACCGCAGCGTCCAGCATGATGGCGCTGGAAAGGCTTGGGATGCTCGAGCCATACGCGCCGGCCGGGCTTGAGCGCATCCTGCCGATGTTCCGCTGCGGGCTTGAGACGCCGGCGTGGGTCGGGATCAACGCGTGGGAGGCGATTTTCGTCGTCAACGCCATAGAGCTTGAGCGGCTGGGGCTGGGCATCGATGACATCAGGTGCTACGAGGACCTCCTGCGCCCGGAGCTGCGGGGGCACATCGTCATGCCGCACCCGGCGTCGTCGGGAACCGGATTCCTCACCGTCGCCGGCATCTTGCAGCTTCTGGGCAGGGACACCGGCGCCGGCTGGGAATTCCTGGAAAGGCTTCACGGGAACATCAGCCAGTACACCCACTCCGGATCGGCGCCGGCGAACATGGCCGCCACCGGGGAAACGGTGGTGGGGATCAGCTTCGGCTTCGCGGGAATTCGCCAGGCGCGCGCGGGGGCGCCCATCCACATCGTGTTCCCCGAGAAAGGCTCCGGCTGGGACATGGAGGCCAACGCGCTGGTGCGCAGGGACAATATCCACCCGGCGGCGCTCACGTTCCTCGACTGGGCGATTTCCGACGAGGCGATGGCCCTTTACAACGAGCACTTCCCGATCGTCGCGACCGGCGCCGAGATCGCGGAGGGCGGCAGGAACCCCGTCGACCAGCTCATCGAAAACGACTTCGCGTGGATAGCCGAAAACCGCGAGGCGATTCTGGCCGAGTGGTCGCGCAGGTTTTAGCGCGGGGATGCGGGCTTGAGTTTCCCCGAAGCGCCAAGCGCAAACCAAGCCCAGGCGCGCGCTTAGCGGCGCCGGCGACCGTTTCGATTTGTCCCCTCCGGCTCTTGCCCGTTCCCGTTTTTTGGGCTATTACTTATCCGTGAATATCGCAGGAAGGAAAAACCATGGCGGAACGTGCCGAGCTGATAAAGGAAATCGACAAGCTTCCGGAAAAGTATGTCGCGCGGATATTTGATTTCGTGGAATACCTTCGGCAGGAAACGCAAAAAGAGGAGCATCATTCCGGTTCCGGCAGTCTGGCAAAGCCCGTAAAGCATTCGGCCTTTGGGCGCTTAAAAGCCTACGCCAATCCTTACCTTATGCAAGAGGAGGAAGGCACGTGGGAAAAAGCGGCGGCAGAAAAATATGCCCTACATTGATGCCAATATCATTCTGCGCTACGTTTTGAACGATCATGCCGAACTTTCACCGAAGGCCAAGCTGCTTATTGGCGAGAATATTGTGGAAATGGGAACGCAACGGTGTCAGTCCCAACATCATAAACTTAAGGAAAAAAGCCTGAAAGGCCGCTAGAATGGTAAAGGGGGCTATGGGCGAAAAAGAAGTTTACATTCGGGTCGAGCAATTATTCGAGGAGATCCAAAGCGAACAGGCAAAGGCATGGGCGCGGAAAGCCGGGGAGCCCGGCAGCTGGAGCCGGCGGCGGAAAATGCCGCTGCATGATATACTGACGTGCACGCTTGCAAAGAAGGGCCTCAGCGCGACGATCGAAATCCGGCAATATTTTCAGGCGGCGGGGAAGATGGAAAAAGCGGTAAGCAAACAGGACTACCTTAAGCAACGGCAGAAGCTGAACCCAGATATTTTCAGGATACTGAACCGTAACTATCTCCGTCGTTTTTACGACGGGAGCGAGGCGAGGGAATGGCGCGGGTACCTGGTGATGGCGGTGGACGGGAGCCGGGCGGAAATACCGAACAGCGCGGAAAACCGGCGCGCGTACGGGGAAAGCGTGAACAAGTACGGCAGGCAGGTGGCGCGCGCCAACATAAGCGCCCTGCACGACGTGTTCAACTGGTTCATCCTTGACATCGGAATCCACCATTGCCGCGACAGCGAGATAGAGGAAGCGAAGGCGCATATCGAGACGTTGAAGGAGGCGGTGGGGGATCGCCCGGTTCTGATAATGTTCGACAGGAACTACGCGTCGCTTGAGTTCGTGAATTTTCTGGAAAAACGCGGCGTGAAATACCTGATCCGGCTGCATAAGAGGAATTACAAGGCCGAGCGTGGGCTGATGAAAAGCGCGGACGAGGAAGTAACGCTGCTGCACACGAAATCGCGGATGAGAAACCCGAGACGGCAGCCCCGGGAACTGACGGAAGGGAAATCGACGGACACGCGGATATTGAAAACGGCGTTGCCAAACGGGGACGAGGCCGCCTTTATGACCAACCTGCGGGAAGGGACGGCGGATGACATTCTGCGGCTGTACCGCAGACGGTGGTCGATAGAGCAGAAATACCACACGCTGAAGAACAAGCTGAAGTTCGAGAGCGTGACCGGCAAGGCGAGTATATACGTCGCGCAGGATTTCTGGGCGCAGATGATCGTGTACAACATGGTTCAGGACTTCATAACGGCGGCGGAACGCCGCGCCGCCAGGAGGGCGAGGAAGAAGCGGCTGAAATACGCGGTACGCATAAACGAGAACATCGCGATAGGGTTGTTCAAGGAAAAGTTTGTAAAACTGATAATCGAGGATGACAACGGCCTCAAAGGCGCGTTGTTCAGGCGGCTGACGGCGGACATGGAACGGTACATTGTGCCAGTGCGGAAACTGAAGGGTTCTCCGCGCAAGTGGAAGTATTTCAACAAGTATAAATGCAACCAAAAGCCTTCGTTTTGAGGCTTAAGTTGATGATGTTGTGTCAGTCATCGAAAACCCATAGCGCAGGTGCATATCGGGGTACACCAGATATAGCGTACCTCCTCCCCCTCGGGGGAGGGGGACATGCGGTGACAGACACCACTTTAAGCCCTGTGCAGGGCATCTGGCGAGCAGGCGCAATGCCGACCCGTCAACCCGAGGCTTGCCGGAACCCGTTCCGGGCACCACTGGAGTGTGCGAGCGAAAGCCCTTGCACCGAAGGCGTGGCGGAAGATGACAGGCACGGAATCTTAACTGAACGGATTTACTATTTTTAGCCTGTTTTCGATTATCTTTTGGTTGGCCATATCTTCCGAGAAAAGGATTTCGCAACCGCTTTCCAATGCGGATGCAAGTATCAGGCAGTCATAATAGGAATATCCGTAAAGATCTTTTAGCGCAAGAGATTTGTCGATAGTACATCGCAAAAATGCCGATCAAGGGTTTCCCTTGCGGCATTTTGTTTCTTCGGCTCGTCTTCCGTGTAAAGGTAGACCAAGACGTTGGTATCCAAAAACGCCCTAGCGTCGCCCATTGGCTTCATCCCGGTTGAACTTCCATCCTTTTGTACTCATTGTGGGCGGCAACAGCATATCGCTCTTGACCCTCCCCGTGGTCAAGCCCTGCCCAGCCTTCCCGGGTTTTTCTTCCAGTACGATTATTTTGACGGTATCCGTGATTTTGCCCATGTATTCATCCGGTATTCTTATAATGCCGTTTTCTGGTTTAGCATAAAACTGATACGCCTGCATATCGTGTTTCTCCTCAAAATGATTGTACCGGATTCCTGCCCTTTTGGCAACACTTCTACCAGCGAGGCGGTGCCGGTCACCGAAAGAGTGGTCAGTGCTAGTGGTTAGACGAAGAGTCCCATAGAAGGCGCAAGCTTCGGCCTTAAGATTGGCCGGCAGCGTCCCCGCTATCCACGTACAGCCCCAGGCGCCGCTACCCCTCGCCGCCGTTTTCGTAAAGCAAGACCTTCGCGGAAAAAACGCCGCCGGCGTGCGCGATCTTCATGCTGCCGCCGTACTTGTCAACCGAGCGCTTGACGTTTTTAAGCCCGTGCCCGTGGTCGCTTCCGTCTTTAAGGGAAGCCGGGATTTGCCCCGCCGCTTCCCTTATCTCGCCGTTAAAGGTGTTTTCGGTTTTGATGACCAGCACGCCCTTGTCCAGCGCGACGCTTAGCTTCAGGGTTTTTTGCGCGGGGGGCGGGGTCTTTGCGGCGGCTTCCAGGGCGTTGTCCAGAAGGTTGCCGATTATCGTCACGATGTCCGCGTCGGCTATTTCCAGGACGGGCGGGACGCGCAGGCGCAGGGCAAGGCGGATGTCCGTGTTTTGTATGTCCCTTAGCTTGTAGTTGATTACGCTGTCCAGGGCCAGGCAGCCGGTTTGGCTGAGCGGGCGGCTTTCGTCCAGGCCGCCCAGAAAGCCGTCGATGTACTCGGCGGCGCCGGCGGTTTGGCCCCTGGCGATAAAGCCCTTGATCGCCGCCATGTGGATTTTCACGTCGTGCCTGGCGGCTCTCGCCCCGTCCGACGATTCGCGCATAAGGCGGCATTGCTCCGCATAATAGTCCTTTTCCTGCGCGACAAGGGCGGCTTCCATCCGGGCGGCGTGCGAGGCGGAAATCCTGTCCAGCAGATAGAAGGCAAAGGCGCTTATCCCGAACATGGCGCAGATGATAAAAATCTGGACGCCTGCCGCTATGCCTTCGGCAAAGGCAACCATGAACACCACAACGATTGACAACAGCGGGATTGCCACAACGGAAACCCACACCGCCGGAAGGACTGCCGTGTTTCTCCTGATATTCTTGAAGTTTTGCAGTAGCAGCGCCACCGTCAAAGAAAGCAACGCAGCTACAATCATTTCAAACACTAAATGGACATCGCTCTGTCTGGGTACGCGATCTGCAAACGCGCTGATATAAGCGCCAAATACAATCGCAAGCGCATAATTTATCGCAATCCCAATAGCGAATATGGAAACCGCCGCCACAAGCCGTTTCTTCAAAGTTCCTTCATAATTAAGCGCTATGACGTACAGCAATGCCACGGACGGCGCTATATCAAAAATAATGATGGCAAGAATTAAAGGCAGTTCGCCGGAAACTATAACAAGAGCAGTCGTGGCGTTCAAGCCGAGGGGAAACGCCAGATACGAAAGCGCCATAACGGGAAAGCGCGTCCGCCTTTTGTCAAAAAACACCCGCATATACCTTTCGGCAAGGATGATGAGGCTCAGCCTAGCTACGAACAATATCTCTAAATGGTGTTCCACCCTACACGAGCCTCCGCTGCCCGGTAACCGCCGCGCGCGTATCGATTCCTCGGTTTTGGCTTATAAGCATTTTTCATGTTACACCGCTTTTTTTCGGGAAAGCAAGCCCGCGCCGCAATACGTCAACTTCACCGGTCGGGGAAAGGTTGAGCCCGGGGCGGCATTGGTACGTCAATCGTCGTCATAATGCCCACGGCATTGGGATATTTCAAGATATTCGGCAAGACGATAAACGATCCGGTGAGTGTCATCTATTCGTCGCGACCACCAGCCCGAGAGGTTGCCCTTTAGCGGTTCGGGTTTGCCTATTCCAACATAGCCGTTTCGTTCTATGTCTTTGATAAGTTCATTTACCCGCCTCAAGGTTTTTTTGTCTTGCGCCTGCCAGTAAAGGTAATCGCTCCACGCCCTTTCCGTCCATAGTTTCCGCACGGGCTAATCCTCGATCAGCTCATGCTCGGTCAGCTTTCCCATGTCGGCATCCCGAATGGATTCCTCCAGAACGCGCATGTTTCTTTCGCCGTAAAACGGATCCAGGGTTAGTTCAAAAGGGATTCCGCGGCGGCGTATGGCTTCCCTTACAAAGACGGTAAACGCCGTGCTCATGTTCAGCCCAAGTTCGTCAAAGAGAGCTTCCGCTTTTTTTTTCAGGTTGTCATCAATGCGAATATTGACCTGCGCCATGTATATCGGCTCCCATCCTGTATATCATTGTATAGCACGCGCTATACAATGTCAACAGTCTCGTAAAGCAAAACCTTCGCGGAAAAAACGCCGCCCCCGTGCGCGATCTTCATGCTGCCGCCGTACTTGTCCACCGAGCGTTTGACGTTTTTAAGCCCGTGCCCATGGTCGCTTCCGTCCTTTAGGGAAGCCGGGGTTTGTCCCGCCGCTTCCCTTATCTCGCCGTTAAAGGTGTTTTCGGTTTTGATGACCAGCACGCCCTTGTCCAGCGCGACGCTTAGCTTCAGGGTTTTTTCCGCGGGGGGAGGGGTCTTCGCGACGGCTTCCAGGGCGTTGTCCAGAAGGTTGCCGATTATCGTCACGATGTCCGCGTCGGCTATTTGCAGGGCGGGCGGGACGCGCAGGCGCAGGGCAAGGCGGATGTCCGTGTTTTGCATGTCCCTTAGCTTGTAGTTGATTACGCTGTCCAGGGCCAGGCAGCCGGTTTGGCTGAGAGGGCGGCTTTCGTCCAGGCCGCCCAGAAAGCCGTCGATGTACTCGGCGGCGCCGGCGGTTTGCCCCCTGGCGATAAAGCCCTTGATCGCCGCCATGTGGATTTTCACGTCGTGCCTGGCGGCTCTGGCGCCGTCCGACGATTCCCGCATAAGGCGGCATTGCTCCGCGTAATAGTCCTTTTCCTGCGCGACAAGGGCGGCTTCCATCCGGGCGGCGTGGGAGGCGGAAATCCTGTCCAAGAGGTAAAAGACAAAGGCGCTTATCCCGAACATGGCGCAGATTATAAATATCTGGACGCCTGCCGCTATGCCTTCGGCAACGGCAACCATGAACACCACAACGATTGACAACAGCGGGATTGCCACAACGGAAACCCACACCGCCGGAAGGACTGCCGCGCTTTTCCTGATATGCTTGAAGTTTTGCAGCAGCAGCGCCATCATCAAATAAAGCAGCAGCCCCGCAATCATTTCAAGCAGGAACTGGACATCGCTCTGTCTGGCCGGAATAGCGTAAGGCGCGAAGTAAGCGCGGAACGCAAGAAGGACCGCGAAACCTGTCGCATACGTAATAGCGAATATGGAAAGCGCCGCCGCAAGCCGCTTCTTCCAGCTTCCTTCGTAATTAAGGGCGATGACGTACAGCAATGCCACAGCCGGCGCTGTCTGAAGAATCATGGCGAGAACGATGGGCTTTTCGCCAAGAAACGCCAGAAGGGCGACTCCGGCGGTCAGGCCGAGGGGAAACGCCAAATACGAAAGCGCCATGACGGGAAAGCGCGTCCGCCGTTTGTCGAAGAACACCCGCATAAACCGTTCGATAACGAACATGAGGAACAATCTGGTTACGAACATTATTTCAAACTGGTGTTCCACCCTACACCGCCCCCCGCCTTTCCAGAATCTCGAAGTAGGCATCCGCCGCCTCGTCCCTCTTCTGCTTGCTTATGGGCAGGGTCGCGTTCGGAAAACAGACCCACGCTATGCCCAGTCACAATAACGCAAGTCGGAAATATTCTCAAAATGTCTCACGTTATTGGTTGCCAGTATAAAACCGTGTCTAATGCAGAAAGAAGCCGTAAAAATATCCGCATCCTCTACGGTCTGCTTTTTGTCCCGCAACTCGCAGTATATATCCGAGGCGTAATCCAAAATTGAATTATCCAGTTGCCCCGTCCCGAAAACTTTGCATAGGGCGTAAAATTCCCCGAGCCGTCTGCCCGCCTTTATGGCAAGAAGACCTCGTTTTACTTCGTAGTATGCAATCGGACCAATCAATACCTCGTGCCCGTCAAGGATGGTGTCCGCGACTTTCCGGACGACCCGCTCCTTTTTGCGCATGTAAAATGAAAGGGTATTGGTGTCAAGGACAAAAACACTCAAAGTTCCAGCACCCTTGCAAAATTGACCCGTTGGGACAAAATCTCGTCAAATTCAGGCGGAAGTGGTTCGGTTTCGTTGAGTTCCTCCAGATTGGCGTTTATGCGGGCAAGCTGGGCAAGCTTTAAGGCGATTTCGGGGCTTGGCACGTTTTCCTCGCTTATGGTCAGATTGACCACTTTCCCGATTGGGATATTAAGGGCTTCGATGGGAAAAAACGTGGCGCCGTCATAATAGGCTTTCACGGTTGACATACCAATACTCCTGCGTTAAATATACCCCATCCCGTCGGAATTGTTAAGTGTTCGGCGCAAGCTTCGGCCTTAAGATTGGCCGGCAGCGTCCCCGCTATCCACGTGCAGCCCAGGCGCCGCTACCCCTCGCCGCCGTTTTCGTAAAGCAAAACCTTCGCGGAAAAAACGCCGCCGGCGTGCGCGATCTTCATGCTGCCGCCGTACTTGTCCACCGAGCGATTGACGTTTTTAAGACCGTGCCCGTGGTCGCTTCCGTCTTTAAGGGACGCCGGGGTTTGCCCCGCCGCTTCCCTTATCTCGCCGTTAAAGGTGTTTTCGGTTTTGATGACCAGCACGCCCTTGTCCAGCGCGACGCTTAGCTTCAGGGTTTTCTGCGCGGGGGGAGGGGTCTTTGCGACGGCTTCCAGGGCGTTGTCCAGAAGGTTGCCGATTATCGTCACGATGTCCGCGTCGGCTATTTGCAGGACGGGCGGGACGCGCAGGCGCAGGGCAAGGCTGATGTCCGTGTTTTGCATGTCCCTGAGCTTGTAGTTGATTACGCTGTCCAGGGCCAGGCAGCCGGTTTGGCTGAGAGGGCGGCTTTCGTCCAGGCCGCCCAGAAAGCCGTCGATGTATTCGGCGGCGCCGGCGGTTTGGCCCCTGGCGATAAAGCCCTTGATCGCCGCCATGTGGATTTTCACGTCGTGCCTGGCGGATCTGGCGCCGTCCGACGATTCGCGCATAAGGCGGCATTGCTCCGCATAATAGTCCTTTTCCTGCGCGACAAGGGCGGCTTCCATCCTGGCGGCGTGCGAGGCGGAAATCCTGTCCAGCAGGTAGAACACAAAGGCGCTTATCCCGAACATGGCGCAGATGATAAATATCTGGACGCCTGCCTCTATGCCGTCGGCAAAGGCGACAAGGAACACCACAACGATTGACAACAGCGGGATTGCCACAACGGAAACCCACACCGCCGGAAGGACTGCCGCGCTTTTCCTGATATGCTTGAAGTTTTGCAGCAGCAGCGCCACAATCAAAGAAAGCAGCAGCGATGCAATCATTTCAAACAGGAAATGGGCATCGCTCTGCCTGGGTGCGAACTCGTAAATCGCTCTGAGGTAAGCGCCGAATACAATCGCGAGCGCGTGATTTATCGCAATCCCAATAGCGATTATAGAAAACGCTGCCACAAGCCGTTTCTTCCAGGTGCCTTCGTAATTCAGCGCGATGACGTACAGCAATGCCACAGGCGGTGCTACAGCGAGAATTATGGCAAGAATTGCGGGCAGTTCGCCAAGAAACAAAAAAAGAGCGGTTACGGCGGTTAAGCCGAGGGGAAACGCCAGATACGAAAGCGCTATTACCGGAAAGCCCGTGCGCCGTTTGTCA
>Ga0209755_10005907_pt1 | contig 13730 bp, 8 predicted proteins | sample TergutCo191P1_FD_187301 | JGI IMG/M metagenome (GOLD analysis project Ga0209755, IMG submission 187301) | Cornitermes sp. P1 segment gut microbial communities from Petit-Saut dam, French Guiana - Co191P1 (SPAdes) (version 2) | ecosystem: Host-associated > Arthropoda: Insects > Digestive system >... | reverse complement strand
TAGGTTCGACGTACTCCCTGAGGATGGTCCAATAGGACCGAAACATGTTGGAGTTTTAATATTTTAATAAGTGTAAATTTTTTAAAAGTGTAAAAGTTTTTTATAACAAAAAGACACGAGTGCAAATATTTGGTTTAATAACTTATATATCCTGATCTACTGCACGGTATAACAATGAAGACAAATTACCATCTTCAGTCTGTCGTCTGCGATTGGTTATTCAGAGTACGTATCCGCAGCTATCATCAGTATTGTGTCGCGTTTGCTCCATCCACAACCTGAGCACGCAGCATGCCCAGTAACGCGTTTAACATGGCGACCTCGAATATGAGTCTGAAAGACCGACTGAAAATTCAGCGGAAAGTTCCTTTAAAGGCGAAAGTACGAGTATACAAATGTTGTTAACGTCTGATGATAAACGCCACATGTCCGACTGCGAGTGTTTTGTGGGTGAAAGTATGTACATGTGGAGGTCGCCTGACATTTAACGGAATATGTCAGGATGAGAGGGATTTTTGGTAAAAAGTATGTATATTTCGAGGCCGTCTGACCATTGTAGAAATACGAAAAGTTAGGACAGCCTTGTAGGTTAAATTATGTAAATATCGATGCTGTCTGGCAATGAGTACCACGTGTAACACACGACAAATCACTAGTAGCATCTGCTATCCAATAGATCGTAGTCCGTTTCCTATTAAATAAACATATTCTTACAGAAAAAGTGACGACTTCAATATACAACACAGATTTGGTGACAGGTTACGCAGAACATCTTCAACACTTCAATTTCTTTTCTCATTTTCTATAATAATATGACATACCGTCAGTCCAAGACGAACACATACGAGGCCTCAATATGCTGCCGGGTACCAATTACGTTGTGTTCCATTATAAGGCGTTTTGAGTTTATCGTAACTGAATTTTGAAATGATCTCAATCAACCCACTGTTATTGTGATATTCCGTGTGTGCACTGAACAAACTGAACTGATACTGCGAGATCGAGCAGGCGATTAAAGTGTAAGATAACGGAAAATTCTGTATATATACTAATCAAATTAACTTTCTAAAAAACGTATCTTAGAAGGCAATTCCGTCACTACTATCTGGTTTGTTTCATGGAAGATTTGAAGGACATTTTGGAGAGAAGATTCAAGGTGTTTAGTTATTACAATCAGATATATGGGCACGAATCTGACACTCAACGAGTTTTAAAGTTACTACGACGCGTAGCAAAGGGATTTATTTTTGTTCAAGTTAAAAGGAGTGAATATCCGGTGTTCTCTTTGACAAAGGTAATCCGCCTGCTTCACCTACACAACCTTTTCGGCATATAGATAACATAGGCGGTGGAAAAGGTCAACAATAGCACGACTGAATTTCCACGCGAGATTAATGTTTAAACAACCCGACAGTACCGTCATATCTGCATGTTCCATCACCCAGAAAGAATTGGAGGTAGCCTCCATCACCATAGAAACAGAAGACTTTGTCAGCTCGTGTGGATCAAAGCGACAAAGATCTCTGGTGTAGCAGAAATCTACTGCACCAGAGCTCCGGTGCCGCAAGTAAGAAAGGTTTTATTGTTTTAAATCAGATTTTTGGCTAAAAGTAATTTTAATTTCAACCCTGTGATTCAAAGTTTCGGAAATGTTGGTAGCTATTGAATTTCACGAATTAATGTGGCTATTAATAAAAGTCTGGGACGCAAATTCCAACATGATATGGCGACCAATTGGCACATTTGCTTCATATTCATGTGGTTCTGGTTCAGATCTAGAGTCAGGCTTCCGCTAGACCAGTTACGTCTTTCCGTATTTTCCTCAGCCTCTCCGAACAAGTGTTAGGATAATAACTGAAACAGTTCCAGACTGCTCAATATCGGATTTCTTTCCGCTGATTGTTTGACAGGACAATGTTATATAAACAGTTTAGTCTTATTTTGTTATTCACCAGATATAACATGGGTGATCAGATCATAAAGGATTAGATGAGTGAGACATATATCACGAAAGGGACAGAACAAAATGCGGAATAAACATAAATTATAAAACCCGAAGGAAAGAGACCGAGTGGGAGAAACGGGCCTCGATACAAGAATCTCTCCCAACACAACTACATTCTATTTATAATAAAGAACTACATGATTCGACCTACCTCAGATCACCCTCAAATTCACAGCTGGTCTGTAATGCATACTGAGGAAGAAATGTACATCACAGAAGTCCATAACTTACAATTAAACTTATTAAAACTATTAGAAAATTGTTAATGTTTATGAGCTTAAAATGTTTAATCGTTTTAATAACTTTGATGGTGTTTTATGTACTTGCATAATGTACGTTTGTTCCTCATCATGTTTTAAAGATCAACTGTAAATCTCAGCATGAGCTGAGATAGGTTGCAATATGTAATTCTATATAAGAAATAGGTTGCAATATGTAATTCTATATAAGAAATAGGTTGCAATATGTAATTCCATACAAGAAATAGGCTGCAGTATGTAATTCTATATAAGAAATATATTGCAATATGTAATTCCATACAAGAAATAGGTTGCAATATGTAACTCTATATAAGAAATAGGTTGCAATATGTAATTCCATACAATGAAATAGGTTGCAATATGTAACTCTATATAAGAAATAGGTTGCAATATGTAATTCTATATAAGAAATAGAATTTAATTTTGTTTGGACAGATAATGATTTAATTTTGTACTATTAACAACACAAATGGATGATATTCGTCAAAATTAAACATAATATTAGAAGTAATATATAACAGTTCGTATGAATAATATTCTATAATTTTAGTTGCACATCTTACTGAACTAACGCTGGCCAAAACTGAAACCCGCTAATGTTACCACATAGAATGTGTTTAGTTGCCGTAATTGTATCACTGAATATTCATAGAACAATAGGCATCTATAACAATAGTCGTATTTCTGTTCACCGTCGCTATTACGTTATCTTCCTCATTCCCCCTCCACTTCATGCGACGCGCTTTTGCCATCTCTATTGTTTCAATTCATCGTCTTCTACAAGCACTGAATGATCAAGTTATCTCGAGACTCATCACACAGTCCTGCACAATACGGCATTCTGCATTACACGTTCAATAGCCGCTCGCATACTGCAACAAGAAGAAGGGCCAAGTAGAATGTCTGGGGCGATATCGGAAACGTGTAAGTCATCTTTTCTTCGATTTTGACGTAGAGGTATTCCGTATACAATTTATTATCAATCGCGTGCAGATCAAATATGAGCCGCACTAAGAGGCTAAATGGTTCTCTAAATCTGTTCTGTAATGACCATATTTTCTGAGTATCTATATCTGTATTAAGAACAGCCGTAGTTAAAATTATGCTAATAGTACTGCCTTGGAGTTAGTTAGTTAATTAGTTAGTCAGTCGGTCGGTTTGTTAGTATATAACAAAGCAGACACTCAGTTTATTTCACCAACCACATACACAACGTTCATTATATATAAATATTAAAGGCGTTTCTCCCAGATGTTTCGGTACAATGTAACATTTTTAGGGAGAATAATGCCAGATTTTAAAAACCAATTGTAAATAGCAAGGTTAACATTGGCAACTGTTTTTTAAAAACCGGCATATTGTGCTCCATGAAGATCATAAACTTGTACTGAAACATGTCGGAGATACGCCTTTAATATATATAATATTTATATATAATTAATATTTCATTGGTTACATAAACTGAATACATTGATCTAGAAAGTGCACGGAATGGACAACTTTAAAATAAAAGTAGAAACTTCCTCTTAATGTTCACACTGATTTTAATTTCTCAGCAATAAAACAAGCTCTTCCTTTTCGTTATTGTTTCCCTCCAGTTGCGCTATGTGATGTACTTAAATTCAAAGTAATGGCCATACTGCCCAAAGTATGTTATTGTCATTATATAGAACATAATAATTATAACAGTAATGCTATATGGTCCTTATAACAATTTTCGCCCTAAATAGGTCATCTTCAGATTTTTTCCACCATAGTGTACAAAAAAACTGAACTTCGCTGCGTCGGGAAATAAAACCTGAAAATGTCCTATTTAGGTCGAAACACGTTGTTTTAAGGATCGAGTACACACTCACCAAGCACACAAACTACCGCCATGTAAGTAAAGGTCTGGAGAGGCCCTGAGGTTTCCAGAAAGATGAGGCTCTCAGAATTTATAGACAGTCGGCACATGAAGGTGGTAAGGATGATAACCGGCCGCCTTTAGCCACCAGGAAGTATTACTAGTACTCATTTCTGTTCGAGGTTGAGTCGACCCCAGGGTCATAGTGCGACCAGAAAGATTACATCAATGAAAACCCCGCCACGTAAATACTGCCCACAATTCAACTGAACCATATTCGTCACGGAAATAACCTGAAGATGACCTGCTTAGTCGAAACATGTTGCTTTAAGGACCATAGAACAACCGAACGTACACCAAGCAGACAATCTACCGCCATATTAATACTGTACAAAAATAAACTGAAACATCACGTCACGAGAAATCCTGAAGGTGACCTGCTTAGACGAAACATGTTGTTTAAGGACCATTTAGCATTACTGTTACAATTTATATATTCTGTTCACAATAGCTCTTCCTTTCCAGACATAGAACACTGCAGACTTCACCTTGATCCCACTACATCTCACGGATTCTGCACTATCACATAACCCTCGACGTAAATCCACGTACGAGGATCTCTTATTATGATAGGAAACCGCAGCGCTTCATGTGGCAGCGAGGAGCATAACATCACACGTATAACCTACGTAAGGGGTTTCCGCTGCCACAGAGCATGGTGTTGAGCTGTGAATCATTCAGCGTCATTCACAATGAGGTCAATACAAAAATTGCATCTGCAGTAATACCCTAGCATCTGAAACGTAATGTTGCGCATACATTTGCAGGTGGTATTGAAGCATTAATGTTAACAAAGGAGATTTACTGCCGCTGGGTTCAAACAAGATACAACGGGATCCCCTGCGGTCTTTAGTAACTGTATTAATGTTGTTTTATGGTAGAAACAAGTTTATACTCAAAATATGGAAGTGATATTATAAGTAGGCAAAGTCAGTAGGACAACAGATACATTTTGTTAGGAATGTCATTCTTTTGTTAGTATCCTCGATTTATCGCGAAGAATGAGTAAGTTTGTGGGAATGGAACAGAAGCAGGTAAGGTTACATAATACTCAGTAATATAGCTGCGCCCACGTTTCAATGAGTAACTGTAAGCTGTAATGTATATTATGCATAATTCTCAGCATCCGTCTGTCCGTCACGCTCTGTAACTTTGGAACTGATAATGATAGCGAGGAATTCTTAAAAAAAAAGTTTTTTGTAGCAAGACCTACGAAGATTTATCTCAGTAATTAACCAACTTGATGCACAAAATTTTTGTTTTACATTAAGTTTATTTCATGCCTCTACATGGTTCGAGCACAAGTGTTCATCATCAGGAGGTCTAAATTGCATTAAACAGCCTCTGGTATCATCACACCTATAGGTGCGATGGTACCAGAGGTTGTGTAATGCAATTTTGACCTCCTGATGATGAGCACATTGTGCTCGAAACATGTACAGGCATGAAATAAACTTATTGTAAAACAAAAATTTTGTGCGTCAAGTTGGTTAATTACTAAGATAAATATACTGAGATGCACAGTCAGCAAAACGTCAAAAAAACCTAGGAAAATATTTTAACGCTGGCATGTGCATGGATTCATGTCCAAATTACTCCCCAGGAAATATTCCTCATGCTCATTTCTGTCAGAGGCTGAGTCCATCCCAGGGCCATAGTGTGGTCGGAAGGATTGTTTTAATGAAATATTCCAATTACACCGTCGGGAATCGAAACCACGACCTTCTGGCTTGTGGCGCAGTGCCTCAACCGACTGCTCCACCGCGCGTGCCCTTTACTAAGCTACAGCACCTTAAGGTCCAGCAGTGGGCCTAATGTCACTCGGACGAAAATACAGTGGTTAAATGTGCCTTGCAGCCTTCTGTAACATTTGAGTTTCTTTCGTAAAGATGAAGCCGAGAGACAGGGAAAAATGTATGCAATAATTCTGCTATAACGCAGAGGGAATAACAACATAATAGATAATTTTTGCTACGTAAACTAAATAAAGCATACAATAAATATTTGTTTATTATCTTACTATATTATATTAATTATATTTAACCTTATTATTCCGTTCTTTAGAAAATTAATACATATCTGCCATACAAAATTACGTAACGCAATTAAGCATTCATTTTAACCTTTTTTTGGCATAATGTTGTTACAATTTGTACCACTGTAAAGAAAGGCCTCTCTCCCTTTATTCCCTTTTTGTGTATCCGGCACCAACCTGATGATGGTCGATCTGGACAGCCGAAACATGTTGCATAAATGACTAATATCCAAAATCTCTATGGTTGTGCTCCAACCTGCATTCGGATACCACCCTACTCCAGCCGAACCGCACCAATACACCAGTACACACCGAGACAGAGCAGTAAACCCACAAACAGTCGTCAGCTCCTGAGGCTGAATGCAATAGTACTCGAAACATGTTGAGCAATAAAAAACCTTCAAAAAGTGACATCAAATTGGTTCAATTTATTCAACTAGTAAGATGATGCACGGTCCAATAAACGTAAGAATCTGTATGGTTGTGTTTGGTCGGAAAATTGATATATTTTTGGTAAGAAAAACACAATTTTATGAAGCTTGGGGAGATAAAGAAACCGAATTGCCCTCTGCAAACGTACAATCCAGCAAATTTAAGCGATATAGATTTGAAAGTGCTTAAAAGGAAAAATATCACCGAAGCCCTTCCTGGCTTCGAACCGCAGTTTGTATATTTCTGCCTTGTATAAACTTTAAATATGTGTCACGAGAACTCGGAAAAAAACAGGTGTTTAATGAAATCTACCTCATTAATTGCCACACAATATGGCCATTATATTTTTAAATGAGCCCACAAAGGACCATGCATTGCCTTCAGATATATCGACATGCCACAGCGCTGAGCGGTATGCAATAATTTTGTATTCATACAAAGGATATAACGCTTTTTTTTAAATGATAAATACTAATTCCTCCCTATTCAGTAAAGTAGATTAATTTTTGGCGTGTTCTCATTGACAGCTGCAGAAACGTGCCTATTAGCTTCGCAATGCCAGTATGTCCATCTATTAGCATATAACAACTCGAGAGGGGTTGAGCGAAATTTCATGAAATATGATATCGAAGCGTTGTACTAAACGCTCTATAAATTTGAATTCCCATTAGTATAGGACAGTAATATGACTTTAATCGCCCTTAGCGGTGAAATAAATATGTATGGGGATGATTCCGTCCCCACTACGTAACTGCTAGTAAACCTGCACATAGAGCAACGAGAATCCCTTGAAATTGTATTGACGCTCGCTCTACGAAACACAACAAGGCCCGCCGAACTGACGCGAGTGACGTCACTAGCAAGGACCCTCACCACCAGCGAACCTTACAGCATGGAGCCTTCAAATCGTGTCATTTTACTGCAAAACATTTTCAAGAGGAAATGATGTAACTAGTAGATGCAATGGAAAAAATATTATTTCTCTTAAATGTTTGAAGTATAAATGTTTAAGACAAATATGGGTCACTAGAAACAACTCCCTATAGAAAAGTCCTTGAAAGGCTAACAATTATCCAGCTAGTCAAGGTCTTTTCGCTTTTTATATTATCATTATTATTATTCCACTTATGAAAGTCTCAGTTTCACTACCGTTTAGGAAGTCCATGCTTCTGTACCTTATCCTGAGCCAGTGTAATCCATAGCACATTATCATACCCTATTTCTATAAGACCCTTTGTAATAATTCTTCCTATTTAAGCCTTCGCCCCTTTCCTTCAGGACTTCCAGACTGAAATTTTGTATGCATTTTTCACCTTTTCCATGCGTATTAAGTTGTGTTACAGATTAAGACAATTCGCCTATATTAATAAAGCAACCGGGGTAGCATAGTCATTATCGTGACTAAGTGCTGGTTGGATTATCCGGCTGTCGAATCCTGGCAAAAGAAGGAGACTTTCCTTTGGTCTAAAAGGTTCAGAATGGCTCTAGGGCCCATCCATATTCCTAGTCAGTGGGTACCGGGGGCGATTCTAGAGGTAAAGCGGACAGGGCGTAAAGCTGACCACTTATCTTCATGGATTGCAGAAGTTAAGAAAGAGTAGAGCTAAACTTCCTCTCCCCATATGCCTTCGTGGCGTGTACTGGGAGGAATGTAATTTTAATTTAACTTTTAGGAAAAGTGAGCACTGTAATTCCGCAGAGCATCCACAGCTGTTATCCTAAGGATGTACAGATGTTACCCTGACATAAAGCTCTCTTCATACGTAGGACGAATTCTAGAACATAGGAATAAAACTCTGTAGTCACTATTGTGTATTAATCAAAGAAATTAGTAGTTGCTTTTCTAGACAACACTCCATAAAGCAGACTTACGAATGATGAGTAGAACCGACGCGAGTTTCCCATTCTTCCGTCTAAGTTCGCGCACTCGCAACTACCGGCGACGCGGTCGAATCGGACGCTAACGTAAGTCTAATAGACCTGAAATTCTGTCAGCTATGTACTCCGTTTGAACTCGTTGTAGACTTTTTGTAGTTTTGTGAATGCCGATTCAGTAAATCTGCCTCTCCTGCATCATTAAATTGGGTGATAGTGAATTATTTAATTGTTTCGACAGCCCTCCCTAATGGGCCTAGGCAACTTCATTGTTCAGGTTTAGAGATGACAGACACCCCGCGCTCGGTAGGACCACTCTAACGACGGATCGGCCATTCGGAGACCTCTGTACCCTGCAATATGTAACACTCGCAAAAGACGGACATCTGTGCTTCCGGCGAGATTCGAAACCCCAGTCCCAGCAAGCAAGATGTCGCAGACAGATGACAGTGATATATGGGCCAGAAAGATCGTGTTAGAATTGGTTTTGGCCTAATTTAAGGTACTATCCCTGAACTTGCCTGGACAGACTGAGGAAAATCAATAAAACATCCGTATAGTCGGTGTCGTGGCCGAGAGTCAAACTGAACATCGTACGGTAATTCAGAAGCGTAACCGTTTCGCACAGTTTGCTCGGCCCCGTTCCAATACGAAAGGAAGCCAATGTAACGTACGAGACACGCCCGGTGACTCTGAGTTAACATGTTAGAGCACGAAATTCATGTGAGTTATATTCAAGAATTAAATTCCTACCTCGCAGTAACACACGAGTTTCCTTCACAAATACGCACCGGTTAAAGCTTAGAAAGCAGCAGTTGTGAACTGTGTTTGTCTTACATGAAATGCAATGAAAATGTGTGCAAAAAGCACTACTTTGGTGGTTAATGTTGGTGGCAGAATATAATAACGACTGAGTTTTAAAGGGAAGGTTGTTTCAACATAGTGGTAGAGGGGTATATAATATTGCGTTTCATCCTACAGGAACTGAATACAAAATGATGTGGAGTGTGTCATCTGCATCAGCAGAGAGAGAGACAGACAGACAGAAATAATGAGATTTTTTAAATACAGCAATAAATTGTCGGATCACATAGGAAAGGGGAATTGATTAATTACTAAGCAACTATGAGCTTTTCAACTAAGACTGTGCTGCTCAGTAAGTATTGTAGGTCCAATACACTTCAAAAACGCCTTACTACTATCTAAAAAATTTTATACAAAAGCCTACCTCTAAAATTAGTCTGGAACACTGTGGCAAATTATAATTACCCATTTAAAGTCTAAAATTAACGTAAATTATATAAAAAAATTTATTTAGAGAATCATACACAACACACCAAAGCACTGTGATGGCAAAACGTAGAATTTTTAAACGTTAAACCTGGCGGTATAATAGAGAAAACGCTTGCTTCAAAAGTTGCAAAGAATGCACAAATGTAAGAAAACTATTGAACGTTTTACAATTCAATCAAAAAGCATATAATAAAACCATTCTCTGTGTACATAAATATTAATAGAATAGCGTATTTGTGTATATCAATGTCAATATGTAGTATATGAATCTTTGTCTAGTTATTAAGTGTCAGTTGTGTTCAGTGTGTGTTATTAAATGAAACTTACGTAAAGGAAACTCATTAAATGACGAGCATTGTTTATAACTGAATTAAGAAATTTAAAAACCGGTTATTGGTGTGGTGTGGTCTCTGATGGCGTAGTGTCTATACTGTTTTTCATAAAGCTTGGTATAATATTGCAGATATTTAAATAATTAACACGAGGACACGATGTACACCGCACAAACCTAATTATTTCTTTCTGGAAAAGAGAAAGTTCATCAACCAACTCTCCAGAATTTTAAACCCATAATTTTCCCTCTGTCCATCTACTTTCTGAAAATTAACTCTATTGACAATAGTACATGGGGAAGCGAACAATAATTCGCGATTCATCCATTCATGAAATTTCTTAACTCTGACGTTTCCCGTATCTTCGTTAAGAGTGAACTCCACATCCAGCCACCACAAGAATACAGTCAGTCCACTCATGTGCAATCCGTCTTCTGATGACCCGCTTACCCATTTCTGAGCGGAGGAAGGACAAGACAAAAAAGCAGTGTTTACTTGCTGCCCGTTCCGCGTTCCATTCCTTGAAACATCACAAAAGAGTGACACAAAATAAAAGTAACAGTGAATCAAGTTTTTCACGTAGCACGTAATTAGTTGCTGCTTTAAAGAGAAGGGGAAAAAGCGACAAGACGTATATCATACATAAGAAAATTAGATAAGCAATTAGGGTGTAAGGTCTATTAATAACCATATACTGGCAAAGATATGAATGGAGAGAAAATTTTAGTCGGAAAACCAGAAGAAAATAAATCTCCTGAGAGACTGGTAAATTGGATCATTTTAAAATGGTCTTAGATTTAAGTTTCGGCTGGATTCAGCTTGTACATGAAGGAGCTAGTGGTGGTTGTTTTTAATGCGGAGATGAAATTCAGCGTTCTGTAAACGGCTGGGAAATTCTTACCTGTTGTATATGAATTTAGTTCCTTACAGCCGTGGCTATAGATATCTCTCTGTTTAGAATGTGATTTCAGCAGACACAATACCAAAACGAACTGCTTCCTACTTCTTTAAGGGTCGAATATGAGGGAGAGCAGTTACTTCCGAAAAGTTGGTACATAACTACTAAACTACAAAGCTTCACATTCCAGTAGCCAGTAATCTCTATAAACGACTATTAGAACCTGAAGAAAGGCTTGGCTAAAAGTGTCAGGAACAAAAGTGTAATTTTGGCAGCTGTGATCAATTAAGTGTTAAGCTTTGAAATATCTGCAATACATTAACATATCTGGAGCTTTCACTCTGTTACTGTACTTAGAACAAGTTCGTGAATAATTTAAAAAATTTAAAATGCCAACAATATTAACGTTCGCCTCTACCTTTTATATAACACACTCTAAATATGTGTGTATTACTTACCTCGTAGGCGGTTTTATTTATAATATTCTTTATTTGACCGTCGTTAAACAACAATGTGGTGCAATGTTATTTAATTATGCAACTATCAACTGAGTGACATGTTTCGACCCTACAGGGCTATATAAAATAATGGTATTAGACAAGGTACATGCGAACGCATGTACCTTGTCTAATACTATTATTTTATATAGCCTGATGATGGTCCTGTAGGGTCGAAACATGTCGCTCAGTTGATAGTTGCATAATTAAATAACATTGCACCACACTGTTGTGTAACGACGGTCAAATAAATAATATTATACCTACACACAACGGGATGGAAACCCCCCAATTTAGGTTTTATTTATAACTTACCATTCTCCATTATTATGTTTATTTCAAGTGTCTCATCAACCATGCCACGTACCTCATTTTCTGTCAACATAATTCAGACCAATCATACAAATGTCAGTAGGCTTTCATGTGAAGTGCGGGTTATTTTGTCTGATTAAAAAACCGTAATATATTGACAAACTATTGCAGAAACACCAAGTATGCAATTTCAAGAAAATCTATCGGACGTATGAAAATTTTAAGATGAAAAATTGTTTTTCGCAAATGTCTTTCATAAAACTCCTACTAACAGGATATTTCCATAATTAATCGTCGGATCAACAACAGCTCTTGGACAAGTGTTTGGGAAACTAAGTCTGAAGTTTTATCTTGCGAAAATACGACCTCTGTTACAAACATGTATATTTGTACGTAAGGACATTGTTCCTTATTTGGTCTTTAGAAGGTGGAAAATAGGATCATATAAGAACACAGAATCGGGTCAAAGTTTTATATACACCTTCAAGAGCTGGTTCGACTGACAAACATTTGCAGACTTTTCGAAGGAGCGTTATTACCCAAACCTTCAGAGTCAAGCGAAGAGACACTTCCAGGAAGAATAGTCTTCATCAATACCCTTGTAAGAACCTCAGAATAGCACACCAATTCAATTCGTTATTCATGCTGCACTACAATTACGTATTCGTTGTTGAAGGAAAACACTTCTTGTGCCGAGATATCCTTTCCCTCAGCAGAATTCTAAAAACATCCAGGTGACAGTATGTGTATATACGGTTTGTTGATTGTTCCAAGAATCACATAAATAACAAAGAAGTCCCAGTGAATGCAGTAACTTTACTATGCGTTGATCGTCTGCCAAATTACTCTGACCTACAGCAAAGTTTCTTGCGCGTGAGCCAAGATTGACCGTGTCTCAACTCAGAAGAGGATGGTGCAACTCAGAATTATAAAAAACATTCCACATGGCAAGACAGTTTCTTATCCTGCTGTAACCTTTTAGGAAACACGCCACCTTCAGTGAAGACTTTAAGTAACAAGTAGAAAAACTATTACAATTTGTCACGTGAAATCGTATTTTTTAATAGACAGTATATCACTTACTGAAGCACACAGAGAATGAAGCAGAGAGACAGGCAAATTTAGAATCCGTTCTCTCTGGAAGGGCTAGGATCAACACCTGCTGTCACTGACCTTGTGAAGTCTCCGTCATAGCATAAGAGGTCCCTAAAAAAACCTAGCAATCTCCTCTTTTTTTCGAAATTATTGCTAGGTACGCCATCGGATTCTGCTCAGAAATCTATACAAAGCTGCATATTTATTATGAAGACAAATAGGTGTCGAAGTATTTATGGGATCAAATCGGTTGTTTTTACGAATCCAGTATTGAAGTATTGATATTTTGAAAAGTATCGCTTTCAGGTCCAGCGGGTTGCCCAACTGTTTATCACATTCAGCAAGACATAACAGACCGTTCTTAATCGTTGCTGCAGTAGCGTGCTTTATATTTCATTTATTAGTAACAATTAGTTCACTGCAAGTAGAAACGTTTGCTTAAATTTCGTAATGTTTAGTTCTTTCTTTCTTCTTTTTCCTTCTGACCTCTTACTACTTACTCGTTGTAGACGTTATTTTTATTGTTGCACCTGATCACTTCAGATACGCGCAGTGACGTCGAACCTCTCTGGACGAGGGATCTCGTCGCAGACGAATGTTATTTTAAAACGACAGAAATAAATTATTAATAACAAAAAATAGCAGCCGTGGTAGGTTAATATAAGCCAAACAATCTAAACTTATAAGGAACTTCCAGGAAGTTTTGTTTCAAAGCAAGCATTTTCAAGCATTTCGAATCAAATACAGCAGTCTCCATTGTTAGATAAAAATAGCATGTATATACATATATATA
>Ga0209755_10005906_pt1 | contig 13732 bp, 11 predicted proteins | sample TergutCo191P1_FD_187301 | JGI IMG/M metagenome (GOLD analysis project Ga0209755, IMG submission 187301) | Cornitermes sp. P1 segment gut microbial communities from Petit-Saut dam, French Guiana - Co191P1 (SPAdes) (version 2) | ecosystem: Host-associated > Arthropoda: Insects > Digestive system... | reverse complement strand
CCCGCCTCTGTTTATAAAGACATCGCTCTTTGCCGGGTTTACAGGCATTATAGGAGAGCCGCCGAGGAGGCCGCCAAACTCCGCCCACTCTCCGGCTTTTTTTCCGGGGACGGGGATTACGCGCACTGCTGTTGTTTTATTGTTGACCATTCCGATTGCCATCTCATCTGCGATTATAGCGGCAATTGCCGATGGCGTTGTGTCGCCGGGAATCGGAATCATGTCAAGGCCGACAGAGCATACGCATGTTAAAGCTTCAAGTTTATCAAGAGAGATGTGTCCGTTTTTAACAGAGGCGACCATTCCTTCGTCTTCTGAGACGGGAATGAACGCGCCTGAAAAGCCGCCTACATGGGTTGACGCCATTATGCCGCCTTTTTTTACCATGTCGGTTAACATCGCGAGAGCCGCTGTTGTTCCGTGGGCGCCGGCGGCCTCAAGCCCCATTTCTTCAAGGATACGGGCGACAGAATCGCCGACAGCGGGCGTTGGAGCGAGAGATAAATCCAATATGCCGAAGGGGACGCCGATTCTTTTCGCGGCTTCCATTCCGACAAGCTGTCCCATGCGGGTAATTTTAAACGCAGTCTTTTTTATCGTGTCGGCTAACTCGTCAAAGTTCGCGTCACGGCAGTTTTCAAGAGCCGCTTTTATTACGCCCGGCCCCGATACTCCGACATTAAGAACATTTTCCGCTTCAGATATTCCGTGAAACGCTCCTGCCATAAAGGGGTTGTCCTCGGGGGCATTGCAAAAAACCACAAGTTTTGCGCAGCCAATTCCGTCATTTGAAGCTGTAGCCTCGGCTGTTTTTTTGATTATCTCTCCCATTAGCTTTACCGCGTCCATATTGATTCCGCTCTTTGTCGCAGAAACATTAACCGAAGCGCAAACCTTCTCTGTCTGCGAGAGAGCATCCGGCAGTGAATAGATGAGCTTTCTATCACAGGGAGCCATTCCCTTTTGAACAAGAGCGGAAAATCCGCCTACGAAGTCCACGCCAAGATCGCAGGCAACTTCGTCAAGCGTTTTCGCGAACGCAGTATAATTATCTTCTTCGCAGGCTGCCGCGATAATTGAAATTGGCGTAACAGAAATTCTTTTATTTATAATCGGTATTCCGAATTCGGTTTCTATATCGTTCCCTGTTTTTACAAGAGGACCGGCTACTCTCATAAGTTTTTCCCGTATTTTTTTACGGGTTGCATCTCCGGAAGCGCAAACGCAGTCTAAAAGCGATACCCCTAAAGTAATAGCTCGAATATCCAATTTATAACGAAGAAACATATCAACAGTTTCTTTTATCTCAAATGGCGTAAATAACATTATTATATCCTGTGCATAGTAGAAAAAACCTTTTCATGCATCATGCTGATTGAAACATTCAAAGCATCTCCGAGAGCGGAAAGTTCTTTTTTTACTTCTTCCAGCGCTTTAGAACATGAACTCAAATTAACCATCATCATCATAACAAAGTTACCGCTTAAAATCGTCTGCGATATATCTTCGATATTTATATCCCGCTCTGCCAAAAAAGCGGAAACCTTCGCGATAATTCCCACCTTATCATTTCCAACAACCGTAATAATCGCTAAAGCCTCATTCTCCATTCTCAATTCTCCATATTAATTTTAAATTATTTCAAAGTCCTTTTAAAATTCTTTCCGCTTCCGGGCGGTTTAAATAATTCGGGCTGCGATTAATCAGCTCCTGCAGAGTTCTCTTCGCGTTATCAATTTGTCCGAGCGTTATATAAACTTTACTGAGTTCAAACATCGCGTCCCAGTTGTTTGATTGAAGCCTTATTACATGCAGATATGATGCAACCGCTTTTTGATGATCGCCGGAAGAAGCGTAAGCGCGGGAAAGATCCACAAGAACCGTAATGTCATTTGGTTTTGCGTTTAACGCTCTCTCATAATGCGTAACGCTGTTGCGCCAATCTTCCATTTTTGAATACGCAGTGCCAAGATTTTGATTCACTTCGTAATCGGCGGGAGCGACTGCCAACGCTTCGTTAAGATAGGAGACAGCTTCCGGATATCTGTCTATCGTTACAAGAAGATTTCCAAGATTGATTCTGGGGCGGATGTATCTTGAATCAAGGGAAGCCGACGATTTATACGCCGTAATCGCCCGATCTGCCGCGCCTGATTTTTCAAGGACAAGACCCATTGTATACATATAAATCGCGTTATTCGGAGCTGATTCTACCGCTTTTCTCGCGAAATCAAGCGCTTCCGTCAATTTATTAAGTTCTGTTTTAACAAGAGCCATATTATGATTTGTCTGCGCGTCAAAGGGATTTACGGACAGCGCTCTTGCGTAAAGGTTTTCAGCTTCAATGTAATTTTCCGCCTGACTGTACGCGTCCGCCAATTCGCGCATCGCGGTATAATCATTCGGGTTGTGTTGCAACGCTTTTGAGAACGCGTCAACAGCTCCTCTTGTGTCGCCTTTTGCCAAAAGTATCCTGCCTATTTCACGATGCGCCGCCGAGTAGTCGGGTTTTATTGTGACAGCCCTCCTGTACGCGTTTAACGCTTCGTCAGGGTTGTTTAACGCGCGCAAACTTCCGCCGAGATTATACCAGGCTGTTTCAAAATTCGGATTTATTCTTACGGCATTTTGAAAAGAGTCTCTTGCGTCGGTAAAACTTCTTGAGATAAACAACATTCTGCCGAAATCATGAGAATACATAAAATTATTCGGATCGAGACGCGCCGCGTCTCTGAATTCACGCAGCGCCTTATCATTCTGATGTGTGTCTCTCGCTATTTTTCCAAGAATATAATGAGGAGAGCCGAGAGCTGAATCTTTTGTGACAGCGTCGTTTGCCATTGCCTCGGCTTCTGAAAGCGCCTCGCGCCCGTTGGCGGTATCGGGAAAATTTGAGGCGTAATCATAAAAAGCGTCGGCCATTTCAGATAATTTCTGCGCTTCAAAACGCGGTTCTTTCAACGGCATAATGCTTCTGGCTTCAGCAAACAATTCAGCCGCTTCGGAGAAAGCGTTTGAATCAAGCTTTGCTTTTCCTTCCGCGACAAGATCGTTTACCTGATTCATTGCGTCCTTTAATTCCTGCTCCGCTCTTTTGCGGTCATCTTCTTCCTTTTTTTTGCGGGCTTCTTCTTCCGCCGCTATTTGTTTTTTCATCTCTTCAACGGCGATTTCAGCCCGGATAACGCTGATTACCTGTTCGATATTCGAGCGCTGAATATCCTGCGGAACAAGCGTTATATACTGTTCGTAATCGGAAATCGCGTTTAGAAGATTTCCTGATTTAATTCTTGTATTTCCCCTGCTAAGGAATGCCTGCGAATAAGAAGGATTTTTATCAATAGACTGGGTATACCATCTCTCAGCTTCTTCATAATTGCCTCTGTTAAAATAAAGGTTTCCAAGATTCGTCGCTACATTAGCCGATAGCTCCCCTGCGTTGGGAAGAATCCTCCTGTAAATCGCTATTGCCTCATCTACTCTGCCAAGCTGTTCATAGACATACCCAAGATAAAGACAGGCGGTTACATTGGTTTGATCTTCCGCAAAAGCTCTTTCAAGAAAAGTAACAGCCTGCCCGGGATTATTCTGCATAAACAGCTCTTCCCCACGCTTAAGGTTTGTCTGCGCGAAACAGAGACGTGAACCACCCGCGAAAAGAAAAATAAAAACTAAAACAAAAGCGATCTTTTTAATCACCTTCTCCTTGTCAATCAAGTTCAAAATCGCCGATTTTAACTTCTACGCTTTCTGCTCCCGAAGACACTCCCTTATTCGCGTCGGCAAGAGATTGAAGGGATGCCGAGATTCTCTGTCTCTCTTCCTGCTTCTTGCGCTCTTCTTCCTCTTCTGCAAGTTTTCGCGCCGCTTCCTGCTGACGGGCTTCTTCTTCAAGGGCAATCCGCCGCTCTGTCGCAAGCCTTTGCTCTTCCTGAACGATAGCGAGTCTCCGCGACGCGGCTTCCGCTTCAGCCGATGCCGCCGGGGTATTTCTTAAGTTTTGGGCAAGGGCGTTATTCTGACGCTGCTGCTCCTCCAGAAAACGCCTTTGAGCCTCAAGCAGCGCCGAAGTTCCGCCGCTTCTGTCCATGCCGAGAACAACCGATTGAAGAGCGAGGGCATCCTCATCATCAGGGTTATCAATTAGTAAACCGTCTATTAAATCAAGCGCCCTGCCGAATTCTCCCGCCTGCACATAACTGTTGGCAAGTCTTAGAATATTTAACCGTCTTTGATCAACTAATGAAGTATCCTCTTCCGCTTCTTCAACGATCTCTTCTTCATTCTTTGAACATGAGTGGATCAGAATAATCAATCCTGCAATCAAAAGGGCCAGCACAACGCTTCCGATAATAATGAATAATTTTTTTCTTTCCATTTGGTCCCCCACTATAGAATATACTATACAAAATATAAAAAAAAGGGTATTTTAAGTATTGTAAACATCATTATGTTGATAGTTTATTATCGACATATTTAATATTGATCATCAGAGGCAGGAAATGAGACCAAGAACAGGGAAAACCCTTTGAAAATACTGTGTATTTCCGATCATATTGACCCTCAGGTCTATTCGCCTAATATAAAGGAGCGTTTTTCAGATGTAGATTTGATACTTTGCGCGGGGGATCTTCCCCTGAATTACCTTGATTTTATCGTTTCCAACCTGAATAAACCGCTTTTTTTTGTTTTTGGCAATCATCATACCCAGGAAATTAAACATTATAAAAAAGAGTATTATTCTGCCTATGACCCAGTCGGATGCGGTTATTTAGGCTGCGGAGCGGTACATATCGGCTCAAAAATAGTTAAAGAGGGGAACTTTATCGCCGCCGGTTTAGGCGGTTCAATGCGGTATAACAGGGGTATAAATCAATATACCGATTTTGAAATGTTTTTAGAAATAGTAAAGATGCTTCCCTCTCTTTTATGGAACCGTATAGCGTACGGGCGTTACCTTGATATTCTTTTGACTCATGCGCCGCCAAAAGGCATCCATGATAAAAAAGATAAATGCCATACAGGATTTAAGATTTTTATCTGGTTTATGAAAGTTTTTAAACCGAGATATCTTGTTCACGGGCATATTCATTTGTATGATTTAAACGCTTTACGCTGTACAAAATGGAATAGTACAACAGTTTGTAACGCGTACAATCATTATGTGATTGAATACGAAGAAATTAAACGCGGAGATTGAAATGCAAAGCATAGGCGTAAACAGCCAGACATCGGATGATTTTTCAAGAGCGAGAGGAAAGGCGATACTCTCGCAGATTCAAAATTTTTTAAATCCCGACAGGGATAATCTTCTCTCTTTTCATGTAGTTAAAGATATACTAAAACCAAAAAACGAAGTATATATCGGAAACAGGACAGTGCCGATAAAACTGATAGCGGGAAGCGAAGGGCGTTATTATGATTTTAATAAATATTTCCTTCCAAAAAAAGAACATTTGCGCCAAAGATGGGAAAGGGTTGATGAAGCCCACATAAATGACATTATTCTCCCGCCGATAATGCTCTACGAAATCGGAGGTATTTATTTTGTGCGCGACGGAAACCACCGCGTCTCTGTCGCGAAATTGCAGAATGTCGAGTTTATTGACGCCGAAGTTATAAGCCTTTCGACAGAAATAAATCTGCATCCTTCGATGACAACGGAAGAATTGCGCGACGCTGTTATTGATTATGAAAAGAAAATATTTTACGCGCAAACTTATTTCGGCGCTCTTACGGAATATTGGGATCTTAACTTCAGCTCTCCCGGAAGGTACGACGTTATTTACAACCACATACTTGTTCATAAATATTTTTTGAATGAAGGCATAGAAGAAGAAATTCATTTTAATGACGCTGTTGTTTCATGGTATAACAATGTGTATTATCCCGTTATAACAATAATCCGCGGTCAATGGCTTCTTGTAAATTTTCCCAAAAGAACGGAGGCAGACCTTTATGTGTGGATTATTCAACACTGGGATTTTTTGAAAAAGAAATACGGGACTTATTCTCTTTCCAAAGCGGCAAGGGATTTTTCCAAGAAATACGGACAGGACAAAGGAAAGTTTTTAAGGTCTATGGCTTTCCTTGCCGGCAAAATTTTTAAGACAAGGAATTAGAAAATGGCGGTTTTATCAATACAATCCCATGTTGTTTACGGTTACGCGGGAAACACAGCCGCCGTCTTTCCTTTGCAGAGGCTTGGAAGAGAAGTTTGGGCTGTTAACACGGTGGAATTTTCCAATCATACAGGATACGGATCATTTCGGGGCAAGGTTCTCGGAGCGGAACTTGTTTCGGATCTTGTGTCAGGCATTGAAGAGCGCGGCGTTTTAAAAAACTGCGATGCTGTATTATCAGGCTATCTTGGAGACGCAGCCGTCGGCAGGGCAATTATTGAAACTGTAAAAAAAGTAAAAAAAGAAAATCCAAACGCCGTCTTTTGCTGCGATCCTGTCATGGGAGATTCCGGCAGAGGTTTTTATGTAAAGCCAGGTATACCTGAAATGTTTAAAAATGAGCTTATTCCGTTAGCCGGCATAACCTGCCCCAACCAATTTGAAATTGAATTCCTGACAGGCGTTAGTATAAAAAATGTTAATGACGCGCTAAAGGCTGTTAATATCCTTCATGAAATGGGACCTTCCGTTGTGCTTCTGACAAGTTTCAGGGAAAAAAAAGGAGAGCTCGGCATGATTGCGTCAAAGAATACCGCAGACGGAAACATTGCCTATAAAATCGTTACGCCTGAACTTCCCCTTGGAGACGGAGTTGCAGGAACGGGTGATATGACAGCCGCTGTTTTTCTCTCCCACTTTCTTAAAACATTCAGCCTTGAAAAAACGCTTGAAAAAACCGCGTCATCTGTTTACAGCATATTGGAAGAAAGCTACAATATTTCATTGGACGAAAATATTCCGCTGGAATTAAAAATAATTAAAGCGCAGGAACAGTTAATATCTCCTCTGCGTATTTTTAAAGCGGAAAAAATAAGTTAAATGAAAGCGAAAGAGCCAGACTGGGCGCAAAAAAAACCGTATAATCTTTTTTTTGATTTTATCGCTGACGGCGCCGACCGTTATGCGATACTTTTAAAATGTATTGAATCGTTAAATTTAAAATCAACTGTAATACAAGTCGGAGGAAACCGCCACATTTTTATTTTCCCGCCAAAACAGAAAAATCTCCGCGCGTCAGGCGGAGTTTTTCCTTTCAGCGGTTCAAACCCGTACCTTTTTTGCGCTCATTACGACCGTGTCGAGGGCAGTCCCGGCGCGAACGACAATAGTATCGCTGTTTTCCACCTGCTTACAGCGGCTTATACCCTCTCTTTCAGGGGAACAGACAGCTGGATAATTGTTTTTACAGATAAAGAAGAGCTAAATCCAGGCGAAAATTTTGAAGAGCAGGGGTCGTATTCTCTTGCCTTAAAACTAAAATCATGGGGGCTTGAAAAATCAAGGATTTATAATTTTGATGTCTGCGGCGCCGGAAACGCTTTTATTTTTTCCACTACAACGGACACGATTTTAAAAACAGGCGACAGCCCCAATATCGTCAATATAAGAAATTCAATCCGTAATCTCCGCGATTACGCGCTTACAACTGCGAATAATCTCCGCTTAAACAAGGTTTTGCTCGTCCCTACCCTCTTTTCAGACGATGTCGGTTTCCTTCGCGCGGGTCTTGCGGCTCAGACAATAACAATCCTCCCTGAAAATGAAGCGGATCAATTTGAAGTTCTTATCCGAAACCGCCCCGAGTATGCGGATTTAATTATTTCAGGCAAAGTAAAGGAAAAAAATGATTACCTGCGCCTTCCCGAAACATGGCGCGTATTAAACGGAGCAGGAGACGTTCCCTCACGCCTTACCCCTGAATATTTTGATCAGTTTGTGCAATTCGTATTGAAGTTGGCAGATAAATGACAGTCTGCAATGAATTTCCAACGTTTACTTATGAGACGTCTTTCCAATCACAAGCACATTCTTCCCGTCGTTACGCGAATACTCAACGCTGTCCATGATTTTCTTCACCATAAAAATTCCAAGCCCTCCGATTTGCCGCTCTTCTATGGATTTGTTTAAATCAGGTTCCTGCTGTTCAAGAGGATTGTATGGTTTTCCCGTATCTTCAAATTTTATATAAGTTTTTTCATCAGTGTAAACGCTGATAATTACATTTCCGAAATCCTGTCCGTACGCGTAATTTACAATATTCATAAATAATTCTTCAACAGCGATACATATCTCGTTTTTTTCTTCAGCCGAAAATCCGCGATTTTCAAGCTCAATGCCGGTAAAATCAATAACATCCTTCAAATTATCAATACAGGCCAAAACTTCAATTTTTTTACTGACAAAAAAATCCCCGCTGCCCTCTGTTGTTTGTTCATTTGATTCGCTCTTTTTGTTAATTGCCAGCGCAAGCATGGTTATATCATCAGCCTGCGTTGCCCCCTCTGCGAATAAATCAACTTCGTTTTTAACGGCATTTAAAAGATCATACGGTGAAGAATTTTTGTTTTTATCAGCAGCCGTTAAAAGCCGCGTTTCACCAAACAGATCCTTTTCACGGTTCATAGCTTCCGTTACGCCGTCTGTGTATAAAAAAAGAGTATCTCCCTCGGTAAGGTCAATTTCTTCTTCATGATATTTTGTGTTGTTCAAAAAGCCCAGAACGACGCAGGGTTTGGTTGATAAATATTCAAATGACGATCCTTTCCTTTTTAACAGCGGCGGATTGTGTCCTGCGTTTACAAATTTTAATTTTTTCGACGTTAAATTATAAAATCCGATGAATGCTGTTACAAACATTCCGGTCTCATTACCTTCGCAAAGTTTTTTATTAACGGAATCAAATACCGTCGCGGGAGTTCTGCATGAACTGCAGTTTTTAATCAGCGTTTTGGCTATAACCATAAATAAAGCGGCCGGCACTCCTTTGCCTGAAACATCGGCGATTAAAACAGCCAGGTTATCATTATCAACAAAGAAAAAATCGAAAAAGTCTCCGCAGACTTCTTTGGCGGGCGTCATCACAGCGTAAATGTCTATTTCCTTTCTGTCGGGAAACGGAGGAAAAACACATGGCAGCATACTGGATTGAATAATAGCCGCGACATTCAGCTCGGCGCTTATCCTTTCTTTTTCATTGCGTTCTCTTGTTTTTTCTTCGATTGATTTTTTAAGGTCGCCTGTCATCTTGTTAAAAACCTGTGCTAAAAGGCCAAGCTCATCTTTTGATTTTACCTTTATTTTTACATCAAGATTCCCAAGAGCTATTTTTGAGACATCGTAAGTGAGCTGTTTTATCGGGGCGTTTATCAGTCTTGATATCAATATGTAGGCGGTAAAAATCATTATCACTGATACCACGGCTATAAGAATGGAAAAACGTTCGTTTTGTATTTCCACGTCGGCAAATATTTCTTTTTCAGGGATTTGAACGGACAAAAGCCAGCCGTTATCCATATATTTTCCGAAGCGGAGATAATCAATTCCTTCAAAATTAAAAGCGTCTGCGGTTATGTCCCAGGGAATAAAAGACATGGGCAGACCTATTGTTTCGCTTGTGCGCGTGCTTGAAATTATGTAATCTTTCTCGGGAACGCATAGTATTACAAAACTGTTTGCCGTAGGTTTAATGGCAATTAATTCTTTTATTACTTCATCAATTTCCCAGTCGGCGGTTGTTATGCCGATTAATTTTCCGTCATCGTCATAAAGACCCGTTCCCGCTGTCGTTAAAAGATTGTATGTCCCCGATTCGTCAGTATATGGTTTTGCCCAGACTACCTGATAAGGCCTGTTAATATTCGAAAAAATTTCGCGGTACCAGACCGTGTCGTGATAGCTGTATTCTCCAAAATTACTGTCTACTATAACCGCGTCTTTTTCACGGAACGCGTAAAACCCCGCGTACAATTGATCTTTTTTAAAAGTATAAGGTTCAAACCAAAAACCGCCGCCGACAAGCACGGATGAATTTTTAATATACTCGACAACTAATTCTTCACCTAATTTTTCGGACTGAGCTTTATAGCAAAGTCTGCCGCTTATGGCGTAAAAAACCGCGCTATGCTCTATCTCAGCTATTAATTTATTTACTTTCTCCGTTTCATAAGCGACTGTTTTTTCAATTCCCTCAAGACGGAGGTATTTGTAATTTACCGTTGTGGTCATTGAATAAATTAAAAAAGCGGTTCCGATAAGAGCGGCAAAAATAAGCCCAAGAAAGACAATCTTAGTTCTTATCGAATTAAAAATCATAAAAATTTATTCTCTTCTGTCTGCCGGTAAAATAAAACGTTTTTTAATTTGTTACCAGCATCTCTTGCAGCGCTACCATCCCTAAAACATTTCTTACTATTTCGGAAGGACGATCGATATTAAAAGAGCCTCCGTTTTCGTTTGCCTGTTTAAATACTTTAAGTATTACCCTTATCCCGATTGAACTGAGATAATTTACCTGAGCCATATTGAGGATAATCGCTTTTTGCCCGTTGTTCAGGGCTTCTTCCAGCTTTACAAGCAGCACGTCGGCAGTATTGGAATCCACCCTGCCTTTTGCGCTGATGTGGCATATTCCATTGTCAACATTCTCGGTTATTTTCAGCTCTTCGTTATTCATAAACACATTTTATGTTAAATAAAATTTTTTTGCAAGTTTAAAAGCGCAAAGTTTCAAAGTTATTTATGGTAAATCTGTTTAGGTTAATATTTTATGACGCTTAAACAGTTAATAGTGACAAGGATCTTTTTTTATGTTATTTTTTTATATGGACATTATTAAAAACTTTGTAGTTTTTGAAGGCGGAGACGGCAGCGGAACTACTACACAACTGTCAATGCTTGAAGAATTTATAAAGCGCGAATACGGCGGAAAAATCCCCTTTTTCTCCACTTTCGAACCTACAGAAGGGCAAATTGGAAAATTAATCAGGGCAGTATTAAAAAAAGAAATGCCTGTCATGAGTCAAACCCTTGCATTATTGTTTGCCGCGGACCGCAACGAACATTTATACGGCCCGGAAGGCATTATATCCCATCTTAACTCAGGATGGTTTACGGTCAGTGACAGATACGCGCTTTCATCTCTTGTATATCAGGGGATTGACTGCGGAGATGAATATACGGGCTATTTAAATCAGAGTTTTCCGGCTCCCGAAATAACGTTTTTTTTGGACATAGAACCTGAAACCGCCCTTGGAAGAATAAAAAACCGCTCTTCATTCGAAATATACGAATATATCGAATTTCAGGAAAAAGTCCGAACAAAGTACAAATCTGTCATAACAAAATACCGCGAAGCCGGCGCCAAAGTGGAAATAATTGACGCTTCAAAAACCGCTTACGAGGTAGCGGATCAGGTGTGGAGCATTCTCTGTAAACTGCCGATATTTAACGTATAGTGAAAACTGTATTTAAAACAGCTTGTATCCTCGTTTTTCTGGTCTGTTCTTTACCGGTAAATTCCTATGTTGTCACGTATAAGGAACAGTTTTACAGACTTTTTCACGTTCATTACATTCAATACCCCGAAAAATCCATCGAAAATATCTACTGGCTGGAGCAGGCGGTTAACGCGCCTTTTGCAAATCCCCTTTACGCTCTCGCTTTAATCGAAAATGAAATTCAATGGGAAAAATACCGCTATCTTTTTACAATGCACATAAACATTAAACTGCTTGAGCAGCATCTTTTTTTAGGCAATAAATACAATAAACGCAACGCCTATTTTTACAATGCCCCTTTTAAGGACTCAATTCTTGAGAGCCTCGAAATAGCTGAAACCTGCTACAAGGCCGCGCTTTTCTACTGGGAAGAAGCTCTTGTTTGGGCCGAAAAAGCCAATGAAAAGCGCCTGCGCTGGATCGACCTTCCCCGCGTTCAATTCTGGCAGGATGAAGCTTACAGGATCGAAAACAACACTTTGAACTACGGCAGAACCATAGAACGCGAGCTTGTGCGGTTGAAGAATGTGCGGGAAAAGTTCCAGGAAATGGAAAATCATTACTAAACTGTGAAATATTAAAACAAATTTGCATAATTACCACTTCGATACTATACTGAATAATAGGAGTTTATTATGTCAGATTTACCTGTCTCGAGGCTTACCCTTTTTTCGTCCGGGGTTGGCTTTTTTGAGCATCTTGGTTCTATTTCGGGAACCGAAGAGATTAACCTGCCGTTTCATATCAACGCGGTAAATGACGCTTTAAAATCGCTTGTTATAAACGATCCCGCAGGCTGTCCCTCAGTTTCATATCCGTCGGATGAAACCCATAACAAAACTTTGATGAGTTTGTCGATTGATTTAAACGGCTCAAGCCTTCAGAATATGCTGCAAAACCTTAAAGGCACAGAGATTGAAGTTTACGCTCCTGACGTGATTAAAGGCAGAATTATATTCGCCGAAAGACGCACGGAAGATTTAAACAACGCCCTCATTCACAAAGATTTTCTCTCTCTTTTTACCGACAGCGGGATTAAAACAATTTGTATTGACGAGATAAACAATTTTATCTTTACAGATTCAAAAGTCACGGAAGATTTAAACCGCGCCCTCGACCTTGCCGTCAAATACCGCGATGAGCGAATCCGCAATTTAATTTTAAAACTTGCAGGTGACTGCGACAGAAAAGTGTCCTTTAGTTATGTAATTCCCGCGGCTGTCTGGAAAGTTTCCTACCGCCTGAATCTGGCAAATGAAAAACCTTTTTTGCAGGGCTGGGCGATTGTTGATAACAACAGCGATATTGACTGGAACAATATTGAACTCTCTCTTGTTACGGGAAAACCTGTTTCATTTATACAGGATTTATATAAAGTGCAAAATCTTTCACGCCCCACAATTCCCCTTTTGACGGAAGGAATTGCAGACCCTAAAACTTATGATTCTGGGAGCGCCAAAAAGCAGACTGCAGCGGAATTTAAATCGTCTATGCGCAGCATGAAAAAGAAAACCGAATCAGATTCCACAGGCATTTCTTTAAGCCAGGATGATGTCGATTTGGCTTTCATGGGAAGCAAACTTAAAAGTCCGGCAGCTTTTTCAGCTTCCGCTCCCGAAGAGGACGCTTTCACGCCGATTATGGGAGGGCTTGCGGAAACAGCCGCCTTGCGTCCTGCCGGCGATCAGTTTGAATTTACAATAAAAAAACCTGTAAGTCTTTTGCGCCAGCAGAGCGCCATGCTGCCTTTGGTTGAAGGAGACGTAAAAGCTGAAAAACTTCTTGTATTCTCAAGCGAAGACAAGGAAGAAAACTTTGTATACAATCCCGCCATCTGCGTTGAACTTGTTAACAATACCGGCATCAAACTCCCCGCGGGTCCTATTACGGTTTATGACGGCAGATCATACGCAGGAGACGCTCTTATCAAGTTTTTCCCGGAAAATGAAAAACGCCTTATCTCTTACGGCGACGAGCTTTCAGTCTCCGTCAGTTATAACCTGAACGTCACAGAAAAAGCGTCTTTGGTAAAAATTGAAAAAGGCCTTATGTCTTTAAAGAAAAAAAAGATTTATGAGACAATTTACACCTTCAGAAATGCCGGCAAAGAAGCGAAAAAAATTATTATCGAACATCCTGTTACATCAAATACGGATCTTATAAGACCCAAAGAATACAGCGAAAAAACCCACAATCTGTATCGTTTTTCCGAAATATTAACGCCAACGGGAGATTTAATTAATATTTCAGTAATCGAAGAAAAAACATTATTCG
>Ga0209755_10005905_pt1 | contig 13732 bp, 11 predicted proteins | sample TergutCo191P1_FD_187301 | JGI IMG/M metagenome (GOLD analysis project Ga0209755, IMG submission 187301) | Cornitermes sp. P1 segment gut microbial communities from Petit-Saut dam, French Guiana - Co191P1 (SPAdes) (version 2) | ecosystem: Host-associated > Arthropoda: Insects > Digestive system... | reverse complement strand
ATCTGCAGCTGCTCCACCGTCAGCTCCCGCGCTTGCCCTGCATCCCGAGGCCAGGGGAAGGTGGCCTTTTCCAGCCGCTTCTGGCTTAGCCAGAAACCGCTTCTGTCCCAGTACACTGCTTTCAGCACGTTCCTGTGGCGGTTGCAGAACAAATACACGCTTCCGCTGAAGGGGTCTCCCTTCATCTCTTCCTGCACTATCGCCGTAAGCCCGTTTACCGCTTTCCGCATGTCCGTGATCCCGGGACGCAGAAATATTTTTACTTTGCTCAGGTCTACTACCATAGTGCTGCCCCCAATCCTTCCATGACTGCCTGCAGTCCGCTGTTTCCCACGCTGAACGGGATATGTATTTTTACATCTCCTTTTTCAATGAGTATCTGGTGCCCATCATGCTGTGGTGGCGCTATGTGCACCGGGACTTCCACAAAGTTCATCGTTACTTCTGCTTTGGTCCATTTTGTGAATGTTTGCGGGTTAAGGCTGTGTGCCTTTGCGTACGCCCATGCGCCCTTGCCGCTTTTTCGCCAGTCTTCTAACCACTTTGCTTTTTCTTCTTTGCTGTAGTGCATAGTTCCCTCCGGGGTTTGGTATGTTCCGGAAGTTTACGCTGCTTTTTTGGATACCGCTAGAAGTGCTTCTTTTGACGGTTACGATTCATAGGGAAGGCCGCCGAGTTCATCCGGGAAGGCAAGCCTGAAAGCCTGTGCTATAGCGACCTTCCTCAACTGAAAACGGGGCTGTTTCGCCCAGAACTGCGTGGGGTTTCCGTCTTTCTTTTTTTGAACCGATTCTTCCCAATAGGCTTCGTGGATAAAGCTGTGCGACCAGTACTTGCGGAATATTTCGACCACGGCTTTCATCTGGCTGGCATTGCCGTCAATTCTCGCTTGCCAGCCGTCAAGTTTGCCTGTGCGTTCGGCACGTTTAAGGTAGACCTGGTAGCCGGTAAGGATGGAGACTTTGCGGTATTCTCTTTCACCGTAAACTGCGATGTAAATCTCCTTTTTGAAAGGGTCGAGGTTTCCGGCAAGGGCGGTCTGGATGAACTGCTGGATTTCTGCGTCAGAAAGAGTTTTGTCATACCCGAATACTCTAAGGTATTCAAAGATGACCTCTTTCTGGATTTTCTGGTCGGCGGCGGCTTGCGCGGCCTTTTCCTGTTCCGTGCTTGGGAACGCGGTAACTTTGCTCATATACTTCTCCTTGTGATAATGAAGTTATTTATCAGTAGGAGGTATTTCAGAATGCTTACACTATTAACCAATATCCGACTATTCAACTTACCTTGTGTCAGCAAGTTTTATTTTGTACATCTCTTCATGGCATGTATCTTACCTCCACAAAGGAGAGTATCCAGTTCTTTTTGGCTTACACTTGCCCTTGTTTCTATTATACCGCTTGCGTGATTTACAGACACTGTTCTTCCGAAAATCAACTGACCTGCAATATCTTCAATAACCAAATCATCTAGCAAACTAACCTTATCATAGTCATCTGCATTTTTAAATGTGAGCGGGATTATACCCGAGTTGATCAGATTTGCCTTGTGAATTCTTGCAAAGCTTTTCGCTATAATTGCTTTTACACCTAAATACAATATTACCAGCGCAGCGTGTTCGCGACTTGAACCCTGTCCATAGTTTTCACCGGCAACAATAATTCCACCTTCAAATTTTTTTGCCCGGATAGGGAAATCTGCATCACATGGAGTCAAGCAGAATTCAGAAAGGCAGGGGATGTTCGAACGGTAAGACAAACGTTTTGCACTGGATGGAATGATGTGATCAGTTGTGATGTTATCGCCAACCTTAATAAGTACTTTTTTCTCAATCCTTGCATCGGGTGGGCTACCTAGCGGGAGTGGTTTTATATTAGGTCCTCTTATTACATTGGACTCTCCACACATTTTTGAAGGCAGAATTATCATTTTATCATCCAAATCAAATTTAGCAGGCATCTGAAATGTTATTGCGGTTGAAATAGTTTGTGGATCAGTCAAATATCCGGTTAGCGCACTGATTGCCGCTGTCACAGGGCTTACAAGATAGACTTTGGCACTGTCTGTACCGCAACGTCCTTCGAAATTCCGGTTGAACGTTCTAAGGCTTATGGCATTTGTTGCAGGTGCTTGCCCCATACCTGCGCAGGGACCACAGCCAGCTTCCAAAATTCTTGCACCAGCAGCGAGCATGTCAGTGAGTGCGCCATTTTTTGTCAGCATTGTCAACACCTGCTTCGACCCAGGCGATACTACTAAGCTGACATCAGGATGAACAGTAGCGCCCTTCAAGACAGCCGCAGTATTCATTAAATCAACAAAGGAACCGTTGGTACAACCACCTATGACAACTTGATCCACCTTTACTATTCCAGCTTCGGAAACCTTTATTACATTGTCTGGACTGTACGGTACGGCGCAAAGCGGTTCCAGTAGACCAAGATCGATTTCTAATACATTGTCGTACACACAACCTTCATCGGGCGATATCTCCACAAAGGATTCGCTTCTGCCTTGAGATTCTAAAAAGTCTTTTGTGATGGCATCACTTGGGAAAATCGATGTGGTGGCGCCTAACTCCGCACCCATACTGGCTATCGTTGCCCTTTCTGGCACAGATAGGGTTTTGACACCTTCACCAGTATATTCAAAAATTTTTCCAACACCACCTTTGACAGTCAAGCGCCGCAAAACTTCAAAAATAATATCTTTGGCCGTAACAAAAGGCTTTAGTCTTCTTAGCAGTTTTACATTCACAATTTCAGGCATTGTGATATAATAAGGATCTCCTCCCATAGCAATCGCCACATCCAAGCTACCTGCACCAATTGCAAGCATACCAATTCCACCACACGTGGACGTGTGACTGTCAGAGCCAAGAAGTGTATGACATGGTTCCCCAAAGCGTTCTAAATGTACTTGGTGGCATATCCCATTACCTGGGCGTGAAAAATATATACCACACTTTTTAGCAACGGTTTGAATATACTTATGATCATCGGGATTTTCAAAGCCAACTTGCAACATATTATGGTCTATGTATGCGACAGATCGTTTTGTCTTTACTTGATCAATTCCAATTGCTTCCAATTGAAGACATACCATCGTGCCTGTGGAATCGTGAGTCAGGGTATGATCGATCCTTATCCCGATTTCATGCCCTGTGATCATTTCGCCTTCAAGAAGATGACTTTTGATAATTTTTTCGGCTAACGTCAGGTTCATCTATTTTCCCCTTGTTTTCGTTACTCACAATTTCTTCAAAAACTTTCTGTAATTCCTGATCACTGATACTTGTTATCCTCCCTTTATCATATTGTATATCAACCCATTGCTTAATTTTTTTAACAATTGGATGGTCTTTTTTGTACGCATCACAACCGTCAAGGCTATAAAAAGTATTCAGCCAGTACGCAATACCTGCGGTACCTGATCTGTTGGATATTGCAATTTTAGGAGGGCGGTTTAAGAATTTTTTCGTGTCAAATATATTGTAGATTTCTTCGTTTTTCAATAATCCATCTGCATGTATGCCTACACGGCTGACATTAAAGTTCTTACCAACAAACGGCGTCATAGGTGGAATTTCGAAGTCAAGCACTTTTTCATAATAGTCCGCAAGTTCAGTAATTACTGTTGTATCCATGCCGTCCAGCGTCCCACGAAACTGAGCATATTCAAACACCATCGCTTCAAGAGGAGTGTTACCAGTGCGTTCGCCAATGCCAAACAGCGAACAATTAACAGCACTCGCACCATAAAGCCACGCATATGAAGCATTCACTACTGCATGGTGGAAATCATTATGACCATGCCATTCCAAAAGTTCAGATGGTACACCTGCATACTGGTGAAGCCCATGAATAATACCCTGTATACATCTTGGAAGCGATGCGCCAGGATAAGTAATACCATACCCCATTGTATCGCAAGCACGAATTTTTATCGGAATTCCAGTTTCCTTCATAATCTCCATAAGTTTTATTGCAAACGGAATTACAAAGCCATAAATATCAGCACGGGTGATATCTTCGATATGACATCGCGGCTTCACACCGTTTTCGATACATTTGCGTACGATTGATATGTAATGGTCAACAGCTTGCTTTCGAGTCATTTTCATTTTAAGAAATATATGATAATCTGATCCGCTCACTAGTATTCCCGATTCCTTAAGTCCGATTTCCTTAACAAGCTTAAAATCTTCACTGGAAGCGCGAATCCAGCTTGTTATTTCTGGAAACTCATAACCTTTTTCAAGGCACTTGTAAACGGCGTCACGATCTTTTTTAGAATACAGGAAAAACTCACTTTGTCGGATAATACCATTCGGTCCAGAAAGCCTATGCAAATATTCAAAGATTTCAACAAGTTGTTGCGTGGTATACGTTATGAATTGCTGTCCATCACGAAAGGTTGTGTCGGTTATCCAGATTTCTTTGGGCATACTTATTGGAATAGAGCAATGGTTGAATGCAACTTTAGGAATTTCATCATAAGTAAAGAATTCCCTGTAAAGCTCTGGTGATTCAGTGTCTTTAAGAACATATTTGCAACAACATTCTTCGATTAGATTAGTTTTTCTATTGACTTCAATCATATTCAGCTCCTCCAATTTCATTTTTGAATATATCATAAGATAAATTACATGACTATACACTTGGAATTATAACATATGCCGTCTTGATAAAAACGGCTGAACAGAGTAATGAACACACTACTCCTGCAAACGATCAAATTGATATGATGTTATAGCTAAAACTGTGCCAAAGTAGGAGCAAAAGAAATATAGCAAACCAGGTTGAATGTCGAGTTTAACGTAGAGCATTACAAAATAATTTCATTCCAATCGTTAAGATAATATCAGAATGTCTATTATCTATATTTTATGCAATACCGTTGTATCAAAAAGCAAAAATTTAGCAGAAATAGCTGAATAAGTCGATAAAAGACTTGTGTTTTTTTAATTTTTATGGTAAAAAATGAGGTGAGGAGGAAATATGCTAGATATCTATGAGCCAACATCAGAACAACGAGTACAGTTTCTTTGGAAAGACCCATTGCCATGTATAATTGATTTTGGGCATGAGTTACGCCGCATTGGATTAAACAAAATTGTTGATCTAGGTTGCAGAACTGGGAAACAGGCAATTGCTTTGGCAAAAATAGGGCTTAATGTCATTGCGATTGATAAAAATAAAGAAAATTTAAGCATTGTTGTAGGACAAGCACAAGACCAAAAAATCACGACCATTTGCCAAGCATCAAATGATATTCCTCTGAAAGACGAAGAAGCACACGCTCTCGTTACTGCAACGACAATACAACATCTTACACCAAGTGATTCAAAAAAACTTACAGATGAAATATATCGGATATTAATTCCTGGCGGAAGGGTTCTTGTAGCTGTCCTCTCGGTAGATGATTATAGGTATGGAACAGGCAAGGAGATTGCTGTTAACACCTTTGAAAGCACATCAGGTCCTGAAATTGGTACTCTTCATCAATTTTTTTCAAAGGAATCGTTGATTTCCCTGTTTAGCTCATTTATTCCAGAATGCAAACCGTTCATTGTGTCTAGTACTTATATTTTTGATACTCCAACTGGGAAGAAGCAAGGGACGCTCATTGTGGGCAAATTTTATAAAGGGGTAAATGCTGCCCCTTTACCAATGCCTCTTAATTTGATTGATGGGCTTCGGGGTGCAAAAAAAAGTATCGAGCTTCTTTTTATTTACCCGACCAATGAAAATATTGGATTTGGATCATCTTGTCTTGATTTTTTTCAAAATTTAACACTGAGTTTATTAGAGAATGTTTTTTATCAATGTATAGTTGTAGGTAATTGCTTAATTTCCAAAATGGCGGCATCAGAATTAGCTCAAAAATTTGAAAATAATAAGTTTTTTTCATTGGCTTACTCTGAACAGCCGAATGAAGCTCAAGTGTTAAATATTGCAATTGTTGATGGCGTGGCAATTTATAGTTGCACACATTCAGAACTTTCAGAACATGATATATTGTATGACACTACTCCAAAGTTTGTACCCTATTTTAGGTCACAGCTTACATCAATCTGGAGAAAAGCAACAGTTTTCCTTGATAATGGAAAATTTAAGAAGTATACACTTCCTAGCGTCGAAAAAAAATCTAGTGAAATATCAGAAACTGTAAAAGTTGTTGATTTTCAAGAAAAAAAGAAAAAAGAGGTGCGGATTGGCATCGCCCAAATGGAATTGAATACAATTCTGGCTAGTGATGATGAAAATCAACTTTTAAAACCTGATTTGCAAAAATTACCTAATGCTATTGACCACATTTTATTAAACGCTGCACAATCCAATCTAAAGCTACTATTATTGCCAGAGTTGGCTGGAGACCAGTCCTTATATAATAAGTTACAATGTTTTTCTACAGCCCATAACATGATAGTTATTGGTGGTAGCTACTATGATGAACGCAGGATTAATTGTTGCCCTATTGTTATTCCAGGCGATACTAAACCCTATATCGTTGAAAAAATACATCCATCGCCATTTGAGCGTTCACCGAATAAGGATGCTGGAATTGTTGCTGGCTCTAAAATTATTGTTTTCAAGAATACTATTGCTGGTAGTTTTGGAGTTTTGATTTGTTCTGACTATCTGAATGATGCTTTGGTAGAAAAAGTATGCGAAACAGAATTAGATTTTCTTTGTATTGTAAGTATGAATAATGATTCTCCCCGATTTTTTGAAAAGATGAATTCAAGGTGTAAAAATACCCAAAATGGTATTTACATACTCTATTCGAATTGCTTGTTTTCTGCGACAGAGGTTTTTACAGCTGACGGTTTCTCAAGTCTTTTTGGCTTTATGGACAATTTGTTCTTGCAGAAATTAAAACGCAATGGAGATGTTAGATTTGACTATCAAATCGCATCATTTCCTAGAGGAAATAGTGAAGGATTTCTTATAGCAAATATTAATCTAGAAGAGAAGCGTCCTGTGTATCGGGGACCTGGCTCAATGCCTAATATCTCAGAGATCGAAAACAAATTGTTTTCTGGAGGGTTTTAAACAGAAGAAGCATATAAAAATAATTGCCAGATTGATTGCACACCGTATATTACGGTTGTTAAAGAGGGATAATTTTAAGGAGGAAAAAATGAAAATTCTAGGTGTAACAGGGTCTTTAAGAAAAGGGGGAAATACTGAATTTACGGTGAAATCTTCATTGAAGGCCGCAACAGCATTGGGTGCAAAAACAGATGAGATAAATCTGTCTGATTACAATATTCACCCTTGTAGTGGGTGCGGGATATGTAAGAAAGAAAAGTGTCACATCGACGATGGAATGCACGAATTATTACTGAAAGTAGCGGAGGCAGATGCTCTCATCATTGGGGGGCCTGTATATTACGGTAGTATTTCTGGAGGGCTAAAGAGTTTTCTTGATCGTTGTCGGCCGCTTAAACTGCAGGGAAATCAGCTCAGGGGAAAATTCGGTGGAGCTATCGCTGTTGGTAAAATTTGGGGACACTCCAATGCAATTGATACAATTTTTCATTTCTTTGGTTCGCAAGGTATCTTTTCCGTGCCAATTTATACCAACCCAGGTATTGGTGTACAAGTTTTTGCATCTGAACTTGGTGATGCAGAAAAAGATATTGAAGGACAAAAACCCGCAGAGGAACTAGGAAAAAGAATTGTCGAATGCCTTGTTCGAGCGAAGGAGAAATAATGCAACAACTTGCATCAGAGCCATGGTTTCCATCTTCTGAAAACGCATTTACAGTGTTTGCGGCTATAACACACGATTGTAACTTGAAATGCCTGCATTGTTTTTCGGCGGTAGATGGGGAAGAAAAACAAACCATCCTAAATGATGAAGAGTGGTTTATTTTATTTGACCAACTTGCTGAACTCGAAAAACCTCGATTATTCTTTACGGGAGGTGAACCATTAGTACATCCTTCGTTTATGAAGCTTGCTGCCTATGCTTCTAACAAGTCGATACCCATTATTCTGGGGACTAATGCAACGTTTATTACACCAAGTGTTTCTAAGGAGTTATCTGGTGCGGGAATTAAGGAGGCAAGAGTATCTATAGATGGAGCCTCTGCAACTACACATGATCTATTGAGAGGGGATGGAGCGTTTGAGAAAGCAAAACAAGGGCTCTTTTCATTAATTGATGAAGGTATTTCTGTCAGCATTAGAACTACTGTGAATAAATGGAATTACCAGGAACTAAGTAAAATTGAAGACTTGGTTGTGCAGTGGAATGTTTTTGATTGGGAAATAAAACATATTATCCCTACAGGGCGGGCATTGCTCAATCCAGAATTGCAAATTACTTCTAAGGAAAGGGCTATATCGCTGAAGCCTATTTTAGAAAGAGCTGTAACTAATTTTTACCCCCAATTGAAAATTAAACTGATGGAAGGAACTTTGAGCCCAGATATTGATGTTCCTGAGTCGTTAAAAATCGCATCATGTCCTGCTGGCTCTCGAATGATGGTTGTCCAACCCACAGGTGATGTTATTCCTTGTGGTTACCTTGCTTCTTCATATATTGGAAATATCAAACAAAAATCTTTAAGCGAGATTAGAGCGGAATGGGATAAAAGGCCTACGTTCACATTACCAACTGGTTGTATTAGCTGTAAACACAAAAAATCATGCAAGGGGGGGTGCCCAGCTTTTAATTTTTGTGCTGAAGATTAAGCTATATATGCAGAATCTTCTAAGTATGCGATAGAAGGAGATATTAGCATTGTATCTGGTATTACGAAAATGAAATCTCCAACTATACAAAACACTACATTTTGTTTTTTCTATTATACCTTAGTAGTCTGCTAAAATATCGGTTGCGATAAGTTAGACAATGTGCCTCAAGATTATTGTCAAAATTTTTTATTAATCTTGAGTGAAAAAATCAAACAAGGAAATTTTTTGAGATTTATATGAAAAACGAAAAATCAAAACTAAAGATGTGGCTGGATAATGTTATAAAACAATTCTTATCCAATTGGACTATTATATGTCTTCTTTTTAGTGGAACAATCGTTTTAATAATGTCAATCATAGTCAACTTCATTCCAGCAATATCAATGGATAAACATTTCTATTTTACTTTCATATATATAGCTTGTTCTTCTTTAGTTCTTACATTATTAGAAATTCGAAGTTTATTGAAACCGAAAATAAAATCTTTTTCAGAATATTACGACACAATGAGAGCCGCGCAAGACGATATATTTATGAAGTTAACCACACATCTTGCAATTAAAAAAAAAGAACCTGTCATATTACGAATTCAAGGAATACGACTCAATAAAATAAGCGTAGTATTGCTATCTTTTGCGGCTCGCTTAAGAAATCAAAATTATAACAGAAAATTAATTATAAAACTATATTGTTCTGCCCCTGAATATTTCGAATATTTATCAAGTATTAAACTTGAAAATAAACCACTGCACACAAGAACATCAGATATATTTAAAGAGCAAATAAAAAAAATGGAAATGAATTTTCTAGAATTAGAAAGAATTTGTGAGAATCATTCAGTGATAAATAGTATTGATTTCAAAAAGTACTCATCAATACCAAGCTTTTGGGCATATGAAATAGATAAAGAAGATATTTTTTGGGGATATTTTTTATGGGACGATGATTATGGAGATTGGATAGGATCAGAAAGTCAATGTTACTATTTTAATAGATATAATCAACCCATTAATGGTCTTACTGATTGGATTCATAATCAATTAGATAGTTTAGACATATGGGCACTACCTTTTTTTAGTTCAGAAAATAAACCTTAAAATGATAATATGCTTGATGGTGAATAAACCACATAAAAATATTGCTACTGAAAAAAACGCGGAAAAAGATACTATTTAGTGTCTGTCTATAAACTCAAGGAAATTGCAAAAATCACGCAAGTATGAAATAATGGAAAAATGAAACTATTCGAGCCATTAATGTTAAAGTTTGAAACCGGAAATTGGACCAGCGATCCCGAACTGGGAGTGATGGACACAATCCTTGAACAAAATCCCGTCTGATAAAGATGTTGAAAGAAGACATAACACAAGGCAAGCCCAGTTCAACATTCGGAAGGCAGGATACGCCGAGCGTGGAACAAATAGTACGAGCGGCAATCTATAAAGAAATGAAAGGGCTTGATTATCGCGAACTGGACTATGCGCAGGAAGATTCAAGGATATGTAACAGTTCGTAAAAGTAAATCCATACAGGCCATATAGCTTTCAAGTGCGGCAAAAGTATATAAGCCGAATAAGCGTTGAAAAACTTCAGCAGTTCATGGTGGAAATGAATCGGCTGGCAATAACAGAAGGGCTTGAAGGAGGAGATGGAGAGCTTGAGTTTCACAGAGTACTCGAAGAAGGCGAAGAAAGTCTATTTCAAGATAAACGTAGAGAAAAGAGCGGAAAAACGGGTGGAATTATTCCAGAAACAGCTGAAAATGTTTGCAGAAAGCATAAATCAGGCATCAAATATTGTAAAAAAAACTCCGGGAACACCGTGTTAGGTTGAAAAATGGGGTGCTGATAAGTTGAGTAATTGTTGATTGAGAAAATATGCACTTATTCTTGCAAGAAGGAAATAGGGAAAAGAGCAAGTGCATAATTGTGTTGTGAGTATGGAAGGAGATGTCAAAGTTCCGATTCAAGTTTTGAACGCAGGGCTTGTTCGACTTCGGCGATAACGATGTGTGCAAGATTTGTGCGGGTGTTAACGGCATAGACGACGCTGGGGTAATCATTGGTTGTTATCGGGAGATTATGTAATGTGAACGGGACGTTGTCTATTTTGGATAGGGTATCGCCGTCGGCAATGATATATTCAGTGCCATTGGCGGCAAGGAATGTGATTGGGGTTCGGGTATCAGCGTAAAACCACTGATCGTAGGGGACTTTGAAGTCTGCCCTTGTGAAAGAAGATTTTGAAGAAATGTGCTTGCGCATGGCAAGCTGAGCACTTGAATAAGATGTAATTATTATGCTGGCCTCCTATGGTCTATGGTAGCCGGATATTGACGGCTGTAATAAAAAATAGGAAAGTTGGAAATTAACAGGTATATTACTCTATCAGATATTCGGCGATTAAATAATATTTATAAAATCTCCCTTTGATTTAAATAAATACGAAAACCGGTGAGTTTGGGAGTTTATGGAAGTTAAAAATATTTCACGCGCTTAGCGCATCAAGTTCTTCCTCCTGTGGAATCGCCTCGTACAGCAGATACGAAAGCTCAGGGATACAGAAACAGAAAAATGATGAAAAGTCTTCCAGCTTATATCTGATGCTTGTTTCTATCCCATTATTAGCCAATGACCGCATTACCGATATATCAACATCAGAAAACGGATTGAGCGTCTTGCTTGAATCCTGATAAAAATAGTTCCAGTAGCGGGCTTCCTCAATAACAAGCATCCCTTCGCCGCTTGAGGCAAAGAATGGGGATGGAAACCGTTATAGACCGCGCATCTTAAATGCGTATGATAATGCTTCTTTTGAAGTTTCCGGTTGAAATGCATGTAAAACTCTTTTGTGTGGATTACAGATAAAAACTTCCGTTCCGTTTTGTCAGGCTGGGAGAAATGGGCAAACGTATTATCATCCTTGATTCCGTGCAACCGTGTGATGTTGTCCTCACCCTTGTCATTTCGGTTTTCGTATGAGGGTTTTGACGTGAACTCCCTGCGCTTGAAGTTGAGGGAAATAATCTCATATGGTTTTCCGTGCCCAATATGTATATCGCCTGTCCGAATAATAATGTCGCTGTCCTTGGCGTACAGGAACGGGATAGACGTTTTTACAAGCTCATGTTCCGTGAATGCAGGATTACTCAGCAGGGATTTCTCCAGCATGGCGATCTTCCGTACCCTGTTCTGATAGGATAACGTGCCCTTGTCGCCGGCAAACGAAAGCATGGAACCCCGAAGCAATGAAAGTGAAGCAAGATTGTCCTTGCGTTGTTTGTCTTGGGCTTCGATAAGTTTGTCAGCTTTGATCCTGTCCAGTTCCTTACGGCGATCTTCCGCTTTTGAAGCGTCCCCCCATTCCTCGGTCAATGCCAACAGGAGCTCGTCAGCATCAATATAACTTTCATCATTGGGGTTAAGGAAAACGTTTGATTTCGTTTTCAGCAATAAGTCTATCCAGTTTGCTTTCCTTTGGACAAGGGAAACGGAATAGTTGTCGATTGTTCCCGCCGACATGTAGGTATGCGGTTCAACTTTGTTCTGGCTGTTGCCTTGGCGGTCAATCCTTCCGTTCCTCTGAATATAATCAGACGGACGGAAAGGGATGTCAAAGTGATGGAGGGCAGAACTGTTCTCCTGAAGGTTAAGCCCTTCGCCAATACAGGCGGTCGATCCGATAATAACTTTGTATATGCCCTTATTAAATGATTCAACAGCATGGGATACTTCTTTCTCGATTACAGTGTCGTTTTTCGTTCCCCCTGATTTTGTAAAGCCGTTGACAATGGTTATTTCCTCCGGCTTAAATCCCGCATTGCATAATGCCTTTTTGATTTTATCATGAATATTGAAAGAGGCATCACTGGAGAGTACACGGTCGCAGAAGATGACCTGGCCGCCTTTTGAAGCGAGGAAGTTCTTTCGAGCATTATCCGCCAGAGTTTCAAGTTTCAGGTTATGCCAGCCTTTATAGGAAGGGGTTATGAAGTTCAAGGTCAAGCGAGGCTGTCCGCATCTGCGAATAGAAGGTTAGATAGTTCTGCCCTGGGAATAAATCCCTGCGTTCTTCTTTACCGATGTTTTTGTACCGCTCCAGTTCAGCGGATATGGCTTGTAAGACAGAGGCTTGCTCTTGATTGTACGGTATTACATTGGGGCGGTTACAGGCATCGGGTTTGTCCAGTTTTATCTTCTGGGGGTCGTTCTGATAGTCGGTATATTTGAAAAAGATGCTTTGCAGGCTCTGAATATTTTTGAAGCCTTTCAGTATTTTCTTTTCAGTAACAGTTCCGTTCTGCCATTCGTATGCCGTCCCGGTTTCGATGTCGGCAAAGTTCTTGATAAAGCCGTCAATGGTGCTTATGCCGAAACGCTGGAGTTCCTCTGGGGCGATATACATAAGCATGTTGAAGTACTCAAGGGGTGAATTGGTAAGCGGGGTTGCGGTCAGGAGATAGACGTTTTTACCGTTGTTGGTACGCCGGATATATTCTGCCTTTTTGAACAGGGACATCGCTTTAGCTGATTGCCGTCCGTCATTAAGCCCTGTCTCGCGGGACAGGCTTGAGGAAAACAGGTTTTTATAGCGGTGGGCTTCATCAACGAAAAGGGTATTACAGCCAAAATCTTCAAAATAGATGGTCCTGTTAGTCTTGCCGTTTCCTTTTTCCCCTACATGTTTGCTGATAACTTCATCGGTGATAATCTTGTCCTGCTCGGGGCTTAACTGGATTTCTCCCGCCGAACTTTCCGGCATGATGATTATGTCATAAGAACTGTTTGCAAGCTGCTGGTAGAGGGCATACCGCTTTTCACGGCTGGAATAGCCGGGCATTTCGGGGTCAACAAATCCGATAGTCCGGCTTGGCAGGACTTCATGGATTTCTTTAGGAATTGTAAAATAATAACTTGCGAAATTATTTATGCTTTAGTATATAATTCCAGTTTTCAAACGGAGAGAGCCTTTCTATCTTAATTGATTCAAAATCTTCATCAGGTACAGTTTTTGCGAGTTCA
>Ga0209755_10005904_pt1 | contig 13736 bp, 15 predicted proteins | sample TergutCo191P1_FD_187301 | JGI IMG/M metagenome (GOLD analysis project Ga0209755, IMG submission 187301) | Cornitermes sp. P1 segment gut microbial communities from Petit-Saut dam, French Guiana - Co191P1 (SPAdes) (version 2) | ecosystem: Host-associated > Arthropoda: Insects > Digestive system... | reverse complement strand
TATGCAGCCGGACGGGTTTCTATAATTCCGTTTGAACGGGCAATGAAGACTACAGGCGGTTTTCTTGTAAAAAAACCGTTTTCTACAACACCGGGAATTAAATTCAATTCTGTTTCCATTATGAAAGGGTCTATCAATGGTGGCATCGTCATTGCTGCCATTGTCGAAGAATCATGAACCTCTGCCGTGAAGCGGATGTCCAGAATTACATTTCCGTGCTCAGTAATAACGGGTCCGGCTTTTCGTATTGCTTCTCTCAGTATAGCAGATGCGCCCAATTTTTCAAGCCCTCTTGCCGCCGGCACTCTTGCCGCGGGAATTACTTCGACAGGAACAGGAAAGCTGTAACCGATACGATCAACGACTTTCGATTCATCAACAATGATTGCGTAAGATTCGGAAGCGTAAGCCGCTAATTTTTCAATCAGCATCGCTCCTCCTCCCCCCTTGATAAGATAATTTTTCGGATTAACTTCGTCGGCGCCGTCAATTGTTAAATCCAGTCCGCCCGCAAGTTCGCGCGAATTTAACGTGTAAAAAGGTATCTTCAATTTTTCACATTCAATTTCCGTTTGAACGCTGGTCGCGAATGCCGTAATATCGCGTAACGTTCCGTTTGCCAAAAGCTCGCCGACTCTGCGGACAGCGTGAATCGCGGTTGATCCTGTTCCAAGACCGAGTTTCATTCCGCTTTTAACCATCGCGTCTACCGCGGCTTTTCCCGCACGCTGTTTTAATTCAAGCTGATCGATCTTTGTTTCACTCAGCCTGTTCGAATCTTGTTCCATGTATTATCTCCTGTCGTATTTATCCATGAAGAAAGATGAGTCGGAATTTCATTTCCCGTAAAATGCACATATTGAAGACACGCTTGACGTATAACCATATCGTAACCGTTTATGGTTTTGCATCTTGCAGCCGCGGCTCTTTTCAGAAAAGGCGATAATGGCGGAGTGTAGATTAAATCCATCACAACTTCTTTTCCCGTAAACGCGTACAATTCCAAAGGATCGGTGTCATTGTGACCTTCCATACCGGCGGAACTTGTTTGTATAATTATATCATTATACTTGGACATGATTTCTATACCCTGATTATCGAGACCGCCCCATTTGAATTTGTATTGTAACGCGATGTTTTTCGCTTTATGAATTGTGCGGTTTAAAATTATTGCTTTTCCTTTTAATCTGTAGATTTCCGCCGCAACCGCGCGCGCCACGCCGCCCGCTCCGATGATTGTTACCTTTAAATATTTCAAACTTTTTTTACCGATAAATGCCAGTAAGGAATCCGAAAAACCTGTACAGTCAGTATTTTCACCATACCATCCTTCATTGCAGTGGAAAACGGTATTGCATGCTCCGATTGACTGTACAGCAGATGAACGATCCGCAAGCGCTCCCAATATAGCTTCCTTGTACGGAACAGTAATTGATAACCCCCGAACGTCGAGTTCTTTTCCTAGCTCAATAAAATCGGTTAACGAATTTGTCGGGAACGGCACATACACCGCGTCGTTATTCTCAATTTTAAATACCGTATTAAAAAACCACGGACTGACGCTTGTCTTTAACGGATTTCCCACAACGCCGAAAATTTTTGTATCAGTTGTTATTCGCTTAAATCGATATAACTCCGAAAGATCTTTTATATCGATCTGACCCGGAGCGCCCGCTGTTTCTGTTTCAGATAACGCGCTTGTATATGTTAAAAACGATCCGAATTTTTCAGCGAGAATTCTCGTATAAATTCCGTAATGCCCCATGCAGATAATAATTTTGTCTTTGCTTTTGCATGTCTTAGAAGCTCTGTATATTTTTAGAACATCACCTGTGTTCTTTACAGATACGGCTAATTTAATAATTTCATCTCCTGTTCGCTGCATTGATCTCAATTTTTCGGGAATATCTTCTGTAATTCCTTGTAAACAATGGCACGATCTGATTATTCTTGTTCCGAATGTACGCGCGGCTTCTTCAAGGTTCGGCACTTCCAAATCATCTTCGATATCGACATATGCGAAATTATATCTGCTGTCATCATTCGCGTACGCAAGACCGCGCGCGAGTAATTTTACTCTTGCGCCTTCGCCGCCTGAAAAATAACCGCCGTCACTATCGCGCCTAATTGTTAAAATTACCGGCATGCCCGCAAGTTCCGGAAAACGTCTTATATACAACTGGTCATCCGGATCAAGACAGTCTACCCTCAGTTCCGCAATGTCTGCGTACTTACGGTATTTCTCCAGGATTTCCTGATTTCTTTTAATTGTTTTTCCCGTTAGACATAAACATATTTTTGACATAATTACCTCTAAAAATCAGGGCGGTATAAAAATATCGCGCTTACATTTTCCGTATTGTTAAAATTGATTCTCATCATTAATGACCAGTCTTTTCCTTCTATCGGGATAAGAATATGATCTTTGTTGTCTTCAGCTTTTTCTCCTAACGTCAGCAGCACTGCTCTTTTCCTGTCTCCGATAGAAACGCCGTGCGTTGTTACAAACTTCACCTGCCAAACCCGATCTCTGTAAAAATAAAAATCAACGCCCGTGTAGTTAAAAATAACATCGTCCTGCCAAAGCTCAACGCCCCTCGCCGCGGCAACAGTTCTCGGCGGTCCGAACTTTTCAAAAACATCAGAGATCGTCATGCCGATAAAAGAATACTGCTCTTCGTTAGAAAGTCCTGTATTCAAAGGACGCTCCTGCGCCGCCAGCGGAAAAGCAAGGTGAAATACAAATAAAAAAAATAATAATTGTTTCATATGATTATTATATCTACGTATGCTATTATACCTAATATTTTGTGAATATCCAAGTATCTCCATTTACCTTTAAAACTCCTTCGCTCGAAATCCAAATATTGATATCTGAACGAACCGGAAAAACCGGCGGCTCTCCTTCTTCGAAGTGAAGCGGTTCCGCGAATGGGGATGTTCCATACCATGTGCCCGCAGGGATCGGAATGGTTTTTTGAACGATAGCTTGCGGAACAATTCTGCGCTTGTCAAAATTTGACGCGGCGGTTTTTTCTGCAACAGCGCGCCAGTCGACAACCCACGGATCTTTGCAAACCGCTTCGCTTAGCGCGCCGGATTTAAAAAGTTCCCGAAACCGAACCCAGTCAAAATTGTTAGGTGTTTTTTCAACAGAGCTGCCGGAATCTTTTTTGTAAGCAAAGGCAAGCTCCCAATAAAAAATTGAGTCCGGTCCCGCTTCCCATCTTAAACGCAATCGATTTCCGCCGGCATCGAAGGGGAAAATCCCGCCGCAGGGTTTAAACAATTTTGCGGGCAGATTTTTCGAAGACCAATAGGGATATGCTGTTACAGGGGATGCCCATGTTAGCGGTAAATTTATTTCCGCGTTTTTCAATTTACCGGGCGGATAGACCGCCGTTTGTTTTTGCCCGTTCGGAGCAATCCATTCTATTTGCCAATAAGGTTCGCCGAGGATGGCAACCCAGGCATCCGGCGTTTCCGGCAGTTCCAGAATAAATTCGGAAGGGAAACGATCTTCACAGCCGATGAGCGCCGCTTGAAAAGCAAGCGCGGTCAGCAAACACACTGCAAGCGCGTTTGCTTTTGATGATTTGTTTTTTAAGTTTTCCATACATATATATGGCGCGCAGATGCGCGGCGCTTGACCGAAAATGAAAAAAAATTGAAAAAATATTATCAAAAGGAGAGATCATGAGTACACTGAGAATTATCAACCCAAATCCGGAGATTCAAAAAGATATTGAATTGATCGTCAACGCGATTGAACACGGAAGCCGCGGCGCGGCAATAACTATTCTAAAGTTTCGTTCCAATGACCAATCTTTCTGATCTTTTGATTTCTGTACCGAACCAGTACCTCAGGATTTCTGCCGCAGATGTCATTTAAATCATTAACAAGAATTTCTTTGATAGTTTTGGCGGCTGCATCCGGATTTGTATGAGCGCCTCCGGGAGGTTCAGAAATAATTCCGTTGATCACTTTAAAATTTAGAAGATCTTTCGACGTTATGCGGAGCATAGCCGCCGCGTCTTTCGCTTTCGTAGCGTCGCGTAAAAGAATTGACGCGCAGCCTTCGGGGCTTATAACAGAATAAATCGCGTTTTCAAGCATGTAAACTTTATCTCCGACGCAAAGTCCGAGAGCTCCTCCCGATCCGCCTTCTCCGATTATTACGCAGACAACAGGCGTTAGGAGCTGCGAAAATTCACGTAAGTTACGCGCAATCGCTTCACCGATGCCGCGCTCTTCCGCGCCCAAACCGGGATACGCTCCCGCTGTATCGATAAAAGTAATTACAGGTCTTTTAAATTTTTCCGCGTCTTTCGCGAGGCGGAGAGCTTTTCTGTATCCTTCGGGGTTCGCCATGCCGTGATTGCGGCGGACATTTTCTTTAAGCGATCTTCCCTTTTGATTCGCGATGATCGTTACGGGACGCGAATCAAGAAACGCGACTCCGCCGATAATCGCGGGATCATCGCCGAACGCGCGGTCGCCGTGAAGTTCGATAAAGTTTTTGAAAATACGGTTTATGTAATCCATCGCGTACGGTCTTTCGGGATGACGCGCAAGCTCGACCTGTCTCCAGACAGATTCCGCTTTTGATTGAGAACGAATTTTTTCTTCGAGTATTGTTATTTCATCTCCGGCTTCGATTCCGGCTTCTTTAATTAAACTTTTTAATTCTTCAATTTTTGTTTCGAGTTTACTCATGATACGCTCCTGTGCAAATCGATTAATGTTGAAATTGTTTTCCGCTGATCGCTTCGCGGAATAATCGCGTCAACAAAACCTTTTTCAAGCTGAAACTCCGCGCGCTGAAAACCTTCTGGAAGATTCTGTCGGATCGTTCCTTCGATAACGCGGGGACCCGCAAAACCAATCAATGCGCCGGGCTCCGCCATGATGATGTCGGCTAACATCGCGAAAGACGCTGTTACGCCTCCCGTTGTCGGATCGCATAACACCAGAAAGTACGGCACTCCCGCTTTGGAAAGTTCCGCAGCCGCGCTCGATGTTTTTGCCATTTGCAGAAGCGAAAATATCCCTTCCTGCATACGCGCTCCGCCCGATGTTGTGAAAATCAACACAGGAGTTTTTTCTTCCGCGCCTTTTAAAAGAGCGCGGCTGACTTTTTCGCCGACAACCGATCCCATCGATCCGCCCATGAAGTTAAACGACATAACTCCGAGAATTATCGGTTTTCCTTCTATCGTGCATGTTCCCGTTATTACAGCGTCTTTCATTCTCGCCTTTGCTTCAGCTACGGAAAGTTTTTCTTCATAACCCGAAAGCTCGATAGGATTAAGAGAACTCAATGAAGCCGAAAATTCTTTAAAACTTCCTTTGTCGGCAATATATTCTATTCGTTCCATCGGTTCCATTCTGTAATGCAGTCCGCATCCGGGGCATGTATTAAGCGCGGTTTTTATTTCATTGCTGTTATACGCAACTCCGCACTTTGGGCATTTTTCTGTCTCTGTTTTTTCTTTATCAGACATTTTCAACTTCCTTCTCTATATCCGAGTACCATGATGTTCCGAATATACCGTTATGAAAAACAGAATGATTAATTATCAGCTTCTGCCTTTCAATATTGGTTTTAATTCCTTCAATAATTAATTCGCGTAACGCTCTGTCCATTTTCGCGAGAGCGTGTTTTCTGTCCGTATCGTATACGATAAGTTTAGCGACCATCGAATCGTAATGAGGCGGAACATTGCAGCCGTTATACAAAAACGAATCGAAGCGAACGCCGGGACCGCCAGGTATTTCCAGCCGCGTAATTTTTCCCGGAGTATGCGCGTTAATTCTGCATTCGATAGACCAGCCTTTTAATTCGATTTCTTTCGGATTTATTTCCATTTTGCCTTCCGTGCATGCGAGAATCTGCTGGCGGATAATATCTACGCCCGCGACATTTTCGCTTACAGGGTGTTCAACCTGAACGCGCGCGTTTACTTCCATGAAGTAAAACGATTCGCCTTCAACAAGAAATTCGATTGTTCCCGCTCCCCGGTATTTTAATTCCTTGAACATGGGAACAGCGCCTGCTGCCATCGCTTTTCGCATTTTGTCTGTCACGCCGGGAGAGGGGCTTTCTTCGATTAACTTTTGATGATTTTTCTGCACTGTGCAATCACGCTCTCCGAGAACCGCGACATTTCCGTTTCCATCGGCAAGTATCTGCAATTCAACATGGCGCGGATTTTCCAAATATTTTTCGATAAAAACAGTTCCGTCGGCGAAATTAGATTCCGCTTCTCTGCTAGCAAGAGCGATATTCTCAGCAAGGTCTTCAGCCTTGCGGACAATGCGCATTCCTTTTCCGCCGCCGCCTGCCGCCGCTTTTATAATTACCGGAAAGCCGAGTTTTTTCGCAGCCTCGATAACTTTTTCATCTTTGGCGTTCACTGCGCCTGTGCCCGGCGTTACCGGAAGTCCGTACTTTTGCGCTGTCGCTCTCGCCTGCACCTTGTCACCTAACAACTCAATTACTTCCGGATCGGGACCGATAAAAATAAGCCCTTTCTCACGGACAAGGCGCGCAAAAGCTGCATTCTCGGAAAGAAACCCGACGCCCGGATGAATCGCTTCGCATTGTGTGTGCAATGCCGCCATAATAATGTTTTGCATAACAAGATAACTTTGCGATGACGGAGGAGGACCGATACATACTGATTTATCCGCCATACGCACATGAAGATTATCTTTATCGGCAGTCGAATAAACCGCTACGGTTTCAATTCCCATTTCACGGCAAGTGCGCATAACGCGGACTGCGATTTCTCCGCGGTTAGCGACAAGAATACGTTTTATTTTTTGTGTGGTGCTTTTTGACAAAACCCGCTCCTTACTTTTTAACTGTAAAGAGTTCCTGCCCAAACTCTACGAGTTCTCCGCTTGCCGCGTGAATTTCGACTATTTCACAGTCAAATTCCGCTTCAAGATGATTCATCATTTTCATCGCTTCCAAAATACAGAGCGTCTGTCCTTTTTTTACTTTTGTTCCCTGCTTTACAAAAGGCGGCGCGTCAGGGTTCGGCGAAGAATAAAAAGTCGCAACAATAGGGCTCTTTATTTTTTCTCCGCCGTCTGCCGCTTGAGCGGCGATTCCAAGATGTACCGGCGCATCTTGTTTTGCCGGTATTTGTATAATAGGTATTACGCTTTCATTAGAAATTGAACTTTGTCTAAACGCGGCGTCTTTTCGCAGAAGCAGACGCACATTGCCGTCATTAAAATCCATTTCCGCAATACTAGAAGAATTAAATTTATCCACCATCGCTAAAAAAAACTTATCATCCATAAAAAACCTCTCTATATAAAATAATTATCTTTCCTGACAGGAAAAAATCAATCAAAAAATCCATGTTCCATGTCTGCCGCGTTATTCATAATTCACGCCTTCAACGTCAAATCCATGCGCTTCCAAAAAATCATGTTTGAATCCAAGTATATCGGTTTCCGCGAATACATTTTCAGAAGTTACAATTTTCATTTTTGCCGCTACCGCTTTTTGCACATCATCGCGCATTTCCCAGTCATCAATACGGATTCTGTTCTCACTGTCAACCGGCACCGATCCGTCTGAGGTAAAAAGACGATCGCGGTAGAGCCGCGCGATTTGTTCGATGCAGCCTTCGTGTATTCCCATCTCTTTCATTTCTTTAAAGAGACAAGTGATGTATAACGGAATGGTCGGGATAACGGCTGATGATCGCGTAACGAGCGCTTTGTTTACCGAAATCCACGCGCCGTTTATTTGCTTGGAATATTTTTTGTTAATTTCTTTACAAGCGCGTTCAAGATCTTCTTTCGCTTTTCCGATTGTTCCGTTTTTATAAATTGCCCACGATGATTCGGGACCGATGTATGTATACGCGACAGTTTTTGTTTGAGACGAAAGCAATCCTTCGCTGTTGAGCGCGTCCATCCATAATTCCCAGTCTTCGCCGCCCATAACTTTTACGGTGTTGAAAATTTCTTCGTCCGCCGCGGGCTCAACGGAAATATTACTGAATGTTCCGTCCATCATGTTGAGTGTAGTACCGGAAAAAGCGCCGCCGATAGGTTTAATCGCCGATTTGTACATAACGCCGCTTTTTGGATCTGTCCTGACAGGAGAAGCAAGCGAATAAACAAACAGATCGATCTTCGCAGGTATCCCGGCTTTAGACGCGGCTTGTTTTACAGCCTGCGCAGTTGCGGTTTTTATTTCATTGGAATAAGCGTCGCCGTTCAAAGTAATTGAAACAAGCCCCGCGTCAGCCGCTTCCTGATCGAACGCTTTATTATTGTAATAACCCGGAGTGCCGGAACGTTTTTCCGACGGCTCGTTTTCAAAAGACAGTCCGACAGTAACTGCTCTGTATCCGAACGCGGCGCAAATACGGCTTGCGAGCCCGTATCCGTTGGAACATCCGACAATCAACGCCAGCTTCGGTACGTTAGGTGCAACATTTAAAATTTTCTTAACGTAATTAACTTGATTCTTAACATTAGCCGCGCACCCGTCAGGATGAGCGTTCAAGCAGATGTTATTTCGAATCATCGGTTTTATTTGCATTTCATTCTCCTAAATTCATTGTTCGTACGGTTCGCGGTAAAAATTACCCAACAAGGCACATCCATTCCGCTTCGGCGGCAATTTCTTCGCCGACATAAGCTACTCCGCGCTGCTTTATCATCTTCGGCGATACGCGCAGATTTTCAATTTCAGAGCGAACCTCATCGCCGGGACGAACCTGGCGGCGGAATTTTACTTTATCAATTGTAGCGAGAAAAAACAACGCGCCGTCGCCGATTATGCCGAGTTTCCGCAAACCCGCGCCGCCCGACTGCGCCATCGTCTCAACAAGAACAACGCCCGGCACTACGGGATAATCCGGAAAATGCCCCTTAAAGAAAAACTCTTTATCCGTGAACACATGCTTCGCCGTAATTTTTTCTTTTGACGCTTCGATAATTTCATCGACAAATAAAAACGGTTCCCTATGCGGTATCAATTTTTCAATTTCATTCATAAATATTTCCTAAAAATAACCACGCCGTTATGACCGCCAAATCCTAACGATCCCGACGCTGCGGCGTTAATTTCACCGTACTGCGCTTTATGCGGAACATAGTCCAGATCACATTCCGGATCGGGATTATCAAGATTGATTGTCGGAGGATAAAAACCGTCGCGAATCGCGAGAATGCAGATAATCGCTTCCATTCCGCCGCCGCCCGCGACACAGTGACCATGCATGCTTTTTGTGCTTGACACTTTCATTTTATAAGCATGATCACCGAACGCAATTTTTATCATTTTTGTTTCTGTCGGATCATTAATCTCTGTTGACGTGCCGTGCGCGTTGTAATATTGAATACCTTCGGGTTTCATTTCCGCGTCGGCGAGCGCGTTTTTAATTGCTGTCGCTCCGCCGTTTCCTGTCGGATCGGGGGACGTTATGTGAAACGCGTCGGCAGACGCGCCGTAGCCTGCGAATTCCGCGTAAATTCTAGCATTACGCGCTTTTGCGTGTTCTTCGCTTTCCAAAATCAAAATGCCCGAGCCTTCGCCCAGTACAAATCCGTCGCGATCAGCGTCAAAGGGGCGGGAAGCTTTTTCGGGTTCGTTGCAGCGTTTTGACGAAAGCGCTTTTAACATCTGGAAACCGCCGATTGCGAACGGAGTAATTACGCCTTCAGTGCCGCCTGAAATTACAACGTCGCATCTTCCGGATCGGACTAAATCAAGCGCCTGTCCAAGCGCGTCAGTGCCTGCCGCGCACGCTGTTACCTGAGTATACGCAGGTCCCTTTGTTCCGAAGATCATCGAAATATTTCCGGCAGCTTCGTTGGGGATCATCATCGGAATTGTGAGAGGCAGCATTCTTTTCGGACCGTCGTTAAAAAGTTTTTTATGCGACTCGGTGATAATTTCAAATCCGCCGATGCCGTTGCCCATTACGATTCCTGTTTTCTCCGCATTGCACCTAACGGGACGTTTGCCGTCGTCTTGAATGTCACCTACCAAGCCTGCGTCTGTGAGCGCCTGAGTTGCTGCCGCTACCGCGAGCTGCGTAAAGCGCGCCATCTTGCGGGCTTCTTTTTTGTCCATCCAAAGAGACGGATCAAAATCTTTGACTTCCGCGGCGATTGTTACATCATAACCTGTTGTGTCAAAAGTTGTGATTTTACTGATGCCGCTTTTTCCCGCTTTGAGCGAGGCGCAGAAATCCTCAATGTTTTTTCCGATTGGAGAAATAACTCCCATTCCTGTTACTACGACTTTCCTTTTCATTTTCATTCCTTATTTAAAAAAACATTCCGCCGTCTACGGGCAGTACCTGCCCTGTTATATATGTTGATGAGTCGGATGCAAAAAAAAGAGCCGCTTCCGCGATATCTTCCGGTTTGCCCGCGCGTTTCAACGGAATTACATCTAACATTTTTTGTTTTATTTCGTCAGGTAACACCGATGTCATATCCGTTTCGATATAACCGGGAGCGATTGCGTTTACTCTCACTCCGCGGCTTGCAACCTCGCTCGCTAAACTTTTTGTTACGCCGATTAAACCGGCTTTGCTTGCCGCGTAATTTGCCTGACCGCCGTTGCCGTGTATGCCGACAATACTCGACATGTTGATAATTGATCCAGCGCGTTTTTTAATCATATCTCTCGCTACGGCGCGCGCGGTAAAAAACGCGGCGGATAAATTAACGTCAATTACTTTTTGCCATTCTTCGATTGACATTCTGAACGACAAATTATCTTTTGTGATCCCCGCGTTATTTACAAGCACATTAAATCCGCCCGATTCTTTTATCGCGTTTTCGATAACGCCATCGACTTCGCTCGTCTTGCCCAAGTCCGCGCAGATCCAATGCAGTTTTCCCGCTGATTTTTCGATCAATTCGTTTAAGTTTTCGGGGCTTTTAGTGCCTAGCCCCCAAATTTCCGCGCCTGCCGCAAGAAAACGATCGACGATTGCCCTGCCGATACCGCGCCCCGCGCCTGTGATTAAAACTTTTTTTCCGTTTAATTCCATGCTGAACTCCATAACAAGATATTTTTCATAATTTCGATATTTCTTCCATTGTTCCTGCGGCGTGAATTGGAATCTCACTGCCGTTTACGTTAGTAAACGAGGTGTCCTTCCATAAACCCTGCAGCACTTTCCCGGGACCTGCTTCAAGACATACTTCGATGCCGGAGGCGGCGATTGCCGCTTCTTCTTCGACCCAGCGTACAGGGCTTGTTATCTGCAACAACGCGAGTTTTTTCGCTTCTTCGCCGGAAGAAATTTGTCTGCCGGTAACATTTGAAAAAATCGGGATGACGGGGTTGTTAAATGAAACGGATTCCAAAACAGGCGCGAAATTATCCGCCGCGTCTTTGATAAGCGGCGAATGAAACGGACCTGCTACCTGTAATCGAATAACGCGTTTCGCGCCGGCTTCTTTGAAGCGTGTTTCGGCTTCGGTTAACGCCGCGGCTGTCCCGCTGATAACAAGCTGTTTTGGTGAATTGATATTCGCGGCGTACAGATCTTTCAATCCTTCGCTTGTCCACTTTGCGATTAATTCTTCTATTACGTTTGGAGCAAGTCCGATAACCGCCGCCATGCCGGGTGAAGCATCCCCTCCGCTTTTTCCGCGAAGATTATCCGCTGATTTTTGCATCGCTTCGCCTCTTGCTTTTACAAGGCGGAAACAATCGGCAGCGCCGATGATTCCCGCGCACACAAGAGCGGCGTATTCGCCGAGACTGAAACCGGCGCACGCAGCTGGAGTAAATCCCCGCTCGCCGAGAAACGTAAAAGCCGCAAGATTTGCCGCGGTTATCGCAGGCTGAGAAATGTCCGTTCGCTTCAGCGTATCAGCGTCAGCTTGAAGAAGTTCCTTTATATCTTTTCCGATAATTTCAGACGCAGTATCAAAAAGTTTTTTAACGGCGTTAGACGAAATTAAATCCATCGCCATTCCGGTATATTGCGCTCCCTGTCCCGGAAACAAATACGAAACATTTTTCAGCATTTTTCTCCTACCATATAATCATATTTCCGCCGTAGGTGAGTCCTCCTCCGAATCCTACAGTCAGAATTAAATCGCCCTTCTTCAGCAATCCGTTCCTGTTCATTTCGTCTAACGCTATCGGAATTGACGCCGACGATGTGTTGGCATATTCCTCAATATTCAAATAAAACTTTTCGAGCGGTATGCGCAGTCTCTTGGAGGCGGCGCATACAATTCTCGCGTTAGCCTGATGCGGTACTATTCGCGTAACATCATCAACGCTGATGTTTCCTTCCTTTAACAGCGCTTCAATTGTATCGGTTATCGCTTTAACCGCGAAGTTGTAAACTTCCTGACCGTTCATTTCTATATATACGGTCTGTTCGACAACTTCTCCCTTTTTATAAGGGTTGCGCGCTCCGCCTCTTCGCATTAAAAGGCTTTCATTGCCAGCGCCGTTTGCAAATAACATCGACTTCTTAAGACCGCTTTCGTGATCTTTGCCGCCGCCGTCCGACTTTTCGAGAACCACAGCCCCCGCGCCGTCGCCGAATAAAACGCATGATGACCTGTCGTCCCAGTTTGTCACTTTGGTCAAAATCTCCGATCCGATAACAAGCGCCCGTTTTCGGCGCGCGTCAACGCATAAAAGTCCGGCTGCAGTTTCAAGACCGTAAACAAAACCTGTACATCCCGCGCTAACGTCCAATGCCGCCGCCTTATACGCTCCGATTTTGTCTTGTACGATGCATGCAGTAGAAGGAGTGCCGATGTAATCAGGCGTTACTGTGGCAAGAACAATCAAGTCGATGGTTTGGGCAGCCTCCGCGGCGGCTCTGTCCCTTTCGATCGGGTCATTACCAGCGTATCCGGCAGCCATTGCCAGCGCGTTTTTTGCCGATTCCGCCGCCAAATCACTGCTAAGCGTCGTTTCATCAGCGATATAACGGCTTCCAATCCCAGTATGTGATCGAATCCACTCATCGCTTGTATCGATCTTTGCCGCTAAATCAAAGTTGCTTACCTTATTGGGCGGAACAGCACGACCTGTTCCAATGATTTCAATAGCCATCTTCTCATGTGACAAAAGGGCAACTTTTGTCATACTCCTAGTATTTACAAATTTCCTGATTATGTCAAGATATATATTTGACACATTTTTTATGATGATGGTTGCAGGCAAGAAATATAAAAATACATCCAAAAGAAAATGGTGCGCATAGTGACAGCCCTCGTTGTTTATTTACACAATTCATCTACCCGCTTCATAAACTGGTTTGAAAGCCGTTTTTCCCACTTAATCGAAAAACTAATTGGTAATTGAGATTCTTTAAACTCTTTTAACAGCGATTGTATGCCTTTGATATTTGGATTGCGCGTAACGTTTATCATATTGCCGTTTACTTTCGCGATCATTGCCTGCGAATCGGTGGTTAAGATATAGTTGTCGGGATGATTTTTCGCGTATTGCATGGCGCGGAAAATGCCTTCGGATTCTGTATCGTCATTGCTGGTAGAAGCGACTAAACCGAATACGCCCGATTCTTCATGAATAATTATTTCATTTTTTACAACGACAAATGCCCACTTTTCAAGTCCGCCGTCAGTATAAATGTAAGTATATTTCCCGGTTGGCATATTTCCTTGTTTATTGTTTAATTTCATATCCGTTAAGCAATAACAATTCAGGTCTGTATTCAAAATGCATTGTGTCGATTAACTCCCA
>Ga0209755_10005903_pt1 | contig 13737 bp, 6 predicted proteins | sample TergutCo191P1_FD_187301 | JGI IMG/M metagenome (GOLD analysis project Ga0209755, IMG submission 187301) | Cornitermes sp. P1 segment gut microbial communities from Petit-Saut dam, French Guiana - Co191P1 (SPAdes) (version 2) | ecosystem: Host-associated > Arthropoda: Insects > Digestive system >... | reverse complement strand
GAGGCGCACAATCCACGGGGCCGCAAAATGAACAGCAGTTTAACCTTGTAAAGCCTAAGACTTACTTTATATACCGACAGTTTAACATTCAACAATTCCACGTTCTTCCCACACAGTGCATTTATGTGTTTTGTGTGGATCTGAGAAAAACAGCGATTATTTCCCTATACAGCATTAACTGACTGTCTTTATGACACAAGTTTAACCTTTGTAGACCAGTGGTCACTATGTGTACCACCAGGTTTAACATTCAACGATTCTACGTCCTTCCCATGCAGTGTGTTTATGTGTTTTGTGTGGATCTCAGAACAAACAGCGATTATTTACCTACACGGCATTAACTGACTGGCTTTTATAACAGAGATTTAACCCTTTGTAGCCCAGCGGTCACTACATGTACCACTAGGTTTCACATTCAACAATTCTGCGTTCTTCCCACACAGTGTATTTATGTGCTTCGTGTGGATCTGAGAAGAAACAGCGATTATTTCCCTATACAACATTAACTGATTGGTTTTTATAACCGAGATTTAACCCTTTGTAGCCCAGTGGTCACTAGATGTACTGCCAGTCTAACATCCAACAATTTTACGTTGTGACCACACAGTGTATTTATGTGTTCTTTGTGGATCTGATTATTTCCCTATATAGCGTTAACTGATTGGTTTTTGTAACCGAGGTATAGAGTGTTTACTGCACGGTACGAGCTGGTTCTTCAAATCGGACAGACACAGTTTCGTTCATAAAGGGATAATTAAGAAATAAATACATTTTCTGCTCTCAGCAAACTCTCTTGCCTGAGAAAAATGAAAAAAAAAAAAAACTCTGCTCAGAGCAAATGTACAATACTTTTATCGAGCCAAGGAGGCCTGTTTTCCTCAGAACGCTCAGCCTTCATTTCAGATGCATGTATAGCTTAAGAACAACAATTCGCTACTTATGTTCACTTAACAACAGGAAACGCACTGCACGTGGACTTTTCGGAACGACTAAAAGTACTCGTACGGTGGTGTGACCTCGTGTCACTGCACAAACAAGTCGCGTTCCCACGACTGGTGTATTTGACAAACATTCCTTACTGATGGTTACTTTAGGTTGCGCCTTCGGAAAGGTACAATTGCACAAACGTTGGCCAATTGCCTGTTTACAACCGACTTTCACTAAATGTGACGCGAGTTGAAGGAACTACCAGTGTTTATTTTGGACCCATTGCCTTACCAAAATTTACGTATATAGCGTCCTTACCTGGAAAGTAAGTTTCGTTTTTCGCAGTCGGCTGGCTATTTCATCACATTCAGATTGGCTGACTAATAATCCGCCTATGGCCGTGCTTTACCTGGCGGTGGTGCTGGTGTTGGTGATTAACTACGTACAGAAATAACTCAAGTGTGCAGTTTGTTGTTATTCCGTAGCCTTGGGACAGATCCATAAACTCCTTCCGAAGCGAGTTCTCCACAAAGCGCGATCTAGTGCTTCCTCTTTCAATTTCCAGTATCCTCTCATTTCCCTGAGGTTATACGGTAGCTGCTTACCTCTTCTTCCTCATATTCTCGTCACTTCTGCCCTTCTCTCAATCTTTTCTGCAGTAACCTGTTTTAGAAGGCAGTTCCTACGAAATATGCCACCAATCCAATTAGCCTTCCTACTATTTTGAGTGAATTTGTGACCTTTGCAGAGAACCGTCTTTGCCTCAGTTCAAACTGAGTTCAACCCCAAATCTAAGTCCCAGCTCACCAAATCTCTCTACAAGGGTATTTAAATCAAGGGACCAAGTGGAATCCGGGATCGAATCCCGTTGTGGGAGAGATTTTCGCACCCCACCAAATAGGCCCTGGTGCCCACAGGCCGTCCTATGAAGAGGAAACCGGGTATTCCCTCGGGGTTAAAGCGGTCAGGGCGTGGCTTTAACCGCCCACCCTCATCTAGCGCCGAGGTTAAAGAAAGAGCAGGGCTATGCTTCTTCTCCCCCTCTGGACCTTCATTGCCTGTTCAGAGGTGAAATTTACTTTACCTTTACCAAGTTGAACCATTCGCTAACTGAAAGAAGTCATAATGGGCTTCGTGCGCATCGCACGGGAACATCAGTGTTAGAAAGTGTACAACGTGTGACAGGGAGAAAAATGAGAAAAATACAGAGTGGTAAACACTAACATCTGGCGTACTCTTTCACGTTTAATGGTTTTATATTAACACGAGGCGTATTTAAATTATAATTTCATCGAATGGAAATGAGTAATGCGGAAAAAATTGTAAGGTAGAAAGGAAATATGATAAGTTCTTCATCGACTTCCTCCAATTCTTCAGAAAAATTTAAGTCTTCATAAATAACGATTAATATTTATATTAAATTCTATGGCAACGACAATAACGATTAATTAATGGTAATTAATTAGCTTAACTGTCTAGTTTCAAAGACAGTTTTGCTGAAAAATAAGACTTTTATCGTTAACAATTAATTATCGACTGGTGTTCTGGTTTGGAGATTTTAAAATGCATTTTGTGCAACAAAATTTTGTTCTGCACGAGTTCTTCATCGGTCTTCATGATCGAGCTTATTAGACGGCATGCAAACAACACTACTACTATGTATAAGGAATTGGTGAATCCCATAAGTATTCCCGATGTGCTATGCTTACACAGTATGATACTGATTATCAGATTAAAAAGATTGAGATTGGCGGTACATGTAGCACGAATGGGAGAGAAGAGAAATGTGTTCAGTTATCTGGTGGGAAATCCTAAGCTTAACCGGGAGAATAATATTAAATTGGATCTCAAAGGGATATTGTTCGAGGTTGCGAACTGGATCGTTTTGGTTCAGGAAAGAAAAATGTGACCGTCTGTTTTAAATACGGTAAAAAACCCTGAATATTACTGTTGTCTAGGATATTATGCCTTGCAGTCTACAGGTAAACAGCAGTAATTTTTAATTAACCACTTAAAAGTAATATTACTGCGATATGTACTACCTGCTTTAACGTTTGGCAACATGAAGAACTTTGCACAAGCAGGGAATTAGTATGTTGTAACTTCACAGTAAATAGTTCGTATTTACCTCAGTAGGCTTGGCCGGTTGTTATTTGTAATGTAGAAGTAGCGTGTCATCTGTGAGGTAGAAATTGCCTTTTTAGATTTAAGTTTAATGAATTTTACACTTAAATAACCTAACGCACGGCGTGAGACTTGTCGGACTAAGTATTTATATATATAACAAAGATTAAACACTTATGTGGAGCCCACTTTTGTCCGCTTGTCCATCCGTCTATAACCAGACATCAGCCACTCAACTGTCTGTCGGGGTTTTCTAAAATTTGATATAGGATTTCCTTACAAAAAAAAAAAGATGTGTAAATTTCGTGAAGATTCGCTCATTGAGAGCCACATTTTACGCAAGCGTGTACACGAACTTCTGCGCGTATTCTACATGCTTCTTTATGGATTAATGTGCAACTCGGTAGGACGATCTCCACGTAGGGCCACTGAGCTATTATGGGTACCGAGAAATTTAGTACAATCAAATATACATATATATTGTTCAGGAGCGTAAATAGAAGTTTACTGTGCCCTGTAACTTCTTCGTTTCATGTAGCTGAACTTCTGTACACGAAATAGAGACCCATATACAAAATATCTTTTGAGTGCAGATTTTTTGTTGTTGGAATTTGACCCGGTAGATACGAAAATTCGTTTCGAATGGATTTCAACGTGCAGTGTCCACATGTATTGTCCGGCTTGTGTAAATTCGGTACATAGTGCGTATGTATTAAGAGCCAACAAAAAGCACAATTTTACATTAATGTTTTATTTAACTATAGTGTCTTCGACATGTTTCGAACATCCAAGTATCCATCTTCAGGAAAATTTGTACATGCAGTTTTATGGTATTTCTTTCATGTATCCATGTAAGCAGACTGGTCGATGGTAGGATGTGTTTGATACTGTTCCGGTACCGGGAAACGAACCCGACCCTCCTGGGTGAAAGTCAGGTATCCAGTATCAAGCACATCCTGCCATTGACCAGACTGCTTATATGGCTGTATTAAAGAAATGCCATAAAACTGCATGCACAAGTCTTCCTGAAAATGAAAACTTGGATGTTAGAAACATGTCGAAGACACTATAATTAAATTAAAACATTAATGTAAAAATGTGCATTTTGTTGGTTCTTATTACGTAGGTATATCACAACGCACAGTTCAAAGAACGCAAAGTACATAATGTTGTTGAATACCTTTCACTTTCAGGACCACGCTTTCCTTGTAGGCGTAAATGAAAGTACATTTACATACATGTTTCATGAAAATTATGTCGTTGAAGTAAAGAACGCCTTGATAAAACATGTTTTCACTGCGTGACGCACCACATCCTGTGCAGCCTTCTTTAAAAATGTAAGAGTGGATAAATTGACGGCTCCAAGCATTTATTACGAACGGACGGACAGACATAGCTCACTCTCTCCCATTTCTTTCACTTCGTTTCTACTTGCTGTGTATTTCCTGTGAGAACTGTTCGAGATATTTCAATCGGACAGACGCCATAGCCTGAAGCCACGCCAGATCTTAATGAGTCGGACTACAACAGCGAACTCAGACGGTGCTGAAACAAATAACAGTCTTCGTTATCGGTGGAAAACCAATCAGCCGGTCTGTTGTTAATAGAAGGGTTGTATCGGTCTTCCTCAAAGTATTTTTATTTATTTTCTGTTGACGCCCACCCTGGCTACGCAATTTTCCACTTAGTCGATCTTGTCCGCCCTTTCCGATTCTACCCCGTCTTATCAAGCAGCCTTAGAGCAACCGACGGACTTGCGTTACGGTAACATCCGTATGGTAACTTGAACTTTGCGGTAGTTACTCTCTACAAACCCCCATCTCTGTGGCGGTTTATTTTAAATTAAGCCAGACTGAAGACTTTTGTTTTACCACAACCTATTTAAAGTCGCTTGGTAACCAATTTTAGGGAATTAGAGAAGACTACATAACAAGGAGCTTCATGATCTGTACTGCTCAAGAAATATTATTCGGTTTATCCAATCAAAGGGCACGCGGTGGCGCAGTTGACTGAGGCACTGCGCTACAAGCCGGAAGGTCGCGGGTCGTTTCCCGATTATGTCATTGGATAAAATCCTTCCGGTCACACTATGGTTCTGGGGTTGACTCAGCCTCTAAGAGAAATGAGTACCAGTAATATTTCGTGGGGCTAAAGGCGGTCGGTGAGTAGGGCTGACAACCGTACCACTTTCACGTGCCGATTGTCTAGAAATCTGGGAGCCTCAACCTCTTGGAAACCGCAGGGACTGTCCAGGCTGTAATGGGATTGCTTATATCCAACCAAAAAGAATGAGATGGATGAGACATGTGGCACCAATGGAAGGAAGGAGGATTTTGGTGATGGGGCCCGACGGAAAGAGACTACTTGGAAAAACTAGGCGTAGATGGGTGGAAAATATTAAAATGGATCTGCCAGCAATGGGATGTGGAGGTATGGACAGGACCGATCTGTCTCAGGATAGGAAGAGGTGGCTGGCACTTGTTAATGCTGTAATGAACCTTCGCGTTCCATAAAGTGCGGGGAATTTCTTGACTAGCTAAGAACCAGTTGGCTTCTCAAGAAGAACTCTGCTCAATGGAGTAAGTTGTGTTTTAATTGATTGTATTAGAGTTTCACGAAATTGTTTTTAATTGTTTATTACTTATCAATTGTTTATTATTGCAGCAGCATGAAACACGCGCTGCTGATTCTCCTCGACACAAATCAAATCCGCAACGTAAATAAATTCTCAGACTGACAACAAGAACTAAGTACGAAGTGAAATATAAATGTTAGCTTTTAATGATGTCTTTTCCTGACTCCATTCAACGCCGCTAGTTCAAAAGAAATTCTGACAACAGTACAGAGGCGGTAGAGTCGCTTTGTTCAAGCATCAGGCACATTCAAGCGAACGTAAGGCTTAAAATGCTATTTTTATTGTGTCAGTATGTAATATAGCGTTGCTCCACAGGTGCCGTAGGTGGCAGTGTCTGCCAAAAACAGTGTGTCATTAAGCAGCAGGTACGACAGGCCCGCTCAGCCCGTTGCCCGATACAGCAGGATGTGCTGCTGGCAAAGAAACTTTAAATGAGAAAACGCCTTGTCTCTCTCCGCGGTCAAAGCCGAAATAGAAGGCCAAACCAACTTGAAAAACTTATGAACTACTTATTTTCTTTATTTTTGGGTTTTACATTTTTATTTTTTTTTTAATTTTTGTTTTATTTTTTGTTTTTATTTATTGTGAGCTACTTGTTCATGGACACGTAGCGTAGACGATAAAGAAACTATCTTCTGGCTGGAAGACCCGGGTCGAATCCCGGTAGAGTCAAGATTTTCCGTAACCGTCCAAAGGGGCCACGAAAGTCACCCAGCTTTCCGTTCAATGGGGGGCCGTGTCTCTTTCCCGGGGGTAAAGAGGCTGGTGTGTGGCTCTGACCACCCAAAACCTTGCAGCGCCGAGGTTGTGAATAGGTGTAGCCATTCCTCTATTCTCTATCTGTGCCTTCATGGCAAGTCACTTGGGTGACCTTCACCTTTACCTCATATTAAATTCCTAACTTATATTGTAAGAGAGTGCTAAAAATAGCGACACTCTAGACTGGGTTTTAAATTGCATTTTTAATTAAATTTTCCTATTATTATCGTTACTTTTTTATTGAACACGTTTTGTACAAAATTATACAGAATTATACATATAAAGTATACGTACAGTAATTAATTCTTCACTTTGTGTGTCGAATTAACTGTTGCCAGCAAACTGACCAAATTTTACCCAAGTCGCCCTCAACGCAAAAATACGATGAGTAGTCCTGAGCTAAATGTGCTGTATTTCTGCCCGTATCACAGTGTAGAAATATGTTTCTACAGTTCTACGAGGTTGTGACGATGTTATATCAAAATTAAGCTTATTCCTTCTGGGTCCATAAGGAGAGAGTGGGTCTGTAAGTTGATCCCAAATCGGCAGGTCTTTTCCTGCAACATACGCCTGAAAAAGCCACCGATACTGTCCCGCTACAAAGCGATTTATTTGCTTTTTTTCACTTCAGATGATAGAAAAATTCCGTGAACTAAATGATCTTAAATTTGTCTGTAGGTGACACACCTAAAACTAAACCCGTCTGTCTCAGCTTTGAGTAATTTCTCTGTAGTTCCGTGTGCGTGCCTGTTCTATATGCAGTTCATTGAATGTTTATATGCTGCTGTAAAAGATAAAGCAATCCCTGTACAGGCCTGGACAGGCCCTGAGTGTTCCAGGAGTCTGAGGCGCCCAGATTTCAAAATAATCGGCACATGAAGGTGGTAAGGTTGTCAGCCCTACGCACCGGCAGCCTTTATCCCCCCAGGAAACTTGGCTGGTACTCATTTCTCTTAAGAGGCTGAGTCGACCTCAAGACCATAGTGTGGCCGAAAGGAATATGCCAATGAAAGATTTCACTGATAAAATCGGGAATCGAACCCGCGAATATATAAGTATATAACTCATTTACGAAAAATAATTTTAATGTAGTCGATGATAAAAAATAACTTTTGTCAATCTGTGTAAGCCTGAAACATGGCGTCTAAACTTTTCGACCACGCCTGATTTAAAGTTCTAGAAACCATAACACTGTACTGTACTTGATCCGGTAACCGGTAATTTCAAGGCAAGTTAGTTTTGTATATTTCTCAACAAATTTACCCGAAGGGCCAGGCCTATCAAAATTATTGGAGATACGGATAACCAGCTTCCGGGCAAGTGGAGATCTACTGCGCGAGTAGTACCACCGCAGCGGTCGAATGGTCACTTGCTAATTCGTCCTCTTTCTTTTTGACGTGCATGAACTTCGCTGCACATCAAGACAAGGCGTCTATCTCTTTATGACATGCAAGTTATGGGCTGTGTATGTAGCATACGTAGGAAGCAAGCGAAAAGAAAACAAGGGTAATCGCTATTTTAGTGATAATGATCATGAACAGTTGAGATTATTTCTGTTAAGGCCTATATTTCTTGATTTTGCAGATTCTCTTAGCCTGTCCTTCTAGGTTTTGGTCTCCCCAGATCACGACTTCCACTTCTCCCATTTTTGCCTCACATTTTCTCCATTTCCTCTGGTACTGGCTGACGTCTTCAGCTGTCTCTTACATCTAATTTTTCGAGGAACATGTTTTTATTTTGTTGCCAATCTTGATCATACCCAAATTTCTCTTAGAAATTTAAATTATGCTACTTCAATTTTTTTGTTGTGGTGGAAAATATAAAAACGGATACCGCATGGAATGGCTACACATTAACAGGAGAATGATATTAAAAGGAATCTGAAAGGAATAAAATGTTAAGTGGTGAACTGGATTAATCTGGCTCGGGATAGTTGTTAGTAACGGGATATTGTGTATACGGCAGTGAAACTGAGGATTCCGTTACGATTCGGGGATTGCCTTCAATAGCACAACTGCCAGCTTCTCAAGCAGGCCTCTGCTACCTAGAGTTACCTGTACAAAATTGGACACTGTACCAGTGAATCAACAACCCACAGCTGCAGTACGTTTGTGCGTGTCTTAGGCTTTTGAATTGCCGCCTATCTTGGTGTGAGGACTATCACTTAGCTTGCTGTATAGATTAACTTTGATGTCTAGAAGACCCGTGGGTCTGGCAGCATGAAGGGTTTTATGGTGGAAATTACTGTGAAATGTGGTGAGCAAGATTTGTTTGCAACGAAGGCTTTTACGGCCCACGGCACGTCACTGCTGTTGGTCTGACGTTTCTAACGGTGCTGTCGCTCTGCAAAACGTACAACCATGAACACTGCTTTTGTGTTTTTCTTGTGCAGCCTGAGGGTGGGCAGAACCTTACCAACCATCTGTACTGGTTACCAGTATCAGGAGTGTCATACAGCGACGTAGTGACTACGATCAATCGACATCTGTACTGACCTGCAGTCAAGCTGCATCCGATTCGAATAAAGACAGGTCCGCCGGCAATCTGAATTCTTCGTCTTTCTTTTCCTCTAGACACGAGAGTACCACAAATTAACATTCTTTTTTTTAAATTTTTTATTACAACCAACAAATGCATAGTTAATATAATAAAAGTATATATCACAACAGTCTCTTAGTGTAATCTACACTCCTACATGTTTCGCCACTTTGATGTCATCATCAGGGAGTTTATAACAAATACCTTGTTAAGTTACACACGTTCTTCAAATTGCAGCTGATGGAAATACAATTTATAGAATTAAAATATTTCACCTCAAGCTTATATAATTTCTCAGATTGCAGCTGCTGAAATCACAGTTTTATAAAATTGTTGTGATATGTACTTTTATGAAATTAATTGTGCATTTGTTGGTTATAAGAAAAATAATAAAAGATACACGGTACATGTCTTAAAATAAAAAAATAATTACAATAAGACACAACCACTTCCATATCGCACTTTTAGCAATTCATTGTCCGTTATAATCCAACAGGTCTGACTGTGGTTCAGGTGGTTGATTGGCAGTGCCTTCAGCCGGGGCCTGTGTTCGATCCATTGTCGGTTCATAATCAAGAAAATCTCTTGCCTTGAAAACTAACACTGAACTGCTTTACCTTTAAAGTTCAAGTTCCTACCGCGCAGTAAACATTCTCTTAGTTGTTAAAACTTGCTATTGATGTATCGGGAAGTAAGCGCTTGTTTGTAAGAATAGTATAAGGCATGTACTGGGAAGTGTAGGCAAACTGCAACAAAACACGAACACATTTTTGTTAGTGATAAATAAAGTTTCAGTTATTCCAACAACAAACACTGTTTTCCACTTTAGTTCGTCATCTTCGGGCCAACCGTATCTACAGTAACGTACAGGTATAAAATTACGTGAATTATGAAATACCTCGTGCCCTTATCGTGCAGTAATATCTCAGTCCTAACAAACGTATTACAATTTTCCGTAAATTTCGCTCCTATATATCTCGCACGGCAATTTTCTTTTCCATATAAATTTTAAATTATCCTGTTTACATAATGATTAATGTGATATTCTGGTTTATTGTGGCAGTACCATCTTCTCTGTTGGTTTTCTGTTTCTTTACTGACAAAGTGCGGCTTTTTATAGCAAATAAACCCTGCAATAAATAATATAATTATTGATAACTGTAATCAATTAATAATAAACTAATAACTGAGGAGTGTATTATCTATTACGAATAAAGGGAATTGTATGAAGGCTATTGCAAAGTATTTTATATGCAGAGAAATAAGGTAGGCAAATTAGCGAAAAGAAACATATTTTGTGACAACAAAGTACATGATAGCTGGTCCGAGTTGCCCCGCGTTATAAGGAGTAGGTCTGCGGCAGCTGGGTTGCTGGGATTATGGGTTCGAATTTTGCTGGGGGCACGGATCTCTCTGTCTTGTGAAAGTTGTGTTTATTACGGGTAGAAGCCCTTGCGGTGGGCCGATCCCTTGTCCAGAGGGTTCCTACCGAGTGTGTGTGCGTTTCATTCAGCATAATCAGGTGCTACATTAAACCTCTACATCTACAATGAGACGGTAGAAAAGACCAGACCAAGTAATGGTATATTAGTACAACATGAGATGCCATAGATGTCACCAGCATTCCCACAGTAGCATAACAAACATCGTGTAACTGCCTGAACTTCAGTACCTTCCGAGTGATGACAGTGTACTGATTTAGTATGGTTTGTTTCAAGGAGGTAAGTACGTGAACCTAAAATTACAATACAATTCTGCTAGTATATACAAATACCACTCAATTACCCGCTGGAATTATTATTGGTTGGGAGCGCAAAATATATGCAATTTTTGGGCACTTAGCATAGATTTTTAGTGATTTTATATTGTCAGATTTTAGGAGCATGTTCCATAAAACACAAAACAATTCTCACAATAGGAATACTAACCTTGTGTCAGTAGTGATGGATTATAAAAATATGCAACGTATTATAACGATATATTGCACGCATCAGTTATTAATTAATGGTAATTAGTTACAATTGCCGAGAATGATATCTTTTACGACAGCGTTTATTCAGTATAAAACAACAGGGAAGATGGTACAGCCAATACAAACAGGAATATCACTTTAATCAATATGAACACAGGATAATTTATGAAGTATAAGGAAAAGATAATGTCTGTACTAGAAATTTAGGAGCGAAATTTAAGGAAATTTGTACTACGTTGGTAAAGATTGATATCTGACTGCAAGAAATGGAGTCACAGTGTTTAAATAATTGTAGACTTTTGGATTTTTACACTTTCGTAGATCGGGTTAGTCCCTAGATGACGAACTGAAATCTAAATATGTTTGTTATTTATTTGTACCAACAAATGTATATATATATATATACGTTGTATGATAAAATCTGTGCTGTTGATAAAATAAAATAAAATAATGAGTTTTTATTATAAACGGTATAGTTTTATGTAATTTTAATAATTTTAATATTTTATAACTCCAGGAAACGCAATATAAAAGCTTCCTGAAGATGGTGCAGAAGCACCGAAACATGTAGGAGTATATGTAATATAATTAAATATATATATGCATTTGTTGGTACAAGTAAATAATAAACAATAAAAATGCACGGTATGTACATGAAAATAAAAAGTAAAAATGTTACGAAAACTGAGAATTTGTTTATTAACAATAAATTTTCATGTTGACGGTGTTTTAGTGCTGTTTATTATTACAGATAACACACACAAAGGGATGGAAAAATAATGAGAAACAAAGAATATAAAGGCATAACGCGTATTAAATCTGGGTCTTAGTAGGTATATTTTGTGGGTTAGTGCGGTAGAACCTATGGCTTCCTTTGCGTGTTGTGCACCTTGTGCTATCATGTATTTGTGTGCACTAGCGGAGTACGGCCGTTGGGCCAGTCGTCTCTGCTGTGTCAGCACGTACAGTACACAAAAATAACGAGCCGTCACTGGCACTGCCCTGTCAGCGTATCGTAGCGAAGTGAGTAGGGCCGAATATCGTGACTCGTAAAGTGTCCAAATGGGGCTGCAAATTAGTTGAATGCTACAGAAAGTCACTGGTTTTGGGTTATTCCTTAGAAGCTAATAGTCAATCAGCTACTCAGATTCCCTACAGTTTATGCAACTCTAAGACCCATTTCTATGTTCACATTAACGTAACATTGGTCACTGCCCTGAACCCATTGAATTCGTTCCACAATATCACGGTCTATTTTTTTTTTAATTCCCGTTTCTTTCTACTCGTTGCATCTCGCACGTTTACCGTCGTTTATACTCGAGTTAGCCACCCTAATGAGTATGTACACGTGTACACACACACACAGGCACACATGCACTCTTGCGTATGTACATAGTGACTAATCTTGATCCGGAATGCAGGTCTAGCGGGAAGGTACAAAATGCAGCGTGGTATTGTTCCGCTAGACTTGCCCGCCAGATCAGTATTCGCTACTGATAAACGTAAAGGTAAAGGTAAATGTAAAGTTTTCTCTAGAACAGGCCACGAAGGCCCAGAGAGAGAGTACAGGTATAGCTCTACTTTTTCTTTAACCTTGGCGCTAGATTGGGGTGGGTGTTCAACGCCAAGCCCCGTAGGCCTTACTACTGTAACAGTTTCGGTTACCTTTGTACAGGAGGCTGGGTGGGCCCCAGGACCGTTCTAGACGGGTGCGCCTCCCACTGGGATTCGATCCCCAGACCGTCTAGTCCGTCGCGAATCGTTATACCGACATTCAACACTGATAAGTACATAAATACGTCACTAACACATTCCATGAATCCAGAATTCGAAGTGAAAATAGAGTTTGGAATAAATCATACAATGCAAAATATATATAATTAGTACAATATAACAATGGTATGTTTCCTTAGTTCGTTGGCACACTAAATCCATTGTAGGATAAGAAAGAGAAAATAAATTTTCTACCATTTTACACATTTCAGTTTCAATACAGCAGAATTGGGAATTTAAATTTTACCTTAATATTCCTTCATAATAGATGTGAATTTACGCGTAATTGTGTTCACTGTCATATGGTTGGTTATCCCCGTTGTGTCTTTATAAACTATATTTGGCTTAATCAATTGTCGAACACAACTATTTGTGGTAGATCACTTTCCGCACCAAACAAACCATAGCTAAACTACTCACCCACAAAGACCGAACTCATGACAGATACTCCCGATCTGGGGTATACAAACTGACTTGCCCCAACTGCCACAAAACGTACATCGGACAAACAGGGAGACAGTTCTCCACCCGCTATAAAGAACACATGACAGCATGGCGCAACCTCAGTACTACCTCCAGTTTCGCACAACACCTCATAGAAGAAGGCCAATCATCTGGACCCATGAATAAAATCATGGAAATAATGCATTATCACAATAAAGGACCATATCTAAATAATATAGAAAGATTTCATATCCATACAGAATCCGCTAAGAACAATCACCTCAACGACCCCCAGACAATACATCCCAAGGCTATCTTCGACACAATCTTAAAGACCGACCACTAAAACCCCACCACCGCCCCACCCCCCAACCCATTACAGACATCCCCAAGCCAACACAAATAAAGGACAAGGCCATACACCTTAACGGGAAACTTCCGCAGACTTGCTACATCGACCGCAGAGGTTAGGAGCACCCAACACAAAAGTCAATATCGCGGACCCATACACGAACGCGTCTCCGCACAGTGATATAAATACACAGCGCAAGGACATAGTGAACAT
>Ga0209755_10005902_pt1 | contig 13738 bp, 12 predicted proteins | sample TergutCo191P1_FD_187301 | JGI IMG/M metagenome (GOLD analysis project Ga0209755, IMG submission 187301) | Cornitermes sp. P1 segment gut microbial communities from Petit-Saut dam, French Guiana - Co191P1 (SPAdes) (version 2) | ecosystem: Host-associated > Arthropoda: Insects > Digestive system... | reverse complement strand
CTGTGACATCTGCTTGCATTGATGTCAATTTATCTGCTATCTGATAGGTTGTATAAGGCGATAGCTCAGTATAACGACTATCAGTTTCAGGTATTACAGTAAAAACAAGAAAAATTGCTACAAAAAGCAAAGTACCTTTTACTATCGTCTTGATTCCCTCTTTCATTTTGACACCACCATTTTTTACTTTTAAATCAGTTTCTAACAACAAAATTTGATATTAGAGTTGAAAATTTTAACAATTAATATCAATTTCTTTAGTTAAATATTATACTATTAGGATCTTGTTTTGTCAACACTATTCCAGTCGTATTTTTTATATTTTTAAAATTTTACATGACAATGTTATACCACAACTAAAAGCTGCATTCACATTCAATTCCAAACTTATCATTTACCTTTCAAAAGCGTCGAAAAATTAACTTTGAAAATCAAAAGTCAACAGTTTTGAATTCAAAACTGTCAAATCGCCAGATTTTTTTCTAAACATTTTCACACTTGAACATTGAACTTCAACATCAACAAAAATCAAGGCAAAAAAAAATTGTAATTGTTAACTAAAATTTAGTAACAGATCACAATTTTTTAAATTCAATTATTTCCCACTTGAACCAAGCATTCCCGCTCCGCGTTCAGATTCAAATTCCAGTAATTCTTCATGATCAATTTCGCAAATCTCAAGCTTAGGCACAACAACCATTAAACACTGAGCAATTGCCTTTTCATAAGGATATACTATTTCTTGTTCAAACTGTTTTGCGACATGTTCTTTCGCAATAACTAATGCTTGCTGGTTATGGTTGGTTATTGGAATAAACCACTGACCTCGATAGCCTGAATCAATTACACCACAACGCTGACCCATTCCTTTTGTTCCTGTAGAACCTCGCTCTTTTATAATCGCAACATAATCTTCTGAAAATGCTGATGCAATTCCTGTTGGAACAACCTTCGTTTCATGGGGTTCTAGCAATAAATAATCCTCGTCGAAACAAGCATAGATATCAAAAGCGCCATCTTCTGCTCGCTTAGAAGGAATAATTGCCTCACCTTTTACTTTTGAAAAATAGATTTTTTTACTCATACACTAACGCCCTTTCAAAAAATTAAACCTCCCGTAGAAAACAAACTCACTACAAATGCAACACACGGTCTTTAATTTCAGCAGTTTTCCCCCGATTCCAGAAATTATCGCCAAGATACCCACACGTCCGACGAATGACATTCATTTTTGACGTATCAGTATTCCCACAGTTTGGACATTCCCAGACTAACTTATCTGTTAAAATGATTTCCCCTTCATAATCACACTTATGACAACAATCGGACTTCGTATTAAATTCAGCATATTGAATATGATGATAAATATAATTAATAATCTGTCTCAACGCATCCAAGTTGTGCATCATATTTGGAATTTCAATATAAGAAATACAACCACCTGTTGAAATTGGCTGAAATTTCGCCTCAAAAGAAAGCTTTGCAAAAGCATCAATTTCCTCACGAACATCCACATGATAACTATTCGTATAATACCCCTTATCCGTGATATCTTCAATCTCACCATGCTTCATCATATCAATCTTCGCAAATCGGTAACACAGTGACTCCGCTGGCGTTCCATACAAACCAAAGCCAATCCCTGTATCCTCTTTCCATTTCGCAACCGTCTTATTCAAGTAATTCATTAATTTAACCGCAAACTCTTCACCGCGTTTTTCAACATGTGAAACCCCAGTCATCAGCTTCGTTAATTCATAGATCCCAATATAACCCAATGAAATCGTCGAATAACCATCCATCAACAAATCATCAATAACTTGACCAGATTCCAAACGTGCAATCGCACCATATTGCCAATGAATCGGCGACTCATCAGATAACGTGCCCTTAAGCGATTCATGTTTACACATCAAAGCCTCATAGCATAAACTCAAACGATTCTCAAGTAGCGACCAAAAACGCGCATCATCACCATCTGCAACAATCCCAATCTGCGGTAAATTCAAACTGACAACCCCTTGATTAAAACGCCCTTCAAACTTGTACTCCCCAAACTCATCTTTCCATGGCGACAAGAAACTACGACATCCCATTGGCGAGAAAATATTCCCCTCATAAATTTTACGCATTTCTTTCGCAGAAATGTAATCTGGATACAAACGCTTGGCACTACATTCGGCGGCAATTTCCGTTAAATAATCATACTCGCCCCCATCTAAACAATTATTCTCATCTAGCACATAAATCAATTTTGGGAACGTTGGCGTTGTATAAATTCCTTTTTCATTCTTAATTCCAACAATTCGCTGTCGCAAAACTTCTTCAATAATCGCAGCAATCTCAGGCGCATACTCATCCTGCGCATCCATATTCAAGAACAGCGTTACAAACGGACTCTGCCCATTGGTTGTCATTAATGTGTTAATTTGATATTGAATCGTTTGAACCCCAGATGCAAGTTCTTTCTGAGTTAATTGCTCAACAGCTTTTTCAAGGTCATCAGTTTGCGTAATCGTGTCTGCTAGCAATTCACGATATTTCTGGCGGCTTACCCTTAAATACTTACCTAAATGTTTGATATCAATCGATTGACCCCCATATTGAGAAGAAGCCACTTGTGCGATAATTTGGGTCATAACCGTACACGCAACTTGAAAACTTCTCGGCGTTTCAATCATTCGCTTGTTAATAACCGTCCCATTATCAAACATATCCTTAAGATTAATTAAACAACAATTAAAAATCGACTGCATGAAATAATCCATATCGTGAAAATGCAAAACCCCTTCATCATGAGCTTGTACAATACGAGCAGGTAATTTTAAGCGGCGTGTGATATCCTTAGAAACTTCACCAGCAATCAAATCGCGTTGGGTTGAAGCAATCAAAGGATTTTTATTTGAATTTTCTTCCATGACATCTTTATTGAGAAAATTAACCAAACTTAAAATGCTGTCATCAGATGTATTTGCTTGTCTTTTAAATTGTTGAATCGCACGATAACCCTCATAAGCACGCGCGGTCGCTTTATGATCTTTTTCTGATAATTTTCTAAAGACCGACTCTTCAACACGGTGAATAGATGGTGTTTGACCAGATTCCATGTATTCTTTTTCTATTTCTTTTGCAACCTCATGTGCTACTTTCTCATTAACAATTCCGCTACCATAACGCATCGCTTTTAAAATTGCCTCTGAAATTTTTGAAGCATCAAATGGCATTTTACTACCATCTCTTTTAATTATCTCTAACATGTCATTCACTCCAAAATAAGCCCATTTAAAAGTTGCAGGCTTTTACTAAAATATTTCATACTCGACCATTATACAACAGAAATTATTTTTTTTCTATAGGTGATGACAAATTATTTTTTTTACTTTTGATTCGTCCATTTTCCAGCTCAATTTTGTGACTTAAGCAACAAAAAACTCTATACTGATAAAGATTAGGGGGGATCTCTATCAGTATAGAGTTAAGCATTCTATGTGAGTGCTTTACTATGCCTGAAGTATAGCACAACCACTTGCCTACGTCAACAGTTTTTTATCTAAATGACTTTGAAAATTTTTCATAAAAATTGATTATTTATTTTCGCTCGATAGGATTTGTTGCAACTGTTGGTACAATAATTTTCACATCAAATTGCTCTTGAAGTAATCCCGCTACATGTTCCTCCATCACAACCTCAGCATAGTGTCCGATATCAAGAATATTTAATCCAATATCCTTTGCATCTATTGCATCGTGATATTTAATATCTCCTGTTATTAGTAGGTCTGCACCCGCTTTTTTAGCTTTGTAAATATACTTCCCACCGCTACCTGGAATAATGGCTACAGTTTCAATGCTTTTAATAGTTTCACACTCGACCTTGTTAATAAAGCTGATGTTTGGTGCCAAGCTTTCGAATATAAGGTTTGACAATTCATTTATATTCATTGCTACTTTTAATTTACCAATTCGACCTTCCCCATGTGCTTCATCAATCATAGAAAATGGTTTGACATTTAAAAGACCGACCTTTTCAGCTAAAACATCACCCATGCCACCATTTGCTATATCATAGTTTGAATGCATCACATAGAGTGCAATGTCATTTTGAATTAATTTTTTAATATTACGACCTTTCGACGTTGCAAAATCGATCGATTTAAGGGATGAAAAAATAAATGGATGATGTGCGATGATTAAATCAACATCTTGACTAACTGCTTCTTCAATGACATCTGTTGTTGCTTCTAATACGACCATAATTGTATGAATTTCTTGATTGATATCTCCTATATGTAAGCCAATGTTATCCCATTCAAAGGCAAGTGTCGGTGGAAATTTACTTTCTAAAAAGTCAATGACATCTTTAACTAAAAGCACCTGTAAGCACATCCTCTATCAATTGTTTCTTTTCTACAAATTCTTCGTATTTTGGGTTGTCAGTGGGAATATTCGCTAAAATTTCATCAATGCTTTTTAATTCAGCCATCCATTTTTTTACGAATAATGCATCCGTAACATTTTTCCTTAATAATGGACCAAATATTAAGTCTAAACGATTGATATAGTCTTCTTCTTCAGTAGGCTTTGCGATGATGATCGTATAAATAATACCATCTTCTTCTACTAATTGCTCATCGACAATTTCAAAACCATCAATCAATAAAAATTGTCGTAACATAAATTCTCCACCTTGGGGTTGGAAAACAAGCAATTCCATAGACCTAGCAACTTGCAAGCTAGCTGCTAATAATTCATAAATTAACTTTCCACCCATTCCAGCAATAACAACACCTTCGACTTCACCTATTTCTAAGGGTTCAAGTCCTGATCCTTTTCGTAATTCAATCTTATCTGCAAGTCCATAACCCGCTATCGTCTGTTTCGCTTGCACCAACGGACCATCAACTACATCAATTGCAATGGCTGAATCAATCATCCCATTCGCTATACCATAGCATGGTAAATAGGCATGATCCGTTCCAATATCTGCAACTCTTGAAAGCGAAGAAAGTGCGTTAAGGCACGCATTTAATCTCTTTGATAAATTTTTAGCCATTGTCATCCTCCATGAAATCCTTTAACTTACGACTTCTAGATGGATGGCGTAACTTACGCAAAGCTTTTGCTTCAATCTGACGAATTCGCTCACGGGTTACATTAAATTCTTTTCCTACTTCTTCTAAGGTTTTAGTCATGCCATCCATTAAACCAAATCGCATTTGTAACACCTTTTTCTCACGATCTGTTAGAGTACTTAACACTTCATCTAATTCATATTTTAGCATAGAATTCGACGCAAACGATGAAGGCGACATGGCCTCTGCATCAGGAATAAAGTCTCCTAAATGAGAATCATCCTCTTCGCCAACAGGCGCTTCTAAAGATACCGGCTCTTGCGCTGCTTTCATAATTTCACGAATTTTCTCTGGCGACATATCTAGTGTATCAGACATTTCCTCAGGCGTTGGTTCACGCCCAAGTTCTTGAATTAACTGCCTATGCACACGAATTAATTTATTAATGGTTTCAACCATGTGAACAGGAATTCTAATGGTACGTGCTTGATCGGCAATCGCGCGTGTAATGGCTTGTCTAATCCACCAGGTTGCATAAGTTGAAAATTTAAATCCTTTACGATAATCAAATTTTTCAACCGCACGCATTAAGCCCATATTTCCTTCTTGAATCAAATCTAAAAACATCATTCCGCGTCCAACATGACGCTTAGCAATAGAAACAACTAAACGCAAGTTCGCTTCGACGAGTTTTTTCTTAGCAATTTCGCCTTCATCTAAGATTTTTTTAATGCCATCCTCATCTAATTCAAGAATGTCGATTAGCATCTCATTTCCACTTGTTGATTCCCCTTTTTCATTAATTAAATAGTCAATTCGCTTTTTAAGTTCGTCTGTAATTTCACCGTCGTCTGTGCGCTGGGTCGTTAATTCAGCGGCAATTTCAGAACGTTCTGCCTTTTTAGAAAGCTCAATTTCTTCTTTAAAGCTTAAGAGTTCAACACGCCCAATTTCTTTTAAGTACATACGAACAGGGTCATTCATTTTAAAATTCGAACTTAATTCAAATGTAGGCTCTGGCGGTTTTGGTGCACCTGTTTCAGCCATTTCTTCTTTAATATCAGGAAATTCCTCTAACATATCAGCTGGCATCACGACATCAGCTTCTTGGACTACCTTTTCAATGTCACTTAAATCTAGATCGTCTTCAATGTCATCCATTTCCTCAATTGGAACATCGTTGCTAGAATCTTTTTTACTCTTTTCAACTACATTAATCGCTTCTGAATCAAAAACATCTAAAATGGTATCCATCATGTCTTTGTCTAAACCAAATTGCTTAAATCCTTCATTAATTTCATCAAGAGTTAAGAAACCACGTTCACGACCATTTTTTAATAACTCTTCTTGAACCTGCTCCATCGTTACTGCTTGCTTTTGATTTGCCATTTTCTCACTCCAATCAATGTATAAGACTCGCTGTTAATTCCCCCATCATGACTAACTGTTCTTCATGGTTAGCCCTATAAAACATTTCTTTTTTCCCCGCACGCTCTAGTTTTAACGCTCCTTTTTGTACTCTATTTGTTAATTCGATAATCATTTCTTTTGACCAATTTTGTGGTCGTTTTTTTAATTCAGCTATAATATCTTGTGTAACATGCATAATCTGAGGATCTAGTTGCATTAAAAATTCCTCTTGATTCATCTTATTATTGTTGAAATAGTAAGCTTCTATTCCTTGAACAATCCTTCGATGTGCATCAATATTGAAAGCTGTTCCGATTTGAGATGCCACCAATTCAAATATTTGTTTATCTAACAACATATAATAGATTAATTCTTTTTCCGCTTTTACTTCGCCAGATGGAACTTGTAATTTTTGAGGCATTGCAACAGAAGATAATCCATTACTATTCGATCGCCGATATAAACCTTCTTGCCTGTTTGTATGAGGGTGATTATTTCGACGTTGATTATATGTGTCATCTTTGAATTTTCTAAGCAGAGCTTGACCTAAAGTGCGATCGGGTAAGGTATTACTAAAGGTTGTTAAACGACGCTCAAATTCAATTTTCCCATCCGTGCTTTCTAAGTTTAAACCTTGTTTTAAATATTCGTATTGAAAATCCATTGCTCCTAGTGCATTTTTAACTAAATTAATAAATTTATCAGCACCGTTTTGCTTAATATAATCATCTGGGTCAAGTCCATTTGGCATCGGTGCAATGCTCACTTGTAAACCTGCTGTCAATAATATCGGAATTGCTTTTGACGTTGCGGCTAAGCCAGCTTTATCTCCATCAAAGACAAGAACGACTTCACGACAATGTCGACTTAATATTTTTGCATGTTCTAATGTTAGGGCAGTTCCCATTGTTGCCACTGCCTCTGTAACCCCAGCTTTATAGGCGGCAATTACATCTAGGAATCCCTCGAAGATAAATGTTTTTCCTGATGTTCTCGCTGATTTTCTAGCCGCATGTAGATTGTAAACAATCTGTGATTTTTGAAATATTCGTGACTCTGATGAATTGATGTATTTCGCTTGATCATCTTTTTCTGATAAATAGGTTCGACCGCTAAATCCAATGGTATTTCCTTGTTCATTTGTAATTTGAAACATGATTCTTGATTTAAATTGTGTATAATAATCACCCAAGTCTCGCTGAGCGATTAGTCCAGTATTTTTAGCAATTTCGAAAGAAAGTCCATTTGCTTCTAAAGCCTTAATTAACAAATTCCCATCCTGAGGGGCAAGCCCAATACCAAACTGCTCAATGATTTCTTTTGATATCCCACGACTGGTTAAATAGGTTAATGCTTGTTTTCCTTCTTCGGTATTAAGGAGTGAATACTGGTAAAAACCTTGAACAAATTTTAAAATTTCAAATTCTTTTTCAAAGTTGTTTCTAGCATTTGTTTGCTGCAGTTGTCTAAGAATCTTTTGATCGATGCCGACACCTTCAGCTAGTCGTGCTAAAGCCTCTGAATAAGAAATGCCTTCCATTTTTGATACAAAGGAGATGGCATCTCCACCTTCGCCACAACCAAAGCATTTATAGATGCCTTTATCTTCTGAAACTGTGAATGAAGGGGTTGCCTCGTTATGGAAAGGACATAAACCTTTATGGTTGTTCCCAGCACGCGTGAGTTGAACATAACGTCCTACGACTTCGACGACACTGAGGTTGGCTCTTATATTTTCTGCTAGTTGTTTACGATCCAAAATAAGCACCTCTTTTCAAAGGACAGCTTTTTAAAATGCCCTCTATTAAAGTTTTATTTGATCTGCAATGTACTTTTCTAAATCCTCAATCGCTATACGTTCTTGTTTCATTGTATCACGATGGCGAATGGTTACTGTGTTATCTTCAATTGAATCATAGTCGTAAGTAATACAAAATGGTGTACCGATTGCATCTTGACGACGATATCTTTTCCCAATTGACCCTGCCTCATCGTAATCGACTGAAAAGTTCTGGGATAGTTTGTCGAATAACACTAATGCACCTTCATTGATTTTTTTCATCAAAGGCATCACTGCGACTTTGTAAGGGGCAATCGCTGGATGGAATCTTAATACCTCGCGTGTTTCTCCATCTTCGAGTGTTTCTTCTTCGTAAGCATCGATAAACAAGGCCAGCATAAGACGACCTAGCCCAACAGATGGCTCGATACAATATGGGATATACTTTTCATTGGTGGTTGGGTCTTGATATTCAAAATTTGTACCTGAAGCTTCCATGTGGGCATTTAAATCATAGTTGGTTCGATTTGCAATTCCCCATAATTCTCCCCACCCGAATGGATAACGATACTCAATATCAGATGTTCCATTACTATAGTGGCTTAATTCCGCCTCAGTATGCTCACGCATTCTCATGTTTTGGCTCTTCATTCCAAGATCTGTTAAAAATGTCATACAATAGGCTTTCCAGAACTCATACCACTCATTATCATCGCCAGGCTTGCAGAAAAATTCTAATTCCATTTGCTCGAATTCTCGCGTTCTGAAAATAAAATTTCTCGGTGTAATTTCATTTCTAAAAGCTTTTCCGACTTGACCAATTCCAAATGGGATTTTCTTTCTTGATGAGCGTGCGACATTCTTAAAATTCACAAAAATACCTTGTGCTGTCTCTGGACGCATATAAATCATCGCGGTATCGTCTTCAATAACACCCATTCGCGTTTTAAACATCAAGTCAAATTGACGAATATCAGAGAAATCTTGCGCACCGCAGTCAGGACAAGCAATTTCATGCTTTTTAATATAAGCAATCATTTCTTCATCAGTCCAACCGTCAGCAACAATGTCATCACCGTGATCTTCGATCATTTTATCTGCACGATGACGTGTTTTACAAGCTTTACAATCCATTAAAGGATCGCTAAATCCACCCACATGACCAGATGCAACCCATGTCTTCGGGTTCATCAAAATCGCTGAATCAATTAAGACATTCTCAGGACGAGATGTAATAAAACGATGAATCCATGCTTGTTGTACATTATTTTTCAAAAGTGATCCGAGTGGGCCATAATCCCATGTATTAGCAAGGCCGCCATAAATCTCACTTCCTTGGTAGACAAATCCATTCGTCTTTGCCACATTAACAATCTTTTCCATCGATACGAATGTATCGTTTGATACTTGACTCACACAAATCACCTCATTTTCTTCACTTGTTTTGTCGAAAACAAGCTACTGATTAATTCACTTAACCAGATTTTGCATACAAAAATCGCATGATACTCTATCATATCACAAAAGATTCCAAAACACAAGCATCGAAAGCGCTCTAAATACATAAAATATCATACAAATTTTTAAAAATTCACCTTTAAATCGTAAGTCTCTCAGCAAACCTAATATTGCTATAACCCTCATAATAAGACTTCATCCAAGTTTCCAAGATTTCAACTTCTAACACCCCAACATCAAGTTGCAGTAAACGCTCTACTGGTGCTTTAAATAACGCCCGCCATAATGGAATCAAATCAGTTGCTAACCAGATACCACTGCCTGTATAACAGTTTTCGCAGATCAACCCACCCTCGCTAACGCTCGCGGTCACAATCTTACTAGTTGTCCCACAGCCGACACAACCATCTATTGCTGGCAACAGCCCAACGGGAGCCATCATCTTCGCTTTAAAAACAACAACGCCAAAACGAAATTGTATCTCATTTTCCCCATCTATTTCAAGAATGCCTTTAAGCGTCCTGTACGCATAGGGCAAATGATATAAATCAATATCTCCTCGCATGATAATCTCAACCATTTCATAAAACATCATGACCAGTTCATAATTGATCTTTAATTCATAAAAAGAATCAAGAATTTCACCATGAATCAAATAATAAAGTCCCCCTCGTTCATCACTGGGAATCTTTACATTGACTGTTACAAAAGAAAGAGGTTCTGACAAAGCACGGTATCTAGATTTTTGTTTATTCGCATAACTCACAAAAACACTAATAAGCCCATGAGATGGGCTTATCATTTTAACAATTTTATGATGATCTTGATAATCAAAACTCTTTAATACAATGGCTTCAATTTGCGTGCTCACAAACAATAAGCTCCTTTAGGCAACGCTAAATTTATTCGTCAAATTCTTCCTCCACACCAAATTCTTCTAAGTAAGATTGATGCTCATGCTCGCGTTGCTTCATCATTAAATAATGTCCGATGCTACCTGTTCTTTTAAAGACTTCCCATTCAAAACTATCCATATCCTTGTGCCTCCCCTAGTGCTTCCATTTAATTTAACACTAGTGTATGCAAGAGGGTCGGATAATATACCTAAAAATCAATATTCTTTGTTGCTATAACCAAAATCATTCAGATGAATCTTTTTGTTTCGCCAATCTTTTTGCACTTTTACCCACAGTTCTAAATAAATTTTGCTCCCCAATAAATTGACAATATCATGGCGTGCAAGCGTCCCAATTTCTTTTAGCATTTTTCCTTGTTTCCCAATTAAAATCCCCTTTTGCGACTTACGTTCTACAATAACAGTTGCCGACACATTAATCAGATTTTCTTGTTCATCATCGCGGAAAATCTCATCAATAACGACTGCAACCGAATGCGGAATTTCTTCATGTGTTAAATGCAACACCTTCTCACGAATTAATTCCGAAATAATAAAACGTTCAGGATGGTCTGTAATAAAATCACTCGGATAAAACTGTGGCCCTTCTTCTAAACGTTCTTTAATAACCTCAAGTAAAGTATCAACATTTTCGCCTGAGGTCGCTGAAATCGGGATAACTTCATCAAAATCATGCTCTTTTTTGAAATTAGCAACAACTTCTAATAGTTCATCCTTTTTAATCGTGTCGATCTTATTAATAATTAGAAAAACAGGCTTTTTAACACGTTTCAAATGCTCAATAATAAAACGATCACCTGGCCCAATTTTCTCATTCGCAGGAGTCATAAACATAACCATGTCGACTTCATTTAAAGTTCCAAGGGCTAAATCTGTCATAAATTTTCCTAATTCATGCCTTGGCTTATGAATTCCAGGTGTGTCAATGAAAACAATTTGTGAATCATTATCAGTAATAACCCCTTGAATTTTATTTCGAGTTGTTTGGGCTTTATCACTCATGATGGCAATTTTTTGTTTTAAAATACGATTTAAAAATGTCGATTTCCCAACATTTGGTCGCCCAACGATCGCTACAAATCCTGATTTGAATTTTTCCTCGTTATTATCATTCATAAAGTCATTCTCCTTATTAATTTATCATTCCAAATACATTAAATGGTAAAAATCTTAACGTTACACGCCCCATAATTTGCGATTCATGGATCAATCCGTATTCACGACTATCACCGCTACGATTTCTATTATCACCTAATACAAGAAAATATCCGTTTGGAATCACATCGCATTCATCATTATAATTCCTAATACCACACAAATTCTCAAAAATAAAGTCATTGGTACTAAATTGCTCTGCAAGATATGGCTCACTAATAATTTCACCATTGATAATCATTTGACCATCAATATAATCCACATGATCACCAGGTGTTCCTATAATTCGTTTGACATGTAAATTTCCATCAGTATGTTCAAGTACAACAACATCTGAAAATGTTGGTGAATAAAGCAGTTGCCATACAATAATTCGCTCGCCATGATTAAGTGTTGGATTCATTGAACTCCCCTGCACCTCAACCGTCCTAAAAACAAATGTTGTAATTAAAAATACAGCAATCAATGTCCCAATAATTGTTTTACCCCAACTGATAATTTCTTCCTTAACAGTTGTTCGCTTTTTTCCTTCTTCTTCATGCACTTCTCTTAACGATGAAACACTCATTTTCATTCCTACTTCCCTTTTTGTATAACAACTCATCAGCTATACAAATTTTCTTTTTTATTTAGAATAACTAAGTTACTTATATATAGCTATATTAAGCTTTTTTCAAATTCAACACTGTCACAACCACAAAACCTATGATTCCGATTACTAATGAAGTCGAGATATCAAAGATACTAGAAGGCATGCCGTATCGTATCAATAAAACTGGAATTGACCCAATAACAAGCCCCATACTGATTGAATAAAGGGTCGTTTCATTATTTTCAAGCAAATGCTTAATCAATCTACCGCAAACGATAAGACCAATAACAGCACCTACTGCAACACTACTAAGCACTGCTAAATTCGGTGTCGTAATACTTTCTAATAAGAAATAATAAGCACCTATAAGGATTAACATTAACGCACCACTTAAACCTGGTAAAATCATAGAAGAACTAACAAGTGCACCGGCAAAGATAAGATACACTATTTTCCATGCAGTCATTCCACCATCTAAATCTACCAATGTCAAATTCCCACCAAAAGCAAAAGATGCAGTTATAATAACAGCTATTACTAAGAATATGTAATGCTTGGACTTAAAATTCGTCTTAACATCAGCTTGTTTATATATCAATGGAACAGTTGCTACAATTAACCCTAAGAATAAGAAATTCGTTTGATATGGAAAGTTATCACTAGCAAAACCTATCACACTTGCAAATACAGCTATAGCAACAACAGCACCAATGCCAAGACAAACAAGTGCTTTCAAAGTACTTTTCATTTTCGTGCTGAATAAATCATTGAGTAATTCGATAAGGTCTTCATAAATTCCTAAAATCATTGCCATCGTTGCAACACTAAACCCTGGTGGTAAAAGACTAATACCCAAACACAAGCCATAAAAAATGGTTTTAAATATTGAATTAAATTTCATTATAAATCTCCAGTCATAAATGATATAAACATATTTTACCACAAAATGGAAAAAACTGCTATAAGAGCAGTTATCAATTTTTCAATTAATGGGGCGACTAACGGGAATCGAACCCGCGAATATCGGAGCCACAATCCGACGTGTTAACCACTTCACCATAGCCGCCATACTAGGTAATATTAAATTTTAAATTGGAGGCGCCAGTCGGATTTGAACCGACGGTCAGGGAGTTGCAGTCCCATGCCTTACCACTTGGCTATGGCGCCAGGAGATTAACCGATAAAATAATATATGCTATTAAATTCAATTTGATGCCAACTATTAAAAAATAATGGAGCGGATGAAGGGAATCGAACCCTCGACCTAACCATGGCAAGGTTATGTTTTACCACTAAACCACATCCGCAAATAAATATCTATATACTCCGAACTAAGCTATCAAAATGGTGCCGGG
>Ga0209755_10005901_pt1 | contig 13738 bp, 10 predicted proteins | sample TergutCo191P1_FD_187301 | JGI IMG/M metagenome (GOLD analysis project Ga0209755, IMG submission 187301) | Cornitermes sp. P1 segment gut microbial communities from Petit-Saut dam, French Guiana - Co191P1 (SPAdes) (version 2) | ecosystem: Host-associated > Arthropoda: Insects > Digestive system... | reverse complement strand
ATTAAAAAAGATTACACTATCCCCGTGATCGGAGGAAATGTCGCTACAAAAGAAGGGACGCAAAGATTAATCGATGCAGGGGTTGATGCTGTAAAAACAGGAATAGGGCCTGGCTCTATCTGCACAACCCGCGTAGTTGCAGGAATCGGCGTTCCTCAATTTACAGCCGTTTTAGATTGCACAGAAGTTGCGTCAAAAGCAAAAATCCCTGTGATAGCGGACGGCGGCATCAAATTTTCAGGCGACATAACAAAGGCGATAGGAGCTGGCGCGTCTGTTGTAATGATAGGCAACCTTTTTGCAGGTTTAAAAGAATCCCCCGGAAACGAAATCTTTTTTGACGGGAGAATTTATAAAGAATACAGAGGCATGGGCAGCATGGGCGCTATTGCAGACGGAGCGGGCGACCGTTACCAGATAAGTAAAGATGAAGAGCCTGTCCCTGAAGGCATCGAAGGAAGAGTTCCATACAAAGGAGAGCTTAGAACATATTTGCATCAACTAATCGCAGGTTTACGCAAAGGCATGGGTTACTGCGGCTGCCGCAACATAGAAGAGCTAAAAAACTACCGCAGGTTTGTAAAAATCACCGCAGCAGGTATAAGAGAAAGCCACCCGCACGATGTGCAGATAACACAAGAAGCTCCCAATTATTCTAGGTTATAAAAAGGGAAAGAAATTTTACAGCACAATATGAAAATTAAATCGTTAAAACAAGAATTGGATACATGGTACGAAAAAATATGCACACCTGATTTTATCCCTTTTGATCCTGTTAAGTTTCCGCGAATGTTTTCTAAGCGCGAAGATATAGAAATAGCCGCTTTTCTTGCAGCCACTATCGCGTGGGGAAGACGCGATCTTATTTTACGTTCTGCAAAAAAGATGTTTGCGTTAATGGAGCAAAACCCTTTTAATTTTGTTATCACAGGCGCTTATAAAAAATTAAAAAATAAAAATATACACCGCACTTTTTTTGAAAGCGATCTTAAATATTTTTGCAGAGGATTTGAACACTGTTATGCGCAATACGGTAATTTAGAAAATTTATTTACTTGCACAGCGGATATTTGGGAAGGCATCGCACTTTTCCGCGAAGAAATGGCTGGCGCAAACAAAGGGTGTTATTCAAAACATATTTCCAACTCCGGCGCAAAGGAAACAAACGGCTCTGCCTGCAAACGCTTAAACCTTGCGCTCCGCTGGCTTGTGCGGAAAGGGCCTGTTGATTTAGGACTTTGGAAAAAAATAAAACCCTCTTCTCTCTTTATCCCGATTGATGTTCATGTCTCTCGTACTGCAAGGACACTGCATCTCTTAGAACGTAAATCCAATGATAAAAGAGCTGTAATTGAACTTACAGAAAAATTACGAGAATTTTGCGAAGAAGACCCTGTTAAATATGATTTTGCGCTTTTCGGGATGGGGGTTGAATCTAACTAAATATAAGATACAGGAATAATAAAATCTCTTTCCCCTAAAGGAAGCCATGTAGGAGAAAGACATAAAACCCCGCCCGGCGCTACTTCTTTTTTAAAATTTGAAAGAACAGAAAAATGTTTTATATCATCGGTTTTTGGATTTGATTTTTGCTTTACTTCCAATGGATAAAGAGTTCCGTTTTCTTCAAGAATAATGTCAATCTCCCGCATATCTTTATCTCTGTAAAAATAAATCGCAGGAGATATTCCGTTATGCCAATAACTTTTTAAGATTTCTGAAACTACATATGTTTCTAAAATCGCTCCTGAGAATGCGCCGTTTTCCAATGTATCAGGTGTATTCCATTTTGTCAGATAACAAGCCAAACCTGTATCCATAAAATATATTTTCGGAGTCTTAATTATACGATTTTTTAAATTATTTGAATAAGGCTGAAGTAAAAATATAAGCCCTGAAGTTTGTAAAATAGATATCCATGATTTAACAGTTGTTTCGTTTACACCGATTTCACCTGCGATATTTGAATAATTTAATAATTGAGATGTTCTTGCCGCCAGCACTCTCATAAAATTGAGAAACAGCATTTCATTAGATACTTTTACAATTTGTTTAACATCCCGTTCAATATAAGTTTGCAAGTACGAATCATAAAATAAAGACCAGTCTTTATCTTTTCCTTTAAAGATTGCAGGAAAAGAGCCTTTCCAGATACGGCGGAAAATTTCTTTTGAGTTAATGTTTATATTTTCTTTAGAAGATAGAATTTTTTTTATAGGTAAAAAAGGAGAAGTATCGGCTAATTCTTCTTTTTCAGATTGGGAAAAACCCTGCAAATTTAAAATTCCAACTCTTCCTGCAAGACTCTCAGATACATTTGCCATCAAATTAAATTGCTGTGAACCTGTTACCCAAAACATTCCTTTTTTCTTTTCTTTATCTACTATGGCTTTAATATACGGAAGAAGCTGCGGAGCATACTGAATTTCATCGATCAAAAGCGGAGCTTTATACCTTTCAAGAAATCTCTGCGGATCTTGTTTTGCCTGTTCTTGTATTTCAATAATATCCAATGAAATATAATTTCTTTTTTTTGATTCACAATTTTCTAAAACAGTGGTTTTTCCTACTTGTCTTGGACCTGTAACTAAAATTACAGGAAAGAATTTACTAGCTCTTTTTATGGTTTTTTCTAATGTTCTTTTTGTATACATTTTAACCTCGGCTAATCCGGTTTCTGATCCCAGATTAGCCGGAAAGCGGTAAAAAGTCAATATTAATGATTCTTAAAACTACCTCTCCCCTAAAAAGACCTTTAATTCTTGTATGCGGCTTATAATTTTGCTGCGCGTCATGTTTTTAAACTTTGCAGGGATCATCTCTTTAGAGGTACATTCTAAAGCCGCTACAAGGGTTTGAAGTTCCACTTCGTCAGGGTAGGCTGCGGGCTGGAAGTCGCTCATCGCTTCTTCCATGTCTTCTTTTTTAATAAAAACGCGGTCATCAATTGCAGCGAGGTGCTCTGCACGGACAAGAACCGCTTCCAAATCTGCGCCTGAATATTCATGATCGTATTTTCTAAAAAGGTCTGCAATGGAAAAATTGCGGATGTCTAATTTTAATTTTCGGACAAGAGTCCTGAATAAATCTTCCCTGTCTTTTTTTGATTCCGGGTAAAAAAGAGCAAGATGCTCTTCGGCTCTTCCCTGGCGTTTTAAGTCGATGGGGATTAAATCAGGGCGGCATGTGATTAAAAACCAAATAATTTTTCCGCGGTACTCTGTGTTTCCCATGAACGAAGCGATTTGCGCGAACACGCGGTTGCTTGTGCCGGAGTCGCCCTCTTGGTTACGGTCGCCTAAAAATGCGTCAGCTTCGTCTACCATTACAGCGACAGGCGCCATTGCAACAAGTATGTTTAAAACTTTTTCAAGGTTTGATTCTGTCTCGCCCTGCCACTTTGTGCGGAAGTTGCGGAATTTTACCATCGGGATTCCTATCTCTCCTGCAAAGGCGTTAACCATAAAACTTTTTCCTGTCCCTACAGGCCCTGCCATTAAGTAGCCCATAGGCAGTACATCAGGTCTTCCCCTTTTTATCGCTTTTACTGCATTTTTAAAACGTTTCTTTATATAATCATGCCCTGATACATGAGAAAGATCGTAAGTTGTTTCCATAAACTCTAAAAGCCCGCCCGCTTCGTTTTCGATAATTTCTTTTTTCTTCCTTCTCATAAATTCCAATGATAAAGGCTCGTCTTTTTCAAAACTTTCAGATGCAAGACGGTTTAGATTCATAAGATTTAAACCTGATGTAATAGCGGCAAGTTTTTCCGGTGTTAGCCCTTTATCAAGTAAAAGCTTTCCTTCTTTTTCTTTGGAATGAAGATAACTCGCTCTAATTGTTTCATCAGGAAAGGGAACGATTATTTTTACAGTAGAAGGAGAGCTTGTAAGGCGCGAAGAAATATCAGAGAGGTTTTCGGCTAACAAAATGACGGAGATATCGCCTTTAATAAATTTTGGATCTGTCGCCCATCTTTTAAAAGTTACTATGCAATAACGATCTGTATCGGAAAGACGGATTAAATCTCCTGCAGGGGCGATGTAATCGGCATGATCGATAATAAAGACCATGCGGCATTTTGTTTTTTTATCTTTGGGAATCTGAGAGAGAAAATATTTTTCGATATAAGGAAAACTTCTTTCAGGGTCTGTCGAAAGAAAATCGCCGTTATCTGCATCAGAGTTAAGCGCAAATTTCGGAGCCGCTTCAAGATATGCGTTTTCCATTTGCTGCTGGCAAAAAGTAATGCCGCCTGAACGGTCATAATAAGCTATTATTTCCCTGTTACCGAATAAAATCTCTGAGATATAATCCTGAAGCCTTGTAAAATTAAATTCCCCTTCTTTGCGTTCATGAGGAAGAAAATCCCTGATATTACCGTGCAGTATATATAAATTAGCTGTTTTTGACCGGTATTTGTTTGCAAGCTCCTGCGCCCACGCAGGAAGAACTTTTATAATATCATTATAATTATAAATATATTGATCTGACATTGGTCCCCTCCCATGCCTCCTTTCAGCCGTCTAGCTAAATAAATATTATTATACTAAAGCATCAATCTTATTTATTTTTCTTAGCAGGTTTTATTTTACTTAACTGCCTTACAGATTGAATTAATTCTTTATCCTTTGCAATTTCATGAATTACAGCGGGAAGGCGGTAGGTCCAGTTAAAATCGTTTGCCGTTCCGGGAACATTTATCCTTTCATCTTGCGGGTTTTCAGAATACCAATTATTTGAAAGATGCAACAAATCTTGAATCTGGAAAACACGGAAACGTGAACGCGCGCTTGCCGCTTTTGAAAGAATTATTTTCGCCGTTCCGGGATTGTAAATTTTTGGCAGAGAAGGAACGCCGATGAAACTTGAAAATTGCGTCTGATTCGCTTCTCTCTCCCACCATTCACGGACTGTAGAGCTGTCATGAACCGCCGCTGTACATACGCTTAATTGAGGATAATCTTCCAAGGGGATAAAAGGCTGCCCCTCTTTATCCCAAGCGCAAAACCAGCGTATTACGCGAAGGCCAAGTATTTTTAATTTTGCAAGCGCTTTAGGTACGCATTCCGGGACTGCGCCTAAGTCTTCCGCGCAAGGCAGCATAGAAGAGGATTCAACTAAAACAGAAAGAAGTTTTTTTCCTAATGCCGCCCAAATTTTTTCTGATTTTACGCGCCGTTTTTCAAGAAGGGTTTCAAGAGCTTGTATTTCATCTTTTGAAAAACTTAAATAAGCATTTGAATTTCTATAATACCAAATCGGGAAAAATTTCCCTTTTTCATATTCAAGAAAAAGCCTGTCTTTCCATTTATTAAACAGATATTTTTTAGCGGCAGGATGAAGCTGCAGTTCTTCAATATCTTTTTCTCCTTTGATTGATTTTTTAAACAGCCACAATTCTTCTTTTTTAACACGATCCAAAGCCAAAGAAAAAACTTTATTTGCAGCGGCGGAAATTTCAGCTTCATTATACGCGCTTCCCCAATTTTTTTTAAGTTCATCCCAAATATCCGCTGTAGGGATATGAGGCTGTGACACCCAACGGATTCTGCCTTTATCAAAACCGATCTTTTTTAAATCAGATGCAGTGATCGGTATATATGGCACATAACGCCCGAGCATGGAAGAATAATCTCTATGAGAACTTGCCCAAATACGGAAGAAACCTAACACATGATCGATACGATAGGCATGATAATATTTTTCCGCAACCGCAAGTCGGTTTTTCCACCATTTAAAATTATCTTTCTCCTGCGCTTCCCAATTATAAATCGGGAAACCCCAATTCTGACCTTCCGGGCTGTACATATCAGGGGGCGCGCCTGCTGAAAGTTCTTGGATAAATATTTCAGGATGCGCCCAAACGTCACAACTGTCTTCGTTCATTAAAATAGGCAGATCGCCTTCAAGAACCAAACCTGCCTCGGCGATTTTTTTTGAAGCGTTGGAAAACTGATTATCAAGAGAGTATTGAAGCCATACCCAGAAAAAATGATCTTCACGCAGGGATTTATCATTCCAAAGAGCGTCAATTTCCTGCAATGTAACTGTGCTGTATTCCTTCCAATCCTTCCATGATTTTCTGTTATTTAATTCTTTTAACCTGCGGTAAACGGCGTATTCTTTTACCCAGGAATTTTTTTCTATCCATGATAAAAGAGCGGCGTTTTGTATAATCTCATGCTTGTTTGCATTGTAAATTTCCCCGCAGATATCAAGTTTTTCTTTTAAAACCTCGAAATGCGAAAACCTCTTTCTGTTATCGAATTTATCCCTTGCGGCTTTTATCCGTTTTCTTACCGATATTTCCTTTGGGTCATATTCTTCTAATTCTTCTATCCTTAAATAAAGAGGATGAAGACCGAACGCCGTAAGGCTTGAATACGGGGAGCTTTCAAAACCGGTATCATTGACAGGCAAAATTTGGATAAGCCCTAATTTCATCTTTTTACAGAGAAGCGCAAAATCACATAGATCGGAAAATTCCCCTACTCCGATCCCGTTTTTTGTACGTAAAGCGCCAACAGGGACAACAACGCCGAGCAGCCGTTTATTTACCGTGCAAACAGGGTTTGCAAACTTCGTTTGTGAAGGTTTTACTGTTGATTTTTTTTCCATATCCGCCTCCTCTTTTAACTTATTATAGTATAACTCTATTAATCAATATGGTAAATATCTTTTTTATCGCCCTTTTAATCAATTTTTATATAAAATTTAAAAATCCGATATACGGCTTATTAAAAAAGAAGAAAGAAAAATAATCATTGACAATTCAAAAATTCAAAGTGATACTGATAACATATTTATTAAATCCCGGTTAAATTAAGGTATTTTAAGGAGAAGTTTATGAAAACATCAAAATATTTTTTTACATCAGAATCTGTAGGAGAGGGGCATCCAGACAAGCTCTGCGATCAAATTTCTGACGCGATTTTAGATGCATGCCTTAAAGACGACCCTTTAAGCCGGGTTGCATGTGAAACTTTCGCTTCATCTTCCCTTGTTTTAGTGGGCGGGGAAATTACAACCAGCACTTATGTGGAATTTTCGCATATAATCCGAGACGTAGCAAAACAAATCGGTTACACAGACCCTTCCTTCGGTCTTGATTACAATTCAATGGCTGTTTTAAGCATGGTTCATAACCAGTCCCCGGATATTTCCCAGGGTGTTTCAGGCACAGGTTTGAAAAAATTTAAAGGGCAGCAGGGAGCCGGCGATCAGGGGATGATGTTCGGCTTTGCGTGTAACGAAACGAAGGAATTGATGCCTATGCCTATTATGTTAGCGCATAAATTACTTCTTTGCGCCTCAAAACTCCGCAAGACCGATGTAATCAAATGGCTGCGCCCGGATTCAAAGAGCCAGGTGACTATCGAATATGAAGGGTATAAACCGGTACGTATTGACGCTGTCGTTATCTCGCATCAGCATGATCCCAATGTAACATATAAAGAAATCGAAGAGACTGTAATCGAAAAAATTATTAAACCCGTTCTTGAACCGACAGGGCTTCTTGATAAAAAAACAAATTATTACATTAACCCTACAGGCAGATTCGTAATAGGCGGCCCTTTCGGGGACTCAGGTCTTACAGGGCGAAAAATTATCGTTGACACTTACGGCGGTATGGGAAGGCACGGAGGCGGCGCGTTCTCAGGCAAGGACCCGACCAAGGTTGACCGTTCCGCGGCATATGCGGCGCGTTATGTCGCAAAAAATATAGTAGCTGCAAAACTTGCAGAAAGATGTGAAATACAACTCGCCTACGCTATCGGAGTGCCTTTCCCTGTTTCTATCATGGTAGATACTTTCGGTACAGCAAAAGTTGATGAAACACAAATTGAAAAAGCCGTTGCAAAAGTTTTTGATTTAAGCCCTGCAGGAATCATCGAAACCTTGGATTTGCGTAAACCGATTTATCTTAAAACAGCTTCTTACGGGCATTTCGGGCGTTCCGAATTCCCCTGGGAAAAAACAGATAAGGTTGACGAGCTTAAAAAAGCGATAGGATAATGGCACAAACAGAGTTTGCAGATAACATAAACCAAACTGTCAATTATATTCAAATCAATACATCTAAAGTAAGAAGTTTTTGCGAATTATTATTCCGCGCTTACGGTTTCTCCATAGAAGAAAGTAAAATAATAAGCGATGTAGTAATAAAAGCAGACCTTTACGGGATAGAATCTCACGGCGTGCAGAGGCTTATCCGCTATCATGATGAAATTTCTTCAGGGCAGGTTGATATTTCTGCAAGAACGCAAACTGTACATGAGACGCAAATATCGGCATGTATCGAAGCGAATAAACGTATGGGGCAGCTTGTAAGTGTTGAAGCGATGCATCTTGCAATTCAAAAAGCAAAAACCTCAGGCTGCGGGATGATTACAGTACGCAATTCTAATCATTACGGTATTGCAAGATACTATACAGAAATGGCAGCGGCGCAGGATTTGATCGGTGTGTGCATGACAAATACCGAAGCAATCTGCGTGCCGACCTTCGGATCGCAGGCGATGACCGGAACAAACGCGCTTGCCCTTGCGATGCCCGCCTCTCCTTTTATTTTTTCTTATGATGCAAGCACAACAGTTGTCCCGCGTGGCACTTTAGAAGTTTACAGAAAAACAGGAACCCCCTTGCCTAGCAATTGGGCGCTTGACGCTCAAGGCAAACCCTGCAATGACGCGGCGGCAGTGATAGACAGCATAATCGCAAAAACAGGCGGAGGTATCGCTCCTCTCGGCGGGCTTGGCGTTTTAAACGGCGGGCACAAAGGTTACGGCTTAGGTGTAATTGTCGATCTTTTTTCCGCCGTTATCTCAGGCGGATTAACATCAAATCATGTAAACAGAAAAAAAGACCACACAGGAATCTGCCACTGCTTCATGGCTATAGATTACGGTATCTTCGGTGAAAAAACTTTAATAAAAGAAAATATGTCAAGATTTTTACAAGAACTGCGCGACAGCAAAAAAGCCGAAGGCTGTAACCGCATTTACACGCACGGTGAAAAAGAGACAGAATTGTTAAACGCAAGAATCAACGGTCAGATACCTGTTAATGAAAAAACTTATGCGGAAATGAAAGAGATAGCGGAGAAGCTTGGAGTGGATTGGCGGTTGTAAAATTTATTTTTACAGCAGAGCTTTATCGTTATTGTTAAAACTAAAAGTAAATGTTATTTCATTTATTCTGATTAAGTTATCGAAAAAATTAAATATCCAGATCAGAGTGAGTTCCAGTACGTTGAAGTAAAACTTTTCTGGATTTTTGATCAATTTCATATATAAGAACCCAATCACCCTCAATGTGGCAATCATATGCTCCTTCCCAGTTTCCGTGAAGCGGATGGTTCTTCATTAATAATCATGTTCATAATCTCAATTAATTTATTAATATCTTTTCCACGTTTTTGCATTAATTTATATTGCTTCTTAAAAGATTTTGTGTAACTATGTTTTAACATCGAAAAATTATCTGCGGATTATTCTTCGTCCGTCTCATCCTTTTCGAGAGCTTCTAACATCTCATCAAGAGAGTTATACCATGTTGCAGGAATTTCACCGCATAACATGGCGCGTCCTTCTTCAATGGCGGCAACAGTCTCAGCATTATAACGCGGATTTCCTGTTTCGGGATTAATATATCCAGCGCATAAAGGGCATGGGTGCAAGGGAGAAGCATCAGGAGCCGGAGTAAAAGATATAAGAGTTTTTCCTGCCGGGACTTCACGGGGAACTTCAAGCGTTATGTTGTGGCTGTCAGCAGGAATATTAACAGTTTGCGTTATAATCATAATATTAAAATAACATGATTACAAAGAAATTTCAAGGTAAGAGAGCTTATAAAATTTACAAATAAAAACAATCACTCTGTGTCCCTCTTCGGTTAAAAAGAATCACACTTCTAAGATCATCCCTTCTTTCGCCATTACAATTTCCACTTTGTTACCTGTAAATCTTTTTTCAAATTGTTCAAGCTGGCTGTCTGTGTGCGACGGGTCGTGATGGAATAAGATTAGTTTTTTTACTCCGGCTTCATCGGCGGTTTTTACCGCGTGTTCCATTGAGGAATGCCCCCAGCCTTTGTGGGAGGGATATTCTTCTTCGGCATATTGAGAGTCATGAATTAAAAGATCGGCATTTTTTACAAAACTTATAATTTTATCATTGCTTTCGCCTGAGGTTTGCTCATGATCAAAAACAAGGGCGATGGATTTACCTTGAAAATCAAAACGGTAGCCGAGGCAATCTGAAGGGTGGTTTAAAGATTTGCTTGTAACAGTAAGTCCGCCGTCAAAATTAAGGGAGGTTTCTTTTATTTGTTTGTATTCGATTGAAGCTGTCAGTTCGTCAATACTTACAGGCCAGAAATTATGAGAGAATTGCGCTTCGAAAATCCCTTTTAATGTGCCCTTATCCGGCGAAGGCCCTGTTATCCTTAATTCTGTTTTAGGGATATAAATAGGGGCGAACATTAAAAAACCCATAATATGATCCCAATGGGTATGCGTTATAAAAACGTCGGCGCTTATTTTTCCGTTTTTTTTAAGGTCATTATCAAGCAGCCAATCGCCGAGAAGACGTGCGCCGGAGCCGAAATCGATAACAAAAAGACGGCCGTTTACCCGTATTTCAATACAGGATGTGTTTCCGCCGTAAACCACTGTATCAGGTCCCGGGCATGGAATAGAGCCCCGTACTCCCCAAAAACGTGCAGTAAATAAACCCTTTTCGTGCATATAAATTAATTATATTACAAAAGAAATGAAAAAATCAACTAAATAGCCTTTATTGAGGTTTCAATGAATCTCAAGCAAAAACGAAGATTCTGCGGATTTTTATAAACCTGATAAGGGGCGCGCCGTCACTTCTGCGGAAAAATCGCCGATGTTTATACTTTCACCTGTTACGCGGCTGTATCCTGCCACCCTGAAATAATAGAGAGCGCCGTTTTTTAACCCGTCTATAAAAATGCTGTCGGTCATTCCTGCATCTATAGGGGAAGGCCCTAGAAAAGCGTCTTTTCCGAAAAGTTCATCCCTTGCAGAGCTGTAATATACATAATAGCCCGATGTTTCTGCCTGCATTGTATCAATATTAGGGCTATGCCTCCATCGCAGATTGACACCTCCGTCAACTGCATAAGCGATTAAGTTACGAGGCGGAAGGAGCGTCTCTGCCGGCATATAGACAATTTTAATCCCTTCCAGATAAGGGCTAATCTCCCCGTCAGATGAGGGATAAAAATCCACCGCTATTTGCACATAACGCCCGTTTATGCCGGAAATATTCTCTCCGGGCGTAAACCTTACCCAAGCGGAATTATGAATCAAATAGGGGTTTAGGCTGGAACGGATAAAGAAATTTAACTGCGAATCATCTGAGAATAGAAAATTTCCATTCTCGCGGAATTCGTTTATACTAATATTATTTCTTATGCTGGAAACACTGTTTGCGCTTACCGCAACGCTGGTTACAGCTCTGTTGTTTATTTCTGTAATATTTGTCCTTCCGCCTGTCACATCGATTTTAATAACACTGTTTGCATTATTTCCAAGATCGATAGCTCTTGTTTCCATCCTGCCGCCGTAAGCCGGGTATTTTTGCAAAGTCTGTTTGTGCATAACATTATATTGAGTGCAAGAGTTATAAATTTTAAATTCATCAATAAAACCTGTGAAACTTTCCCCGAGTGTAAAAAAACCGCCTTCTGCCGCAACCGGTGTGTAAACATCGGTATTTTCCCTTCCTGTCCTTGTCGCATAAACTATTGTTTCGCTTATTCCGTCAACAAGATATTCTATCATTCCTGTTTCAGAATCAAAACGGATAAGATGATGACTCCATGTTTTAGGAACTATGGGCGTGTTACCTGCAAATTCTATGTTCATAAAACCTATGTTTCTAATTTGATTATTATTAGGATATGCAAAAAAATTCACAAAGGACCAGTGCAATCTGTTACGTGAAGAAACGCATTGTATCCTCTGTATAGTTTCAGAAACAGGCGAAAGCCATGTTAAAATTTTTTCGCCGTTTTCCAGATTTTGCGGATACAGCCAGAACTCAATAGTAAAATCATCTATTTTATTGTTAGGTGCAAAAAGCGCGTTATTGTTTTGAGGCGTAATTGTAACCGCTCCTCTGTTGCCGAACAATACCGCTCCCTGCCCTCCCCTCGCATAAGGGATTCCTGCAGCCCTTACATTTTCATTTGATGTAACTCTGTATCGGTTTGCACTGTCCCTGAAAAGGCGGGGGTCTCTTTCATCAAAAGAAATTGAAAGATCAAGAGATGATTCTTTTATTCCGGCAGTCATTGTATTTCTGTTAGTAGAAGCAAACTCCGTTTGTGCAAACTCTGTTTGTGCAAACAGGGTTTGAGCGGAAAGAAGTAAAACAGGATGAGGTCTGACATTGTTTGCCTCTGTAAGCCCAATTCTGCTTTCCGTATTGATCCAGGTTTCCGCTCCGCCTATAAAAATCGTTCTTTCCCCGATAGCGTATACACTACCGCAAACAAGAAGTCCGATGTATACTAAGAATATGAAAACAAGCTGTTTTTTCATTGTTACCTTCGCATTTTCTTTAAATATCGGCAAAAAATGATATGGAAAGCCAATTAAATTCGGAAAATAATAAGGTTAAATTAAAAAAAACTATCGCGGACGCTCCCTCTGAACCCGGAGTTTATATAATGAAAGCCGAAGACGACAGTATAATCTATGTAGGCAAGGCAAAATCCTTAAAAAACAGGCTGAGATCGTATTTTTCCGGTGAAAAAGATATAAAAACTTCTACCCTTATCCGCCATGTGTTTAGCATAGATACAATTATAGTAAAAAACGAATATGACGCGCTTTTACTGGAAAATACGCTGATCAAACAACATTCACCCAAGTATAATATCAACTTAAAAGACGGTAAAACCTATCCTGTTATCCGTATAACCCACGAGGATTTCCCGCGTATTTTTAAAACCCGTCGTATTATTCAAGATAAAAGCATCTACTACGGGCCTTTCCCAAACGTGTATGCGGTGGACGCAATGATGGAAACAATTGACAAACTTTTCCCCTTGCGTAAATGCAAAAAAATTATAAAAAACGGTCCCTGTATGTACTACCACATACAACGATGCCTTGCGCCATGTTGCAATAAAATCACCGTGCAAGAATATTCCCTCCATGTACAGCGTGTTCAAAAATTGCTGTCAGGTGATACTGAAGCTTTAATCATAGACCTAAGCGCAAAAATGCACGAAGCGGCGCGTGAGATGCAATTTGAAGGAGCGGCGCAAATCAGGGACGCAATCAAAGCTATTGAAAACCTCACACAAGAGGAAAACGCGGTTGAAGATCACAACCCCGAAGACAGAGACTATATCGCTTGGGCGGAGGAAGGGGTGCTTGCCACTTTTACAGTCTTTTCCATGCGCGGCGGAAAAATGACAGGGCGCGATTTATTCCGCACACGCTCTGCCGCCGATGAAAACGAGTCGCTCGAAGTATTTGTTACAACTTATTACGATCCGGGAAGACCTCCGCCCGCAAAGATTTTTTTCCAAACCGGAAGAAAGGGAATGGGGAATGGGGAATGGGGACTAGGGAACAGGGAACAGGGAACAGGGAATGGGGAACAGGGACTAGAGACTAGGGAACGGGGACTAGGGAATAGGGAACAGGGACAAGAGATTTCAAACAACAGTCCCGAGTCCCCAGCTC
>Ga0209755_10005900_pt1 | contig 13739 bp, 4 predicted proteins | sample TergutCo191P1_FD_187301 | JGI IMG/M metagenome (GOLD analysis project Ga0209755, IMG submission 187301) | Cornitermes sp. P1 segment gut microbial communities from Petit-Saut dam, French Guiana - Co191P1 (SPAdes) (version 2) | ecosystem: Host-associated > Arthropoda: Insects > Digestive system >... | reverse complement strand
ATTGGAAATTTCCCCGCCATGCATGGTAAATGTACCTCCAACATACACACCACCGCCAAACCATGCATTATTACCAGAGATTGTCCCGCCGTTCATTATAAACGTACCACCATGGTTCACAAATACTCCGCCAGGTCCAAGCGAAAAACCATTATTCCCCGTAATTCTTGCCCCCGCATTCATCTCCAGTATGCCGCCACTGTCTACTTGCACCAGGGAAGCCGTGTTATTTTCACCACCATTACCGCCCTCGCTACGCCCAAGCAGCGTAACGTACTCATCCAGCACCAAGGTAAGCCCGGAACCTACGCTGAATAGGCTCCCGTTCTCGGAAAGGCTTACGGTACGTGGTTCCCCGATGCCGCGAAGGGTGATCCTAACGTCGGTTCTGCCAGCGGGCAGTGCCGCAAGGGCGGGGGAAATGTCTTCGTCCCCGGTTATTTCGACAAGGTAACTGCCACCACTTTGCGCGTTAATCCGCAGCCAGGCAAGTTGCTCGGCCAGGCTTACCCCGGGCACCAGTCGGTTTCCATCGGTATCCCACAAGGGGAAGTGGTCGTACGTAAATGCAAATTGAAAATGGCTGACCATGTTTTGGTAGACGTGCAGGATTGTACTAAACGCCGCCCTTTCGTTCGCGGTGGCGGCTTCCATGTACAGGGCAAAGACCACGCGGTACAGGCCCAGGGGCAGATTAAGGCCGGCTTCGGTACCGACTTGCGGGGTGCCGCCGGCAAAGAAATGGGTCGAGTGCGGCAGCCAGGCGGAGCCTTCCCTCCGCGCGATTTCCATCCTGGCGGTTGCGACGCTTTCGGGAAAGCTTATGTCCCAACTAAAGGTTCCCGTGCCAGTGCCGGCGCTGATCGGGAAGAGCATGACGTTGCGGGTAAGGGTTTCCCCCGCAATCACCGTAATGGGTTCCGCAAGGGTGCCTATCGCCGTGGGGCGCAGCGGGCCGCCGTCAAGGCCGTACAGGTATGCGGTTACGTCCATTTCCCAGATCCCCGGGTACAGTTCCACCCTGCCAGAGCCGGTCAAGGTTCTGGAAAAGTCCGGTAGCCCGGTGTCGTTGTCCACGGCAGAGAAGTCCAGCCTGAATTCCACAAAGTCGTCCCGAGCCGGCCAGCTGGGCATAATCGTCCGCCCGCTGCCTTGCTCGTTAATCGTGAGCAGAAGGGTTCCCATTGTCGCGGGGGGCGGCCTGGTTTCGGGATCTTCCGTTGCAAGGCAGGGCGCTTGCAGCGGGCTTCGGCATCCGGTCAAAAGCAGCAGACAACAGGCGGCAAGAAGGCCGCAAAAGGCAAGTCTGGTTTTCATCGTTCGTTCCTCCTTAATTACGGCACCACGCTAAAGGTGATGAGCCGGCTGTACAGCCTGCCGCCTATTTCCACTTCCAGCGTTACAAAGTGCGTCCGTACCTGGTTGCGGTGGATGCGGGCATCCAGGGTAAGTGTTGTCCCATCTGCGGAAACCGTGCCCGTGGGTGCAGGGCTTGCGCCGTCAAAGTACCAAGCGATGCTGTCGAACCCTCCCCCCGGGGGAGGGGACACGTAAACCGTTGTCGAGGCGTGTGCGGGGTCGCTCAGGCTGATGGGCTGCGGAAGCGGGATTGTCGGGGCCATGTCCTGGATTTGCGCGAAGGTGATTGTGAAGGCCGCGTCGCGGTAGAAAGTCCATTCGCCATTGACAAAGGTGTAGATGCCCGCCCTGCGGCCGGTGTCGTTGTAGAAGGCAAGGAAGGATTCGCCGTGGGTGCCCATGGTATGTAGGGACAAATCATGAGTAGGAGGAGGTGAAATGTCCACGTTGCCTGGCATGGTTATTGAGGTCAATGTGTTAGCCCAAAATGCCCCCTCTCCGATGGTAGTAACGCTGTCTGGGATGACGACGGAAATTAGTTGGTTTTCCCGAAACGCATTATTCCCGATGACTGTAACGCTGTCTGGGATGACAACGGAAATTAGTTGGTTTCCATGAAACGCAGTATTCCCGATGACTGTAACGCTGTCTGGGATGACAACGGAGGTTAGTTGGTTTGCCTGAAACGTACCATCCCCGATGGACGTAACGCTGTCTGGGATGACGACATAGATTAGCTGATTGTTCGCAAACGCACCCGCCCAGATGGATGTAACGCTGTCTGGGATGACAACGGAGGTTAGTTGGTTTGCATGGAACGCTTGCATCCCGATGGACATAACGCCGTCTGGAATGACAACAGAGGTTAGTTGATTTCCACGAAACGCAGCCATCCCGATGGTAGTAACGCTGTCTGGAATTACGACATAGGTTAGTTGATTGTTCCAAAACGTAGCAGGCTCGATGGATGTAATACTGTCTGGGATGACGACATAGATTAGTTGATTGTTCGTAAACGCCCCACCCCCGATGAATGTAACGCTGTCTGGGATGACGACATAGATTAGTTGATTGCCCGCAAACGCATTACCCCCAATGTGTGTAACGCTGTCAGGAATGACAACAGAGGTTAGTTGGTTTGCCTGAAACGCACCATTCCCAATGTGCGTAACGCTGTCTGGAATGTCGACGGAAATTAGTTGGTTTTCCCGAAACGCATTATTCCCGATGCTCGTAACGCCATACGGAATCACAACAGAGATTAGCTGCCTCTCCCAAAACGCCGAATCCCCAATAGCCGTTACCGCCACCGTGTTTATCGTGGGCGGTATAACCAACTCCAAGTCCGTGCCACTAAAGTCGGTAATGGTACCACTGGCGCGGTCAAATTCAAACTCGGACCAGATTGCATACAGGGTAACATCCCTGTCCACAATAACAAGGGGCGAGCCGCCCGCAAAGAACGCCGTTCCCGTCGCGTCCGCACTGGTGTTCCAGCCGACAAAGAAAAGGTCGCCCCTTTCCAAATCGCCGCGGGCGGGAATCTGGACGTAGGTTCCCGCAAGCCCCCATATCGGGTTGGGAACCGTTCCCACGGTATGGCCGTTGCCGTCAAAGCTTACCGTTGCCCTTATCGGCCTTATCAACTCGCCGTTTCTTACCTCTATGGTGAGGTCGGTGGTGGTTAAAGTGCCACCTGGATGGGTTTGGGTAAACTCGCCGGTAACGGGGTCGAATGTGCCGTATTGGGCTGTACTATCACTAACGAACAATGCCGCACCCATGGAGGCTAAGGCTGTGTTTCTAAGCCCATCTTCCGCATCCTCGCCGTGAATAATCCCGTTTTCTATTTGGAAGGTGCTGCCAACAGCAACCCATACCCCGCCCCTGCCATAATCATTGGTATTGCCAGAAATTCCTCCGCCGCGCATAAGAAAGGAGCCAGCATTAACAAGCACCCCGCCAGTGGTTAGGGTACCAGACGCGATGGTATTGCCAGAGATTTCTCCGCCGTACATGACGAACGTAGCAGTGTCCATAACAATCACCCCACCGCTACCCATATTAGTAAGAAGGGAGTTGTCAGATATTTTTCCACCGCGCATGGTAAACATGGCATAAGCAGCAACAGACACCCCACCGCTGCGAAAACCACCGGGGGCGGCGGCGGTATTGCCGGATATCTTTCCAGCATACATAGTAAACGTGGAGCCAGTGCCTATAACACGCACCCCTCCACTACTGCGAACGCCGCTAGCTGTATTCTCAGAGATCTCTCCGCCACGCATTATAAACGTGGCATTATCTGCAACAAGCACTCCACCGCCAAGGTCAGTGCCAGTGGCGGTATTGCCCGTAATCCTTGCCCCCGCGTTCATTTCCAGTATGCCGCCACTGTTTACTTGCACCAGAGGGGCCGTGTTGTCTTCGCCCCCGTTGCCGTCAATACTGCGCCCAACCAAAGTGATGTTTTCGCCCAACACAAAAGTAAGGCCAGAACCCACCGTAAAAAGAGAACCGTTGGCGGAAAGCCTTATTTCGCTTTGCGCGCTAGCTATAAGCGTAATGGCAAGATTGGTTCTGCCGCTTGGCAATGCCGCTTGTGCAGGGCTAATATATTCACCACCGGTCAAGCGAATCGCATATCTGCCGTCATCCTGCGCATTCCCTCGCAGCCACTCAAGCTGTTCGGCTAGGGTGTTCCCCAGTGCCGGTCTCGGCATGGGATCGCTAAAGACAATCGTCAGCGTGTAAGGGCCTATGCTCACTGTCGCCGTCGTGCCGTCATCCGCCCAGTCAATCCCTATGTAATCGGGATTATCGGTGTTCCTTGCGAGCGCGCGAATGGCGGCCTCCGCGTATCCGCGGTGCGGGTAATTGTCGGCATCAAGGAAATTCCCGGTCGCGCCCATGCCTATCAATGCGGCATCGAACAGCACTTTCAAGTCGTCCAGGTCTTGGTAAACCCCGCCCGCAAAAGATAGGCGGTTGAACCAGTCGGCAATGTCCGCAATATCCACGCCAGTGGTGCCTTCGATACCCAAAGCCCGGAAATGCCCCGCCGCGGTTCCGGGGGCAAAGGTCCAGGTTCCGGTACCGCCATTCCATGCGTCCAAAATAAAGTTAAGCAAGGAGGCGGGAAACGCAAAGATTGCGCTCTCGCCGTAAAACCTGCTTAGCAGGTTCTGGTAGACATGCAGGATTAGGCTTTCCGCGATTTCCTCGCCGCGGGCGTTGGCCGCCGTTAAGTGCACGCGGTACAGGCCCGCGGGCAGTTCGATGCCAGCCGAGCTGCCAAGCGGCGATGCGCCGCCGATAAGGTAATAGGCGCGTGGCGGTGTCAGCGGCCCATCGCTATGCCAGTCCATGATTTCCATTCTGGCGGTGACGGCGGAGCTGGGGATAAAGCCGATGTCCCACTCGAACCTTCCATAGCCGCCATCCTCGGCAATCGGAAGAAGCAGAACCTCAAGGGTTTCCGTAGTTGGCACGCTAAGGGGATAAACCCCGCTCCTTGCCACGGCGCGTTGCTCCCCCCTAGGGGGGAGCAATGCGCTTACCTCCAGATCCCAATCCCCTACACTAAGATCGACAGTGATGTTGCCGTCGTAAGGATCCCTGTAGACGGAAAAATCGGCGTTGCCGCCGGTTTGGGCAACGAAGTCCAGCCTAAATTCGATATCCTGCGGCCAGGTCGGCAGAATCGTCCGCCCCAGGCTTGGCCTGTTTATTGCAAGCAAGATGGTACCCGTCAGGGGATCTGGCCCAGCTTCGTCCCCGCCCTGCGGTTCGAAGGGGCTGCGACAGGCGAGCAAAAACAGCAAACAGACGACGGCAATCCAGTGCCTTGATTTTACCTGCCCAGTATCTTTTGGCGGCCGCATATTTCCCATTTCCTGTTCCTCCTTAATTTACGGCCTTACCGTAAAGGCGATGGCCCTGCTGTACGGCCTGCCGTCTATTACCACTTCCACCGTTACGCGGTGCTGCCCTATCCTGTTGATGTGGGCCTGACCCAGCGTAAGGGTCGCCCCGCCGTCAAAAACCGCATCTGCGGGAGCCTGGTTTCCAGCGACAAACCACCTTATGCTGTCGAAGCGCTCCGGTTCGCCCACAACGACAACAATCGTCGCCCCCTCGGACAAAGCCAGGTAGCTGACATCAGGAGCCGCGATGTCGCCAGGCGCCTGGTCTTGGAAGTGCGCAAGGCTTATGGTAAAGGCCGCCTGGGCAGGGGTGAAAACCCACCTGTTATCCCTTTCGATAAAGACGTAGGTGCCTGCGCGTCTACCCTTGCTTTCGTAGAGTGCAAGGAAAGATTCCCCGTGGGTGCCCATGGAATTTGCGGAGGCAATAGCCACACCATCGGGTATGGTTATTGAGCTTAGCCACATGTCGGCAAAGGCATAATCCCCAATTGCGCTTACCTGCACTGTATTGATTGTGGCTGGTATTAGCAAGTCCGTACCCGTGCCGCTAAACCCGGTAATGGCACCGCTATTACTGTCGAATTCAAACTCGGACCAGATCGCGTAAAGGGTGGTATCCTCGTCCCCAATCATAAAGGGGCCGCCCGCAAAGAACGCCGTTCCCGTCGCGTCCGCATAGGTGTTCCAGCCGACAAAGAATAGCCCATCCCTCCCCAAATCGCCTGGGCCAGGAATCTGAATAGATACCCCCGCAAGCCCCTCCATCGGAGCCGGAACCGTTCCCGCAGTATGCCCGTTTCCGTCAAAGCTTATCACTAGAGGGTCGGGAGCTGGGAAGCGGACGTAAATTTCCACGGCGTAACGGTCGCCAAGCGTCGCAACAACCCTGTTTGAATTTGGCCACTCAAACGCCAGGCTGGTGCCGTTCCGCACAAAACCCTGAATAATATCTTCCGCATCGCTTTGCCCCCCGTCAAATTCGTCGGCAAAGAAATCCCCCGCGCCTATTTCGACAAGGGCGGCATCGACCAGCATTTTTAAATCAGCCGCAGTGCTGTACCCCGGGTGCCAGCCAAACCGGGTTATGGCGTTGAACCAGGGGAGAATGGCTCCAAGCTTGTGTGGGTATAAACCCTCAATCCCCTCCTCCTCACCCAAAATGCCCAAATGCTCCGGCTGAACCCATGACAAATCCCAGGACGAACCGTTCCATAATTCCAGGAAATAATCCAGGAAGGACCGGTGCAAATGGTCGGGCGTGAACGTTTGAACCCAGTTGCTTGTCATACCAGCGTAAACGTTGATGATTCTGCTAATCCTTATGCTTTCGCCTTCGTGGCGCAGGGTAAGGTACACGCGGTACTGCCCCGCCGGCAGTTCGAGGTAGCCTGAATCGTCGGGGGAAAGATAACGGTTATTCACAAAAGGAACGCCGTCAATATCCCTAAGCGTCATCGAGGCGATGCCGTCCAAGTAAAAGCTTAGCTGCCAAGTGAACCAGCCTGTGCCGCCCGGGACTGGGACAAGAAAGGCCGCAACAGCCGTGATTCCCCCTGGAAACACATAGAAACTCAGGGGCTGGTAGGTCTGTGCCACAGCAACATGGTTGTCGCCTGCAAAGTCTGGCCGCAGCGCGGTTATGGTAAGCGTCCATTGCCCCGCTTCCAGGCCATCGATTTGGTTTCCGTCCCAGTCCCATATGGTAAGAATGCCCTTGACGGGGTTTTCATGATCGAGATAAAGAACGAAAATCAAATCATCGAAGCCGTCTATCTCGACATCCGCTAGAAATGCCCCTGCCCTTGTGCGCCCTATGGTGAGGGAAAGGTAGCCAGTCGCAGCCTCGATTTCGGGGGGCTGTACCTCTGGGCTGCTAGGCGGATGCAGCGCGTTGCGGCAGCCGGCCAGGGACAGCAGGCCTGCGGCAAGCAAGAGCGCGGCAAGGGCAAGGCTTTTCCTTGTGCGAAAGCCTATTTTTGCGGCGACCTGGCTATTCCTTATGCGGCAAAACCTTTGCGCGTTTTTCATCTTCCCCATTTACCTCGTTACGTTAATGCGGATTTGGCTGTTGTACCATCTGCCGTCGATTAGCACTTCCACCGTCACGAAATGCATGCCTATTCGGTTGCCGTGCAGCCTGGCGAAGTCGAGCGTTTCCCCATTGGCATCCGGCACGATCTCCCCGGCGTAGAACCACCTGATCCCGTCAAAGTCGCCGACTACGGTAATGAGCGCTTCGGGGGACAGTATGCTGACGCTTTGGTCGAAGCCTATGTCGGCCTCGCCGTCGGTAAAGCCGGTGAACACGATTGCGAAAACCGCCACGCCGGTGTCGCCGTAAAAAATCCACCTGTTTTCGGCTTGGAGCCAAAGATAGGTGCCGGCGCGTTGGCCAGTGTCGTCGTAGAAAGCAAGGAAGGAATCGCCGTGTATGCCCATGGTATGAGGCCAACCCAAGTCATAAATGCTTATACCACCTGGCATCGTTATTGAGCTTAACGGGTTGTTCGCAAACGTCATATAAGCGATGTGGGTAAGGCCCCAAGGGATCTCGACAGAGCTTAGCTGGTTGTTTGCGAACGCCGAATCCCCAATGTAGGTAACGCTGCTGGGAATATCGACAAAGCTTAGCCAGTTGTTCGCAAACGCCGAACCACCGATGTAGGTAACACTCCAAGGAATATCGACAGAGAGTAGCCAGTTGTCCGCGAACGCCGAACCACCGATGTGGGTAACGCTCGGAGGGATCCAGACCGAGCTTAGTTGGTGGTTTGCGAACGCCGAATCCCCGATGTAGGTAACGCTCATTCCATTGATTACAGACGGTATAGCTATGTTATTACTACCGCCGCTAAAGCCTGTAATTCCACAACAACCATATTCACAAAAAGCAAAACCATATGCGGACCAAACCGCGGCAAATGTTACTTCGTAGTCCCTTGTTACAAAGATTTGACCCGGCGAAAGGAATATGCTGCCCGAATCGGCGATCCACCCGTGGAACGCAAACCAGTAATCGTCTATCTGTCTGTCGGCGTACCAGTCCGGAAGCGCGATTTCTTGCCCGGCAAAGGCATACACCGGCTGCGGAAGCGTCGGCCCGGTGTAGCCGTTTCCGTAAAAAATTATCGCCAGGGGTTCAGGCTCCGGGAAGCGAACGTAAATCTCCAATATGTAACGGTTGCCAATTGTCGCAACAACTATGTTACTAGACCAAGCAAAGGTCATGACGGTGTGGTTCCGCACAAAGCCGCTAATCACGGCTTCCGCGTCGTCTTGTGCCCCGTCAAATTCGTTAGCGAAAAATTCCTGCGTACCTATTCCGACCAACGCGGCATCGACCAGCGTTCCCAAACAAACCGCAGTGTTATAACCCGGGTGCCCCGAAAGCCGATATATGGCATTGAACCAGTGGCGAATGCCCGCGATGTTGTGCGCATACACGCCCTCAATCCCCTCGTCCGTGCGCAAAATGCCGAAATGCCCGGCCTGAACCTCCGACAGGTCCCAGCTTAGGCCGTCCCACAGTTCCAGGAAATAGTCCAGGAACGAGCGGTGGAAATCGTTTGGCGTAAAGGTCTCGTTCCAGTGGCTTGTCATGCCCGCGTAGACGTTCAGCAGCCTGTTTATCGTTATGTCCGTGCCCTCGAAGCTAAGGCTAAGGTGCACACGGTGCTGCCCCGCCAGCAGGAAAATCCTGCCGGGGACCTCGGCGGAAACGCCGACCCCTATTTCCGCGCCGTAAAGGTCCGTAACCCTTATCCAGCCGGAGGCACCGGGGGGCAAGACGAGATCCCAGCTAAACCACCCGTCGCCGCCAGGAAGCGGAAGGACATAGACCGCGAAAAGGTAGGTGGTTTGCCCGGGGTTCACCGCGAAAAGCACGGGGACTGCGGTTCTCGCCGCCGCGACCAAGCCGCCGCCGTCTGGGGCGGGCAGGAATGCGGTAACGGTAAGTTCCCAGTCCCCCGTTGCCATGTTCCCGATAAGGCTTCCGTCCCAGCCCGATATGTAAATGTTGTTGGCAGTGTTCTGCATGTGAACCAGCTCAAGGTTGAAGCTGAAAGCGTCAAGATCTTCCAGCTCGATAGCCGTGAAAATCGTCCGTGCCTTGCCGCTTCCTATGGTCAGCGAAAGGTAGCCGGTCGCCGCCGCGTCTTCGGGGCCGCCATGCACTTGCAGCGCGTTGCGGCAGCCGGTAATGGACAGAAGACCCACGACAAGCGACATCGTGGCCAGGGCGATAATTTTTTTCGTGTTTCGCGCGTTTCTCATATTTCCTCCTACTTGCTTACATCGTTACAAGAATGCTGATACGGCTGCCGTACCACCTGTCGCCCCTACGCACTTCCACGCTTACGAAGTGTACACCCATCCGATTGCCATGGAGGGCCCGGAAGTCAATGCTTGCCCCTGTGGCATCCGGTACAATCGCCCCGTCGTGAATCCACCTGAATTCGTCGAAGTCGCCGACTACGCTAATGAGCGCTTCGGGGGACAGTATGCTAAGGCTTTGGTCGAAGCCTATGTCGGCCTCGCCGTCCCTAAAGCCGGTGAACCGGATTTCGAAAGCCGCCCCGCCGGTGTCGCCATAAAAAATCCACCGGCTTTCGGCTTCAAGCCAAAGGTAGGTGCCTGCACGTCTGCCGGTGTTGTTGTAGAAGGCAAGGAAGGAATCGCCGTGTATGCCCATGGTATGATCCCAACCCAGGTCATAAATGCTTACACCGCCTGGTATGCTTATTGAGCTTAGCGGGTTGTTCGCAAAGGCCCCATAAGCGATGTGGGTAAGGCCCCAAGGGATATGGACAGAGCTTAGTTGGTGATCCGCAAAGGCCCCCTCGCCAATGGAGCTAACGTCCACGCCATTGATTTCATGCGGTATAACTATGTCGGTGCTGCCGCCGCTGAAACCGGTAATTGCGCCATCATCAAAGCCAAAACCATATTCGGACCAAACGGCGAACAATGCCACTTCGTAGTCCCTTGTCACAAAGTTTTCGCCCGGCAGAAATTCGGGGATTATGCCGCCCGGATGTGTGTTCCATCCACGGAAGGCAAACCAGTAGTCGCCTATCAGCCTGTCGGCGTGCCACACCGGAAGCTCGATCTCCTGTCCGGCAAACGCATACACCGGCTCTGGAAGCGTCGGCCCGGTGTAGCCGTTTCCGTAAAAAGTTATTGCCAGGGGTTCAGGAACCAGGAAATGAACGTAAATTTCCACGACGTAACGGCCGCCAATCGTCGCGAATACCCTGTTGTCCAACCACTCAAAGGTCATGCCGGTGCCGTTCCGCACAAAGCCGCTAATCACGGCTTCCGCGTCGTCTTGTGCCCCGTCAAATTCGTTAGCGAAAAATTCCTGCGCGCCTATTCCGACCAGCGCGGCATCGACCAGCGCTCCCAAACAATCCGCAGTGTTATAACCCGGGTGCCCCGAAAGCCGGTGTATCGCATTGAACCAGTGGCGAATGCCGACGATGTTGTGCGCATACACGCCCTCAATCCCCTCGTCCGTGCGCAAAATGCCGAAATGCCCGGCTTGAACCTCCGACAAGTCCCAGGTAAAGCCGTCCCACAGTTCCAGGAAAAAGTCCAGGAACGAGCGGCGGAAGTCGCCCGGCGTGAAAGCCTCGCTCCAGTGGCTCGTCATGCCGGCGTAAACGTTCAGCAGCCTGCTTATCGTTATGTCCGTGCCGTCGAGGCTAAGGGCAAGGTTCGCACGGTGCTGTCCCGCCGGCAGGGAAATCCTACCTGGAACGCCGGCATCAACACCGTCCCCCATTTGAACGCCGTAAAGGTCCGTAACCCTTATCCAGCCGGAGGCACTGGGGGGCAAAACGAGATCCCAGCTAAACCACCCCTCGCCGCCAGGAAGTGGAAGGACATAGACCGCGGAAAGGTACGTGGTTTGCCCGGGGTTCACCGCGAAAGGCACGGGGACTGCGGTTCTCGCCGCCGCGACCAAGCCGCCGCCGTCGGGATTGGGCAGGAATGCGGTAACGCTAAGCGTCCAGTCCCCTGGCACCATATTCCCGATAGAACCCCTGTCCCAGTCCAGTATGGAAAGGTTGTTGGCGGCATCCTGCAGGTGAACCAGCTCAAGGTCGAAGCTGAAAGCGTCAATATCTTCCAGCTCGATAGCCGTAAAAATCGTCCGTGCATTTCCGCTTCCTATGGTTAGGGAGAGGTAGCCAGTCGCCACGGTGCCTTCGGGGCCGCCGTGCGGTTGCAGTGCGTTGCGGCAGCCGGCCATGGACAGAAGACCCACGGCAAGCGACAGTGCCGCCAGGGTCAGGACGATAGTTTTTCTCGTGTTTTGCGCGTTTCTCATATTTCCTCCTACTTGCTTACATCGTTACAAGAATGTTGATAATGCTGCCGTACCACCTGCCGCCCATGCGCACTTCCACGCTTACGAAGTGCAGGCCCATCCGGTTGCCATGAAGGACCCGGAAGTCAAGGGTCGCCCCCGTGGCACCCGGCACAATAGCCCCGTCGTGAATCCACCTGAACCCGTCGAAGTCGCCGACTACGCTAATGAGCGCTTCGGGGGACAGTATGCTTAGGCTTTGGTCGAAACCTATGCCAGCCTCGCCGCCGGCAAAACCGGTAAATTGGATGTCCAAAACAGCGTCGCCAATGCCGCCTTCCAGAATCCAGCGGCCTTCGGCTTCGATCCAGAGATAGGTGCCCGCAAGTCTGCCAGTGGCGTTGTAGAAAGCAAGGAAGGCTTCCCCGTGTTCGCCCATGCACCGACCGCTTGCAATAAATACACCGCCCGGTATCGTTATTGAGCTTAGCGGGTTGTAGGCAAAGGCACCGCTTCCGATGCTCGAGCTTAGTTGGCTGCCTTCAAGCCTTGCAAAGCCTGAAGCAATATTGTCGGGAATGACAACCGAACTTAGCCGGTTGTCGGCAAAGGCCATGGATCCTATGAAGGCAAGGCTGTCGGGAATGACAACCGAGCTTAGTCGGTTGCCCTCGAAGGCCGAATCGCCGATGGAGACAACGCCCCCGGGTATGACGACGGAGTTCATCGGATATCCGGCAAACGCCCCCTCGCCAATTGCGCTTACAGGTACGTTGTTGATTACCGGCGGTATTTCCAGCCTTTCGATGGCATTGGTACTGTGGAAGGCGGTGATAATGCCTTCGTGGGAAATCTGAATCCAGGTCCTCACTTCCCATACGGCGAACAGGGTAAGGTTTCCCGCCGGCGTGAACTCCTCGCCTGCGGAATGGGCGTTCCCCGATCCGTCGGCCAGGGTATTCCAGCCTTCGAAAATATGCCCGTACATCGAAAGCTGGCGTTGGTTGGGGAGTATGACGGACTCGCCAGCGTTCGCCGTAAGCGGCGAGGGGCCAAGCCCGGCAGCGCCGTTGGGATCAAAGCTAAGCGTGAAAACCCTGCCGACTGGAACCCACACCGCATACAGGGTAAGGTTTCCTGTCGGCGTGAACTCCTCGCCTGCGGAATGGGCGTTCCCGGATCCATCGGCCAGGGTATTCCAGCCTTCGAAAATATGCCCGTACACCGAAAGCTGGCGTTGGTTGGGGAGTATAAGGGACTCCCCCGCATTCGCCGTAAGCGGCGAGGGGCCAAGGCCGGCAGCGCCGTTGGGATCAAGGGTAAGCGTGAAAACCGTGCCAACGGGAACCCACACCGCGTACAGGGTAAGATCCCTGGCAAACACGGCCCCCTCGTAGCCGCCAGGGAAAATAACACCCTGCCCACCAGGCCTTGTGCTCCAACCGGTAAAGGTGTACCCATGTCTTGAAAGCCCACTGCCGTAGGGAAGCGTTATACCGTAACCCGCATTCGCCGTTATCGGCGTGGGCGCAGGCCCAGTGCCTCCATTGGGGTCAAAGCTAAGCGTAAAAACCGTGCCGATGGGAACCCACATGGCGAACAGGCTAAGGTTTCCCGGCGGCGTAAACTCCTCGCCTACGGCATGAACGTTCCCCGATCCGTCGGCCAGGGTATTCCAGCCTTCGAAAATATGCCCGTACATCGAAAGCTGGCGTTGGTTGGGAAGTATAAGGGGCTCGCCGGCGTTCACCGTAACTGGCAGGGGGCCAAACCCGGAGCCGCCGTTGGGATCAAAGCTAAGCGTGAAAACCCTGCCGACTGGAACCCAGACCGCGTACAGGGTAACGTCCCTGGCAAACACGGCCCCTTCGTAGCCACCGGGGAAAATGACCCCCTGGCCGCCGGGCCTTGTGCTCCAGCCGGCAAATGTATAGCCATATCTTGAAAGCTCGCTTCCGTCGGGGAGCGTTATGCCGTAGCCTGCGTTCCCCGTAATCGGGGGGATATTTCCCTCCCCTCCGTGGAGGTTGAATTCGACGGTGAAGGGGACGCTGTCATCGCCGTTGCCGCCCTCGGCTGTCCACATTGCAAACAGCGAAACGTTCCCGACAAATGCGACCCCTTCGTGGCCCGCCGGA
>Ga0209755_10005899_pt1 | contig 13739 bp, 11 predicted proteins | sample TergutCo191P1_FD_187301 | JGI IMG/M metagenome (GOLD analysis project Ga0209755, IMG submission 187301) | Cornitermes sp. P1 segment gut microbial communities from Petit-Saut dam, French Guiana - Co191P1 (SPAdes) (version 2) | ecosystem: Host-associated > Arthropoda: Insects > Digestive system... | reverse complement strand
GTATCTATTACTACAAAATCAACTTTTGCTTTTTTTAATAAAGGAAGGCGCGTTTTATAATCCTGAGGTGAAATTGCAGCGCCTACAATCAGCCTTCCGCTTTTATCCACCGCCGCATTGGGGAAGTTTTCATTTTTTTCCATGTCGGTGACAGTGATAAGGCCTGTAAGCCGCTTTTCGCTGTCGACAATGGGAAGTTTTTCTATCCTGTGTTCGTAAAATTTTTCCCGTACTTTTTCAACAGTCGGTTCCCCTGAAATGTACACAACTTCGCTTGTCATTACTTTGGTGACAGAAAGCGAATCATCACGGCAGAAACGAAGATCGCGGTTTGTGATTATCCCTTTTAATTTTCCTTCTTTGTCTACAACCGGAAGCCCCGATACTCCGAAAGTATCGACTAGAATTCTTACATCCCTTACATATGCGCCTTCAGGGACTGTGATAGGAGCTTCAATTATCCAGTTTAAAAAACGTTTTACATTTGCAACTTGATGCGCCTGTTCTTCCGGTTTTAAATTACGGTGGATAACACCGGCTCCGCCTTCCAATGCGATTGCAATAGCGAGTTTTTCTTCTGTCACTGTATCCATCGCGGCAGAAATTATCGGGACATTAAGATTTATCCCGTCGCATAATAAAGTTTTTACATTACAGTCTTTCGGCAGGATTTCAGAATACCCGGGCTGTAAAAGAACATCGTCATAAGATAAACCTTCGCTATACATTTAATTTCCTCCCAGAAATGATTTGATTTTTTTCCAATATAAATTTTGACAGACTGATGAAAGCGGCGCGGATAAATAATATCGGTTGATTTTTAACAGATTTTGAAAGTTCTTATATGCTACCATAGTCGATCATAGAATTTTAAGAAAATAGTGTCAATAGTGACATCTAAAGATATTGACATCTAAGAACAATGAGAAACATCAATAATAGCTTGTAAAACCTGTTTGTGCGGATTTTCACAGATTAAGCAGGTTTTCGCGAATTTTATAATTTTTCTATCAAAAAAACTATGAAAATTAGAAAAATCTGCGAAAAATCGCGTTATTTGCGTATTTTATGAATTTTATAACATTTCTTTTTTTCCCACTTGTCAAATTTTGCTATATATATAAAAATAGGTAGGGGAGGGAATTTGTGGGTAGTATCGAAATAACAGCAGCCAATTTTCAGGAGGAGGTGGTAAAATCGCCTATTCCTGTGCTTCTTGACTTTTGGGCGCCCTGGTGCGGTCCCTGTAAAATGATCGGTCCTGTAATCGAACAGATTGCGGATGAATATTCAGGCAGGCTTAAAACAGGCAAGATCAATATCGATCAGCATAGTATCCTTGCAGAACAGCATGGGATTATTTCTATTCCCACACTGATCGTTTACAAGGACGGGCAATTGGCGGCTCAAAAAAGCGGAGCCGCTTCTAAATACGATATCGAGGCATTATTTAAAAAATTAATCTAATCAATAGGGGCTGTCCGAGAAGAATAGAAACCACGGAGTAACACGGAGTTTTTGGTTTAAAAACCATCTTTTCTCCGTGTTCTCGTGAAGTTTTTGTTCGAGTGTCTATTGTAAATTTTTACTTATCGGACAGCTCCATGTTGTTTTTATAAGGTATTTTGCATTCAAGGTTTACTCCCTTAATACCTCCCCGTATTATTCGGTCTTCCCGGTGTCGCGCCGCTTGTTACAGTTACATACCAGTCTGCCGCGGTGTTTGTGTTTTCAGTTTTTTCATCACGGCAGATGGTCCGTGTATTAGTCGTTCCCGTACTTCTGATTGCGTCTGCAGGGCCCGCTATCGTAGCTTCAGCAGTTTGCCATTTACCCTGATTGAATAATAACGCGGCAGTTTCTGCAAAATAATCTTTTCCCCACCAAGGGGAGCTTTCTGCCGATACCATGATCGCGCAAAGAACCTTGTCATCCTGATCAAGGGCATAAACGGCGGACGCTTCCTTGTGTACCCGTTTTGTGTTCTCCGGCATCCAGAAATCACGAGCGGCAGGGCTTGCGTTTCTGCCGCCTGATTCTTCAAGGTTGTCCGTGTACTCATCCTTACAGCCGTCTTCTACGGTTCTTAAATGAAGCACGATTAAATCATCCTTTTTAACTTCTACGGGTTTAAACTCAAAAATTGTTTCCTTGCTTGTATTTGAATTACCCATAATAAAAACCCGCATCGCTCCTAAATTACCGTCAGAAATGATTTTAAATTCGATGAATTCCGTCCGCGGATTGGAATATTCCGTACACAATTCATTGATAATCAATTCCGGCATCCTGTTATTTCTGGAGCGGAAAGAAACCAGCACATTGATAGTGTTTCTTTTCTCGTCCTCTGCAAGCAGGTCTGCGGTGAGCAGTATTCCCGGATTTGCCGCCTCCTCCAGCCTGACCCTTACAGTCCTGCCGTCTTCCACAGAAGCGACAGACAGGCGCGGTTCAAAAGCTATTTGTTTGACCTTAACAGGCTGAGAAAAGTCAAACTCAAGCTCCATCTCCGACACCGTTCTTGATCCAAGATAAAGCAGCGCCTGCGAACTGCCTCCCAACATTGCGGTGACCCCTGCGTCCCCTGTTGAACACGAGCTGAGCGTCATGAGGAAAATCATACAGATTTTACATATACGCCAAGCTCTGATCAACATAAAGCATTTTCTATTCATAAAAACCTCCAGTTATATATGGGTTGTATATGCGCGGCGCTTGACCGAAAATGAAAAAAAATTGAAAAATTTTTCCCATAAACCCTTACTAGACAAAAAAATTTAAAAATGTTATTTTTACTTAGTATTTACAAAATCAGAGGTTTATATGGCAAAAAATGCGAAAAAAGCGGCAGGACAGGAGAAAGAATCCACTCTAACGGCTATTAAACAAAAATTTAAACAAAGCCCCGCTTTATATATAGGGTCTGTATTCATACTTGTCCTTGTTACAGTCACATTTGTGTTGGGAGACGCGCTTTCAGGAGGCGTTGCCAGAAACAGTGAGTTTACCTTTGGATATTATGATAAGGTGCCCATTAATTGGGTTGCAGGGAATATGTTCTCGCAATATTATTCCAACGCCTACCGCAGAGCTCAGTCGCAAGGTTTTGATCCCAATCAAAGCTGGATTTCTTATCAAGTTTGGAGGCAGGCTTATGAAGCTGCTGTAGTGCATACTGCTCTTTTACAAATAATGAAAAGATCAAATTATACAGTGCCGGAAAGGACGGTAGATCGCAATGTCGCCAAGTTACCTCAGTTTCAAGATAACGGGCGTTTTTCACGTATATTGTATAACCAGATGAAAGATTCCGAGCGAAGAACGCTCTGGCGGCAAACCAATGACGAGTTAGTTAAGTTCATGTATTTTTCCGATTATTTCAATATGTTAATACCAAAAAGCGAAGCTGATTTTATCGCTTTTATGGGAACTAAATTAAGAACTTTTGATATGGTATCTTTTAATGTCGATGATTATCCTGAAAGTGAATATTTAAATTTCGCTCAAAGTAATCGTGATTTATTCGGTAAAATTCATCTTTCAAAGATTACTGTAAATAACGAAAGGGAAGCGAAAAGAATTTTAGAATCAATTAGAAACGGAACTACTACTTTTGAAGAAGCTGCAAGGTCTCAATCCCAGGACAATTTAAAAGATACGGGAGGGGATATGGGCAGCCGTTATAGTTACGCGCTAGATAATGAAATTCCAAACCTTACAGACCGCAAGGTTATTTTTAATCTTACGCAGGGAGAAGTAAGCGAAGTAATCAATGTCGGTGAGAATTTCGTTATTTTTAGAATCGAAGAAAAATTAATAGAAGCTGATTTAGACGATTACACGCTTCTTGAAGGCGTGCGCTATTATGTAAGAAATTATGAAAGAGGCAGGATGGAAGATTGGGCTGTCTCTCAGGCAAATGATTTTATTGAAGAAGCTAATAAAACAAGTTTTACAGAAGAAGCGAATTACAGAAATTTGGTTATAGATAATTTCGGGCCTCTTCCTGTAAATTACGGCGGTGTAGATGTTTTTACCTCTCTTGAGTCTTTTTCAATTTCGATTTTTAATTCACAGGAACTTGGAAGCCTTGCGCTTAACGAAGATTTCTGGAAACTCGCATTTTCCACAAACTTAAATACACCGTCAAAACCGATGGTTCAAGGCAAATATGTTTTAGTTCTTTTACCGACCGATGAAAGCGAGACGGAAGAAGATGTAAAGGAAAATATCGCGTCTATGTATTCGTCTTTTTGGTTAAACGGATCGGATGAATATCCCGGTGTTACGCAGCAATCAATCCAATATTATTTTATTAATAATAAAGAAAAAATGGTTGATAACTTCATGGATGCATACCGGAATTTTGTGGGAAATTAAAAAGGTTTAAATGCAGGGACGGTCCTTCGTCCATAATGGAATAACACTGCTTTCCGGCATTGATCCGGTACGCCGTTCAGAACGCATTATTGAAGCTGTCAATGTAAAGGATAATACCCTCTATTTTTGCCCTTCGCCGCTTTACGGTTACGGGTTGGAAAAATTATTATCGCGCCTTGAAATGGCAGCGCCCAATTCTGCGGTATTATGTATAGAAGCGGACAGTAAATTATACGAAACAGCGCAAGAAAATATACCTTTATCAATAAAGCAGAATAAAAAGTTTCACCTAACAAATGTTTGCGATCAAAGGCAGCTTGTATGCCTTGTCAGTGAAAAATGGGGCGCGATGTCATTCCGATATATTGAAACCGTGCAATTAACAGGAGGCTGGCAGCTCTCAGGCGGTTTATATAATTCTTTGTGTGACACGCTTCGCCGTGAAATAGCTGTTAATTGGAGCAATGCTTTAACCCTGACAAAATTGGGCCGTCTTTATATCCGCAACGCATTACGTAATCTTTCCCTGCTTAAAAGTTTTCAGTCAATATCAAACCTTTCCTTTGCAGACTCTCCTGTTCTTGTGCTGGGAGCGGGCCCCTCGTTAGATGAAATATTACAAGCGATTGAGGGCTTTGGGATAAAAGACAAAGAAAATATTACAAACAGGTCTTTTAAAATAATTTGCGTAGATACTTGCCTTAGAGCTTTGCTTGATAGAAATATTATTCCTGACTTGGTTGTAATTTTAGAGAGCCAGCATTGGAATATTAGGGATTTTTTCGGTTGCCGAGCAAGGGAAATTCCTTCTGCGCTTGATTTGTCAGCGCTACCTGCATCTGCGCGCCTGCTTAGCGGCGACGGTTATCTTTTTTTTACACCATGGACGCAATTAAATATTTTTGAAAGGTTAAAAGACGCGCATTTACTTCCATCGGTTATTTCACCCTTAGGCTCTGTCGGTTTAACCGCCGTAGAGCTGGCAAAAAAGTTGACCTGCGGAAAAATAATCTGCGCGGGTATAGATTTTTCTTTTACTCAAGATCAATATCATGCGAGAAACGCCCCCGGGCATCTTTCAAAATTAAAAAAACAAAACAGGTTTAATAGTATGCTAAGCCCGTCAGTTTTTGAAAATTCTTCTGTAGTTCTTTCTAAATCGGGAAAAAAAGCCCGCACTAACCAGATTATGAAAAATTACCGCAATCTTTTTGAACAAGAATTTAGTTCGGACACGCGTATCTTTGACATAGAAGGGACAGGGCTTCCGCTTGGCATTAAAACTCTTTCTTTAAAAGAAGCTTTCGAGCTTTTAAAAACAAAGGGGCAAGAAAAAGAGAGAAAAAAAGAAAGAAGATTGATGGATGAAGACGGAAAAAAAATAAAAATATTTTTAGAAAGCGAAAAAAATCGCTTGGAAAATTTAAAAGCGATTCTTACAGGCGAAGATGAATCAGATAATAAAAAGTTGAGTATCTTAATTGATGAATGTGATTATCTGTGGGCGCATTTCCCGGATTGTTCAGGAGGGAGAAAGCCGAATTTAGAAGATCTGTCTTATTTAAAAAGAGTCCGTATAGAAATCGATCCTATGTTAAAATTGCTGGAAGGTTTGGAATTATAATTTATTTTGCAGTTTAATTAATATATCCATCTGCTGAAGCACATAATCTTGAAACTCAGGATTTAATTCATGAAAAAGCCATGACATCCGATCAAGTCTTTCCTTTGTTGTATTGCAAAATGCGTTTCCTTTGCCTGTAATAAGCCATTGTTTGTTTACATGAAATGTACTGGAAAGAAGATGGATAAGGCGTTCATTTACTTCTTTTCTGCCTGTTTCAATTTCTGATAAGTAGCCGTTTGATACATAAATGGCTTTTGCGAAATCACGTTGAGATTTATTTAAAATTCGTCTAATTTCTTTAATTCTTTCATTAATAGTCATAAACTCTCGTTATTTAGCTTATAATAGTACCGCTTACCTATCAAGTGAATGTATAATAAAATATTTTATTTTTTGTTATTTATTATTGACAAGATGCTCATATAAAGATATATAATATACATATATGAGCATTGTCCGTAAAATGAAAAAAATGAAAGGGAGTTTTTTACAACTAACAGACCTTAATCAACAATATATGATAGGACTTATCGAAGGTATTAAAATTGCGCTGCATACTTACAACGAACCGCTGGCAAAGAATCGCAATCAAAGTAAAAAATCAAATATATTAAATATAGAGACTACAAAAAATATGAAAATAAAAAAATAAAGAAATGGTTAAATTTGATAACTTTTGTTTAGTTATAAAATATAAACTTTATTAAATGTGAGGATTTTTATTGATGTTTGATCTTGAAAGTGCCATGACAGTATGGAAAGAAAAATTCGGAAATGCGACAAGAGCGATAGATGAACAAGGGCTTACAATCATGAAAACATCATATGGAGACAAACTTTCAAAATTCGGCTGGGTGATTCGGCGCATAGAACCGAATAGTATAGAAGAAACCGATGATATAAACAATTTAAAAATTATTCATGTAATTACAAATGACAGTCTTCTTGAAAACAAATAATTTATTTCTTTTTACTCATCTCTTGATTTTAACACTGCTAAAAACGCGCTCTGCGGCAGCTCTACATCGCCCACCATCTTCATGCGTTTTTTACCTTCTTTTTGTTTTTCAAGCAGTTTGCGTTTGCGCGTAATGTCGCCGCCGTAGCATTTTGCAAGCACGTCTTTGCGAAGAGCGTTTACAGTTTCGCGGGCGATTATATGGCTGCCGATTGAACCTTGAATCGGGATTTTAAATTGCTGGCGCGGGATTTCATCACGAAGGCGCTCGCAAACTTTTCGTGCGCGCTCATAAGCGTTACCTTTAAAAACAAGCTGTGAAAGGGCATCGACCGCTTTACCGTTAAGAAGGATGTCAAGTTTTGCAAGTTCTGTAAGCTTGTAGCCGGATATATCGTAATCAAAAGAGGCATAACCCCTGCTTATACTTTTTAACCTGTCATAAAAATCAAATAACACTTCGGCAAGGGGCATATCGTAAATAAGTTCGACACGTTTTTCATCAAGATAGGTCATATTGGTTTGAACGCCCCTTTTTTCAAGGCAGAGGGTCATAATGTTTCCAAGATATTCTGTCGGTGTAATAACGGACGCTCTGATATAAGGTTCTTGCGCGCTTTCAATTCTACCTTCATCTGGGTATTCCATGGGGTTGTCTATCATGAGTTCTTCGCCGCCGCGAAGATGCACCTTGTATTTAACGGAAGGAGCTGTAAAAATTACCGACTGATCAAATTCACGCTCTAAGCGTTCTTGAATAACTTCAAGGTGCAAAAGCCCTAAAAAGCCGCAGCGGAAACCGAAGCCTAAGGCGGCAGAAGAATCTTTTTCAAAGACAAGGCTTGCGTCATTTAATTTTAATTTTTCCATGCTGGTACGCAGTTCTTCGTAATCATTTGAGTCAACAGGGTAAATAGAGGAAAACACCACAGGTTTAATTTCTCTAAAACCGGGGAGAGCTGAAGTGCAGGGTTTGTCCGCGCCTGTTACCGTGTCGCCGACACGCACATCGCTTACTGTTTTTATTCCTGCAATTATATAGCCGACATCCCCTGCGCAGAGTTCCTCTGTTTCAACTAACGCGAGCTTAAAAACTCCCGCAGTTTCAACTTCGTAAACAGAATTATTTGAAAAGAATAAGATTTTCATCCCTTTTTTAATTGTTCCGTCAAAGAGACGAAGATGTACTACAACTCCGCGGTAGGGATCGTAATGGCAGTCAAAAATAAGAGCGCGTAAGGGGGAAGAAGGGTCTCCTTTCGGAGAGGGGATTTGTTTTACGATTGCTTCAAAAAGTTCATCTATGCCTGTACCCAGACGCGCTGAAACTAAAAGCGCGGTATCTGAATCAAGGCCTAAGTCCTTGTCAATTTGTTTTTTTATCCTCGGCACATCAGCGGCAGGCATATCAATTTTATTAATTACAGGCACTATTTCAAGGTTGTGTTCAAGTGCAAGATACATATTGGAAAGTGTTTGAGCCTGCACACCCTGGGTTGCGTCTACAAGGAGCAAAGCGCCTTCGCAGGAATTTATAGCGCGGCTTACTTCGTAACTGAAATCAACGTGCCCCGGTGTATCGACTAAATTAAGAATGTATTGAATGCCGTCAACAGATGTATAGGGGATAGTGACCGCCTGGCTTTTAATCGTGATGCCCCTTTCCCTTTCTATATCCATAGTGTCAAGGATTTGATCTTTAAAATTACGGTCATCGACAAGTTTGGCCTTTTGAATGAGCCTGTCAGCAAGGGTTGATTTACCGTGATCGATGTGAGCGATAATACAAAAATTTCGTATGTTCTGCGTTTGCGTCATTGTTGAATAATATAACAGAAACGCTGTTTTTAAACAAGATGATTAAGTTTTTATAATTTTTTGGAAGCGGTGCGCGGATTATGTAAAATAGCCACCCAGCATACACGCTCATAAATTTCTTTGCTGAAGCGTTTTTGAAAAGCTTCGGTATTAAAGTTGATTATAAAATCCGATGATCTGTTATGCAAAGCGGCTTCAATGCAGACAAGCAGGTATTCTTTATCAGATAAAAATTCATCTTTAATAAATTTAAAAGCGTTTCCGATATCATGGCTTTGCGCGGCTTCCATGCAAATTTTATAATATTGTTTGCCAAGCGCAGCAGGATCGATATTTTCCAAAGCGTGACAGGTTTGTTTAATTACCGACATACATAATTGCGCATAATAAGAGGCTAATTTTCCTGAATTAACATATTTAATCGCGTTGGGGTTTTCTTTTATTGCGCTTAAACAAAATTTAACGTAATTTTCCAGACTCATGGATTCATCATCGCATACACGCAATTTTTTAATCATTTGCCTGTATCCTTGCCTGTCATAAGTAAAAAGAATTTTCTGACCTTTTTTTAAAAGTACATTAATATTTTCTTTTATTTTTGATATAGAGTTTTCACTAAAAATATTTTCTTCAATATTAAGAATTTTTAAATTAGGCAGTTCAAAAACCGAATTAGGTAATTTTTCCAATATGCAATCATAAATATGAATTTCTTCCAAAGATTTAATTGAGCCGATTTTATCATCTATTATAGAAATTCCTGTACTTCCTATTTCCAGTATTTTTAATTTTTGAAGATTGTATAATGATAAGGGAAGTTCAGTTATCATATTTCCTGCAAATGAAAATCCTTGTAATTCGCTCATATTTGTAAAAATATCGGGAATTTGTGTAATTTTAAATTCACTTCCCCAAATACCCAAACTCTCAAGTTTATTTAAATTTTTAATTGAATCAAAAATATTTCCTTCCAGTAATAAGTGACGCAATTCTAAAACTTTTAGATTTTTTAACAAGGAAAGGGCTTCATGTTTTTTATCGACAGAATAACCGCAAAGTTTTAAAGTTTCAAGATTTTTACAGGTAGAAAGTGTTTTTGCAATTTGCGTAAGGTCTAAAGATTTTCTGTATCTGTAAAAAGGATCGATAACGCTGACTTCTTTTAATAAAGGATGATTTTTAAAAGATAACAGTAAAGGAGGGACATCGCCTTCTGTATATTTTGTAACAAGAGTTAATGTTTCAAGGTTTTTTAAAATGCCTAAATTGGAAGGAAGATCAATAGATGTATAAAGATCGACTTCTAGAATTTTTAATTCCGGTAAAAGAGGAATTTCCTTGGGTAAGATCCAATCTTTATTTATCCTTATATGCAGTCTTTCCAGTTTTTTAGCTTTAAAAACAGAATAGGGAAAATTAATAAGAAATGAACAACAACAAGAAAGGTCTTTTAAATTAGGCATATCAAAAATAAAATCCGGCACTTCTGTAATGCCGGTATGAGAAATATTTAATTTTTCAAGTTTGGTGCACTCTTTTAAAATTAAAGGTAATCTTTTTAATGATGATTGAAAGTTTAGGTTGATTGATTTTACTGTATCTTTTACAGCTTTTATACGTTTTGTAAGCTCAGCTTCAGTATTAATTAATACGCCTTCCGCGCTGATGCCCATACTTAAATCTTCTTTTACATAATGCAGGTCGAGTATTTCCATAGTTATAATAATTAAAACAGCCAAACGGGAAATCGTCAAGCTTGATGGATTTGGTTTTATAATAGTATAATAGCTTTACAAAGAGTTTTTCATGCTAAAACCGCTTGTTTTTTAGTTAATAATGATAAAAAACAGCGTTAAACGTGAAAATTTGAATTGTAAAGGAGAGCTTTATGTTAAAACTTTTTAATACCGGCGTATATCTTATTAACGGAAATGAAATTTTAAACGATGATGCTGACGCTAATGCAAAGTTGACTCAACGGGGAATAACTGTTTCTAAGGAGCAGGCGCGCAAGGGGACGATTTCTTACGGTATACTTAAATCTCATAATTGCGTTTCAAACGATACAGGCGGCGATGAGAGAAATCTTTCTTTAAAATTCGATTCGCTTACTTCTCATGACATCACTTATGTCGGGATAATTCAAACCGCCCGCGCCAGCGGGATGGAAAAGTTTCCTATTCCTTATATTCTTACAAACTGCCACAACAGTCTTTGCGCTGTAGGCGGCACTATCAATCAGGATGATCATGTTTTCGCTCTTTCTGCGGCGCGTAAATACGGCGGCGTGTATGTGCCGCCTCACATGGCTGTAATTCACAGTTATAACCGCGAAATGATGGCGGGCTGCGGAAAGATGATTTTAGGTTCTGACAGCCACACACGTTACGGAGCTTTAGGTACTATGGCTGTAGGCGAAGGCGGCGGAGAGCTTGCAAAGCAGTTAGTGGGAAGAACTTACGATATGCCTAACCCTTCTGTTATCGGGATTTATCTTGAAGGGGAAGTTGCAAAAGGCGTAGGCCCTCAGGATGTCGCGCTTACGATAATAGGAGCTGTTTTTAACAACGGTTATGTAAAAAATAAAGTGATGGAGTTTGTCGGGGATGGAATTGAAAAAATGTCTGTGGATTTCCGTAACGGCATAGATGTAATGACGACTGAAACCGCTTGCTGGTCTTCGATTTGGAAAACAGATGATAAAGTAAAAGCCTATTTAAAAGAGAAGGGCAGGGCAGGCGATTACAAAGAATTAAAACCTGCAAACATAGCTTATTACGAAGGTTTTATAAAAATCGATCTTTCAAAAATACAGCCGTGTATCGCTCTGCCTTTTCATCCAAGCAATGTTTACACAATAAAAGAATTACAGCAAAACGCAAAGGATATTTTAGCAAAGACAGAAGAAGAAAATAAAAGTTTAGGCTTGAATTTAAATCTGGGTTTAAAGTACCGTGACGGCGGAGTATGGGCGCAGCAGGCGATAATCGCAGGCTGTTCAGGAGGAATCTTTTCCAATATTATGGCGGCCTCAGATATAATAAAAGGCTCATTTTTAGGCAACGGTAATTTTACTATGAGCGTATATCCAGAAAGCCAGCCTACATATTTGGAATTGGTAAAAAACGGCGCTGTTGAAACTTTCATGAAAGCGGGCGTACTTGTAAGGGAAGCTTTCTGCGGCCCTTGCTTCGGAGCCGGCGATACACCCGCCAATAACGAACTTTCCATCCGTCACGTTACGCGCAATTTTATGAACCGCGAAGGCTCAAAACCAAATGACGGGCAAATCGCCTGTGTCGCATTAATGGATGCCCGTTCTATCGCAGCTTCTGCAATTAACGGCGGAAAAATAACCTCTGCAACGGAATTAAACGTAAAGTATGGAAAGTATAAATTCTTTTTTGACAAGAGCATATACAAAGCGCGGATTTTTAACGGCATAGGAAAACCGCAAATAGAAACAGAATTAACCTTCGGCCCAAATATTAAAGATTGGCCTAAAATGCCTTCTTTAAAGGAAAACCTTTTAGTAAAAATTGTAAGTTTTATAACAGACCCTGTAACGACAACCGATGAACTTATCCCCTCAGGCGAAACATCTTCGTACCGTTCAAACCCTTTAAAACTTGCGGAATTTACTTTAAGCCGCAAAGACCCGGGTTACGTGAAAAGAGCGAAAGAAGTAATTGAATCAAATGAAGCAAAGGATGTACTTTCCAAGTTTTCTGAAATAAAAACACAATTCCCTGATATTGAAAAAAGCCTGCTTATAGGCAGCGCGATTTTTGCGCGTAAACCCGGCGACGGTTCAGCCCGCGAACAAGCCGCCTCCTGCCAGAGAGTACTGGGAGGAAGCGTAAATTTCGCCCTTGAGTATGCAACAAAAAGGTACAGGTCAAACCTTATCAACTGGGGTATCTTGCCTCTCTTAATAACAGATGAAAAACCCCTTAAACTAAACAGCTATGTATTATTCCCCGGAATAAAAAAAGCAATTCAGGAAAAGAATGAAACAATCACAGGCTACGTGTTAGGTGAAACAATTACAGAAATAAAGGTAAGCTTAAGCACGCTTACAGATGCAGAACGCCAAATACTTATTGACGGGTGTTTGATAAATTATTATGCAAAGTGAAAAATAGAGGTTAAAGAAAATAGAATAAATATAAGTCGATTATATATTTACAGATTGGGGAGGAGGTGATAATTTGAATGCTTGCAGTAGGGAAGGAATAGGTTAATTTTTATTTCTATTTTACAAATTCTACCGATTCTACTTTACATTTGATACCTTTTAAACAAACCATACAAGGCAATAGTCTTATATTCCGGTGAAGATACCTTATCTTTCGGTGACGGTATGCTTGTAGTTCCCATTGCAGCATTTTGGAGTGATAATTAAAAGCGCGGTTTTATAATTTAAATACTTCCGCTAAATAAGCGCTGCCTTCAAGATAATAACCTGTTTCTATGTCTTCTATTTTTTGTATAATTTCTTTTTCAAGAAGAATTTTTAAAGCCTCACTTATATTTACATTATTTTTTGTTCTGACAATAAAGAGAAGATATCCCAGTTTTGAATAAACAAGAAATCTTTGTTTTTCTGTCATATAATCTCTATCCTTAAAAATTTTAAATGAGAGAGTGCCTTTTGAGTATGAAATGAATATTGATTGTTAAGTTTTTTATATTGTAATGCTTTTGATATTTCCGACATTGGTAAAACACCCATAAGGAATGTATCTAATATTGCGGAAATATCATCATTAGCGACAAGTCCATGCACGAGATCATATTTGTTATCATGATTGGATAACTCATTTTCATGATTTGAAAATTCGCTGTTTCTATTATTGATTACAAACTCTGCCCATTGCGCATCAGGTTCCAAAAACGATATTGTTTTTAAATTATCATAATTTTTATTAAACTCGTAAATATTTAAAATTGGTT
>Ga0209755_10005897_pt1 | contig 13739 bp, 12 predicted proteins | sample TergutCo191P1_FD_187301 | JGI IMG/M metagenome (GOLD analysis project Ga0209755, IMG submission 187301) | Cornitermes sp. P1 segment gut microbial communities from Petit-Saut dam, French Guiana - Co191P1 (SPAdes) (version 2) | ecosystem: Host-associated > Arthropoda: Insects > Digestive system... | reverse complement strand
TGACTTAACTCTCCTCTTTTTCATCATTTATCGGATTCCAAAATAAATCGTTTAATGTCTTTCCCAACGCCTTGCAAATTGTGATGCACAAGTTGAGCGAAGGGTTATAGTTTCCTGATTCAATCAGCCCGATGGTTTGCCGTGTTACGCCGATTTTTTCGGCTAACTGCTCCTGCGATACCTCTGCTTCGACACGGGCGACTTTCATTTTTATATTCTTCACTCAACTCCACCCTCGCTCTCTTTTTCAACACGCTCATCTGCGACTGTTTGAGTCATATGAATTGCACCTCCACTGATATATATTTCATAATGTAACATATAAATTGCATTATGTCAAATAGTTTTTGCGAAAAATTTAATCATTGCAAACGTAAAGGCTACATGTTACAGGTCAGCTATAGATCTCCTATCCCAAAAAAGCGCAATCCGTTCTCCGTCGTGACCTTCGCTACTTCTTCCACGGTTATCCCGCGCACCTCGGCAAATTTTTCCGCTATATACGGCAAATAGAGCGAGCTGTTGCGCTTTCCGCGCATCGGCTCGGGTGCCATGTAAGGGCAGTCCGTTTCGAGCATTAGTCTGTCGAGCGGCGCGTTTTTTATTACTTCGAGGGCGCGTTTTGCGTTTTTAAATGTCACAACGCCTGTAAATGATAGATACCAGCCCATTTTCAGGATAATCTTTGCCGTGTCAAAGCTTCCGGAAAAACAATGAAAAATCCCTGTGAGGTCGGGAAAATCACGTATAATATCCAAAGTGTCTGAAAGTGCTTCCCGCTCATGGATAATAACAGGCAGCTTTAGCGCTCTCGCAAGTTCCATTTGCTCACGAAAACGCAACCTCTGAACATCCCTCGGCGAAAAGTCATAGTGATAGTCAAGACCGATTTCCCCAACAGCAACTGCCTTGGGGTGCGACAGCAGATCTTCGAGAAGAGAAACCGTATCGTCGGTCATTGACTTGCTATCATGCGGGTGAACACCGACAGAAGCGTAGATAATCGAATATTCATCAGCAAGCGAAAGACTCATTTCCGACGAACGCACACTGCTACCCGCATTGAGGACATATGATATACCCGATGCCTCCAGTGAGTTTATGATTTCATTGCGGTCGTCACTGAACCTCTTATCACAATAGTGTGCATGAGTATCAAAAAACATATTTCACCTCAAAAAAAGCTTGCAATTGCTGCTGCATCGTGATAATATACCATGCACTGTAAAAAAAAGCAAACACCACAGATGTTTGCAAGATAAGGGAGTTAGTGATAATGGGTGTATTGATGACAGTAACAGGAACAATTCAATTAGTTACTTGTTTAGTTCTTCTTCTGGTTATTTTATTTCAATCAGGCAAAAATTCGGGACTATCTGCATTTACGGGGGCAAACGAATCATACCTCGCTAAAAACAAAGCAAAATCCCGAGATGCAAGGCTTGCACTCGCGACTAAGTGGGTTGCGGGGGTGTTTGTACTCTTGACACTGGCGCTTAATCTCATGTAATTAAGCGTATATAAAAAATATAGAAAAAGGACTGCTGCACCAAGAAGATGCGACAGTCCTTTTTTAAGTCCATCAGAAAACGTACTTTTTGAGTTGCTTTTCTATTTTAGTCACTTTTTGCAGCTGCATTTCGACAATTGGTTTGTATAATTATAGAACCGGGTCCCACAAATTCAAGGGTGAAAAATTCGCCACTACCGAAGAGACGGGTTTTATAGTCGAGCCCTGCTGACCATGCCACAAGATGGGAATTGTCAAGATGAATCCTTTTCCCCACCGACAAATCAATTCTGTGCATCTTGCCGCAAGTCTCTATATACATAGAACCGGTGCCTGTGGTTTCCATTACGAATAGTCCGCCTGTGCCTGCAAACAGAGCCTTGCCCAGCGACTGAGTTTTAATCGAAAAGTTCACACCGGGTGTGCAGGCAAAAAACGCACCATCACGTAGCCTCCATTGCTCAGAGCCTAATTTAAGCTCTATAACTTCTCCCGGCTGACAGGGTGCAAGTGCGATTTTCGCACCATTTTGCTCTGCTGTGCCTTCCATGATTACAAGGCTTTCGCCGCTCACAACAGAACGTGCCAAAGCACCAAAAATTCCGCCTCCTTCGCCCCTGTTGAATTGCATGTCTATGCCAATTTCTGCATCGCAATACACCATTGCAGACGGCTGATACCTGATTGATTCATCTCTGTCCATCTCAAACTCCACCAGTGGAAACGGAGTTCCGCCAACTTGATTAACTTTCATTGTAAACCTCCTATTTTTTACCGGAAATATCCGGTTTATTAACTGAATTTCAACAGGCTCTTAAAGAGCAATCGCATCTATCCACATATCGAGTGCATCATCCATAGTCGCTTGAAACGTATGCACAATATTTTCAAAAACAGCAGTGCTGCGCTGAGAAGTATTGTACAAAGCGTAAACAAGCCCGGCTACTTCGCTGTATACCATATTTACCACTTGCGTCATATCCCTGTGCTTGGCTATATACTCTGCCGGTATGGAGTTTTCTATAGACGCCAAATCATTCTGCGTGGCTCTTATTTCTTCCCTAATTTCTGCAATGTCATACAAGAGGAAGTCAAACCTTTCAACGCCTCCGTCACCTGCCCGTATCTCATCTAGCGCTTCATCGTCTAAGAAGAACGCAAAGAAGCCAAAAGCATCAAGGACTCCCTCTGTAATTTGAGCCTCAAACTCGTCAAAATTTGCATAAAGCTCGGATGTCACTAATATCGCTATCATTGTCTCGGTAAAATCCCCAAAAATTCTGTTCATCGGGTCGTAGGAAAAGGGTTCAAGCTCTGCAAAGTCCGGGTCTACATTTATTGATTCCAAAATCCTGGCTTCAATGTCGGACTCAAGGTTTTCCTCAAATTCTTCAAATGAATCTACCAAGCCACAGCCCGCCAGTAATAGCAAAGCGGTCGTTACTATGCCTATAATTGTTATTTTAATTATCATTGATATCCATTCCTTTACAGTTTTATGTCTTCGGGCTTAAACTGAAAGCTGATTCACATTCAGCCGAAGAACGCTCCCAGAGAAAAGTCTGTAGGCATCGGCTGGAACATCATGTAAACCGTGGCGATCAGAAACGTGGTCGTTGCAATGCAGAGCACTATGATTTTGTTCCTTTCGACATGAAATGTGGACGTGATGCCCAGCAAGAACAGGGAAACCGTGTAGAACACCGTCACCAATCCGAATGCATCCGAAGCGGTGCCGTCCTCCATTCCCTGCTGGAAGATCTCCTCAGCCTCTTCGAGAAAATGGTTTGCTTCGGCAAAATATGTGTCTATAAACTCCTCGTTCATAAACGGTGTGATGGTTTCACCTAAGAGTTCGGCCTGCTCTGCCGACCACATGAACGCATCAAAGAACTCATCCGTCATGTGGGTCATGAGCTGGTCGATTTTCCAATCAACGCGCTCATATGTATCAAAGTCGCCGCGTTGCTCCGCAAAATGCTGATCAATGATGAGACTCATTATCTCGTTATACAAAATTACATCCTGCATCATAAACTGCACGCCTTCGTTGTACATGGAGTTGCCGAGTGCGGACAGATTGTTGCTTTGGGCGAAGTTTGCGGCTTGATTGCCACCGTGTATTGAACCAATCCAAGTCGCCCATGCGGTCACACCCAGCATAATGACAATGAACAACTCCAGCGTATGGGCTTTTTTTTCTTTTTGGACATCTTTCTCCGGTCTAGCGGTCTCGTCATGCATATCTTTACCCCTCCTATTTAATAGCAATTAGTCGATTCATTCTATTACTCCGCGAAGTACAGTATTCCGGAAGCAAGGCCAAGCCTTGCCATTGCCAAGCCGTTTGTTAGTGATGCTTGGTCATTGAGTGCGTTTGGTCCGTCATTGTCCAAAATTCCGTAAGAGAGTAAGAAATCCAATATTTCATCATCTGTCAAGCCTTCTCCGAAATAGTCCGGGTTAGCATACGATGAAATGCGACCCATAATCAGCGCAGCCTCCAACTGCGTAACTGTGCCGCTTGGGTTGAATCTCCCGTCCGGTGCATCCATCAGTCCGAGGTAGACCATCAGGAAAGCGGCAAACGTCTCAGCTTCGCCTACGTCGATGACCACATCCTCAACAAACTCAGGTGCCCATATGTCATCCTCATGCTCTGCGCCCTGTGCCATAATGAACTGCAAAAACATAAAGTGTGCAAAGCGTCCGCGGTTAATCGGCGCATCAATCCTGCTGAGGTCTGCAACAAAGCCGCTTCTCAAAGCTGTGACAATGTACTCTTGCGACCAGTCAGACGGCAGTGCAGACTCATCGTCGTGAATGTAGATTGAAAAATATGCATATGAAACCAAACCTGCTGAATTTTCAGCCTCCAGCACAAAGTCATGCTGACCCGGTCCCAGCTCATATGGCCACACCCACAGCGTATCACCCGCGAAAAATTCTTCGTCACCTAACATCCAGAAGAGCTGGTCCATATCCCACATGAAGCCGTCTTGTCTGTCAAAGACTTCCACTTCAAGCATGATTTCGTCTGTTATCGCAAACTCGGGGATGTATTCCTGCACAGTGATAATCAGCGGTGCGGCGAACTCTACTGTAACCCACGGGCTGTATGCGCTTGATGTCCGCACACCATCTGTGACATAGATGTAAAAGAATCCATCATTTGTTCCCGGAAACTCTGAAAGGTCTACCGTAATGCTGTTTCCTGTGATGTCCGTAGCCAAGTTGAAGTATGCATCTTCCACCGGGCTGTACCAAAGGTCAAAGAACAACTGCCCCTCGCCACTGGCTTCCCAAGTGAGCGTCACGATATCGTCAAGAGCCATATAGTCATACATTCCTGTAAACGCGACCTCCGGTGCTACGGAAGATAGCAGAGCAAAGTAGATTTCATCGCCTTGATAAGTTATGGCAATAGCTGCCGTGTTATCAGGAAACTCCACCAGAATGTCAATCGGGGCACTGTCAAATGATATAAACTCTCGCTCCCCACCTGCTGAGAATACTTCTGCATAGAAATCCACGTCAAAGATTGTCTCGGATATAACATTCTCGCTTGCATCCAGCATTACAACCGCAAAATCACCTCTCCCAAATGTATCAAGCTCTGTGGAGCAGGTTTCAAAATGATACCACGGCAGAGCGGTGAACACGCCGCCGGCGGTGACATTTCCGCGGATTTCCAGTGCCTCAATATCTTGTGCCGCAACACGTGCAGCAGCGAACATCGCTACATCTCCGCTCATATTCTGAGCAAGCAGCTCCGTGGTAAACGGGTCAATAAGGTGTGCGTCAACACCTGTAAACACTCTGTGCTTGTGTATCCACTGCTCGGATGTGACCCACAGTCTCCACGGGTCACCGATACCGCCCGAACTCATATAGCTTATGGGATTGTACAGCAACTTGCGGCCGGCTACGTAGTACGGCCGTTGCTCGTGAAAGATGGGTGAGCCTTCACCAAAGAACCCATCAATATCCATGCCGCGGAAAACAGCATATCTGGTACCTATGTCGGCGGGATAGTCGGGTGCCCATTCAATTTTATCTCTACCGGTCATTCCATAGGGCATCATGTTTACGCGCACATTCGCAGACCCGCCCTCATACTCGTCGCCGATGCCAAAAACATGGGCAATCTCATGCACGACAGTGGAAATCATCTCAGGGTCCTCTTCATTTGCGATAACGGCCGGCGCACCAAAAGTGAAGCCTAAAACGCCGCCCGCCATATTATATGGGACAATCCCGATTATTACATCCCAGTCATTATTTCTTGTCTGGAGGTTTGCAACCTCCCACCATAGCTCGAAAAATGCATCATCCCCTTGGTCTATGTCTATATGAGACAAGTCAAGCTCCGCACCGATAACAATATCAAGCTCAGCCCTTGCTATAGGGAATGTCGCATAAATTTGGCTGGCAGCCGTTTTCCAGATTCCATGCGGCCCGGAAACATGTCCGCTGTAATTTATACGCACCGGAACCATCAACACACTATAGGGCGAAGATTGGTGGAAATGACTTACTCTATATCCTGCCAAATCTCCGTCCATATACAGCAAAATTTCATATTCGCCCACAGCCCAGTTGTCAACATCTGACATGCTTCTCGCTTGGAAGAGCAGGGTGAATTCGTCTGCATCTTTAACCCAGTCAATCTCAGTTATAAACTCGCCATCTCTATATATTACAAGAAACGGCGACGTGCCGCCATGTATCAAATCGACAACAGGCATGGTAAATTCAACGAATATGGCAGTCTCCCTGCCACCGACAAAATGATTGAGCAAGAAAAATTCGCCTGTTTCTGTATCAAACCCACGGCTCAACGCTTGGTTGATTTCAATTTCTAAGACACGTTCGTCAAAGATTTCCATGTAATTTGCGAAGTCTTCCGACCTTAGACCCGTCGCAACAGGCTGCGCAGGGGCAGAAACGTCCTCGGGCGGTGCCGCCGGAGCAGTTTCTCCCGCTTCTGTCGCCGGAGGTGGTGGAGGCGCACTCCGGTCGTCTCCGTTGTCGTCGCACCCCATAACTATAATTGCTGTCAAAATCGACATGATTATTACTGCGATAGATTTAATTGTTTTATTTTTGCTTCTAAGCATTACTAAAAACTCCTAAAATTTATTTCTTAAGTACCCTTGTCATTTTGCGCATAGTCGCGAAATCCATTTGAGCGCGGATAACTTACCTACTCAATATCCTCAATTTCAATGCTGTTTAGCGCACTTTCGTCGATTTGGCTCAGTTTCGCCAAACGATTCGACTTGCGCCGTACCATTTTTTCAAACACATTTCTAACCTCGCGGCCATTGGCAAAGTTATCTTTTCTGTTTGCATACATTTCTTCAAAATACTTTTTCAGATGAGCATCCACTTCCTCGGTGGTTGTATAGTGGTTCGCTTTCGCCATCTGCATGAACATGCTGCACAGCTCCTCCGGAGAAAAGTCGTCAAAGTGAATAAATGTATTAAAGCGTGACTGCAATCCGGGATTTGACTGCAAAAACTTCTCCATCGGTTTCTCGTAGCCCGCAGCTATTACTATTAGGTTGTCTCTATTGTCTTCCATTAGTTTTAATAAGGTGTCTATAGCTTCTTGGCCAAATACATCAGAACCGGCTTCCCCGGCTACCAACGAATATGCTTCGTCTATGATTAAGATGCCGCCTAGGGCACTTTTTACCACTCCCGCTGTTTTTACTGCTGTTTCTCCTATATGGGAACCAACAAGACCGGATCTATCCACTTCAACTATGTGGCCTTTCGGCAATACCCCCAACCCACAGTATATGTCCCCCAATAGGCGGGCAACAGTCGTTTTACCAGTCCCGGGATTCCCGGAAAACACCAAATGTAACGACATCGGCGTGACCGGCGCTCCGCTTTCTTCTCTCATTTTCTGGATTTTAAGCAGGTTTATTACTGTGTTTACTTCCTCTTTCACCCTTTTTAAGCCCGTCAATTTATTTAGTTTTGCCAGAGCTTCTTCGGGGTCAACCGTGCGCTTCTCTGTTTTCTTTTCTTTTTTCTTCTTGCCGCCGCCGGAGGGAGTATGAGATTTCCCTTCCTTCATCTCCTCCATCATTTCCACTACTTCGTCATGCTCTTCCAAAAGGTCTTCGTAATCCTCGTCTTGGTCTTTTTTCATTCTATTAAGAACACGCAGATAGTCCTCACAGTCCGACATTGACTTCTCGTAATCTCCCTTTTCATTATAAAGCAATGCCCTATAATAATACGACATCCCCAGATTGTAGGGATTTGTTTCAAATTTGCCGAATTCTATGTATTCACTAAAGTCAGCTACGGCTTTTTTGTCCTTATCCTCCAGATAATAACTCATTGCTCTGATGAAAATATCCTCGGGTTCGGCTATGCCGTGTTCAATACACTTGGTCACATCCGCTATTACCTCTTTGTGCATATCTTCCAGCCAGTAATATGAATGAGCCCTTATGCCGTAGGCATCAACTTCGCCATCGTCAATAAGCTCCGTTGCAAGCTGTACGGCTTGCTCGAATTTCTCCGAATCATACAACTTTTCCAACTTGTTAAGTTTCCTATTGTTTTTCATGTTTCTCAGCATAATACCCCTCTCCCCCTCATAATCCGTTTTTATTTTTCGCTTCAATAAAGTAACAGATAATAGAACAAAATGTACGAAACTGAAAGAAATTTCAGTTTCGTACACAAATTTTTCATGATTAGGTCAACGGTAGGCTCAGTCCAATATATTCAGGCAGTAACCTTCTCCTCGTGAAACGTAAAGCTCTAAGCTTTCGTGCAGTTCCAGTTTCTTTTTAAGCAGCTTTATCTGTGCATATAGCGCGCCGCTGTTTCCCGAAAGCGGTTGACCCCACACTTTTTCGTAGATGTATTCTTTGGACAGCATCTTACCCATGTTTCCGGCAAGCAACAAGAGCAGGGCAAACTCCTTTTTCGCAAGTCCTATATCTTCCCCGTCCAGCTCCGCTTGCTGCGAAATTATGTGAAGTGTCAGTGGACCGCACTTAAGAAACTCCATTGGCTTCTGAGCCGCTTGGATTTGCTTTTCCACCCGCGCCGCCAATATGCTAAAATCATAAGGCTTTGTAATATAGTCCTCGCCACCACGCTTTAAGCCATCTACAACATCTTCGCTGTCAGCGCGTGCAGTCAGGAAAATAACAGGTGCCGCGCATAGCCCGGTTTCCCGCATACGGGTTATAAAATCAAGGCCGAAACCGTCGGGCAGATTGATGTCTAAGAGTATTAAGTCCGGCGTACTGCTCTTTAGGATGTTTTCCGCTTCCAGCAGGGTTTCAGCGGTCAAAATGCCGTAACCCTGCATGTTGAAAAATTTTTTATTGGAAAGCATTATGCCCGCATCGTCCTCCACCAACAGGATTATTTTTTTATCCACTGCTCTCCTCCTTATATATAGGCAATGTGAACGACATAACCGTGCCTTGCCCATTTTCACTCTCGGCTTTGATTGCTCCGCCGTGGGCTTCTATTATATGCTTTGATATGTATAACCCCAAGCCTGTACCGGAAAGACTTTTGTCTGACTTCGGATTGGCTGTTGTGTAGCGGTCAAAAATGGTTTCCTTTACCGTTTCCGGTATTCCCTCGCCCGTGTCCGCAACGGATATGGATATGAATCTCTGCTTTTCTTCTGCCGATATCGTAATCTCCCCGCCCTTGGTGAAGCGGTTCGCGTTTGACAAAAGGTTCATAAGTACCTGGTGAATCCGCTCCCGGTCGCAGTACACAGAGCCTAAGCTTTCCGGCAAATGCATCACCGGGTTGTTATTTTTTTTATCCAGTTCCGTTTTAAAGGTACTTATGGTATTGCGGATAATCTCAGAGATGTCCTCCGGGGCAAATTTATAGCTCATGCGACTTTCCTCTATGCGTGAAGCATCAAGCAATTGGTTTATCAACATATTCATACGCTCCGCATCGCCGGTTATAAGCCGCATGGTTTCAGAAATAAAACTGCTCTCTGTCTGCTGATTGTCTTCTGCGTGCATACGCGCAAGCTGGGCATTGTTGGATATGACTGTAAGAGGTGTTTTTAATTCATGGCTGATGGTTGCCAAAAATTCTGTTTTCATACCGCTGACTTTTTCGAGGGCGGCTTTTTCGATGGCAAGAGCTTGTCCTTTTAAGATTGCATCCAACTCATTCTTTTTGGCTTCTTCCACTTCCCTCATATTAGAGGTAAATACGGCGACAGCTTCAAGCAGCGCAAACACTAACACCGCCACACCGGTCATATGAAAAGGCGGCATATGGAAAAGGCGGATAAAGTAACCCGTGTCCGAAAGTGCCGCACCAATAAACAGGAGTAAGCCGAATGCAAACATTTTCTGCTCGGTGTTAAATATATTTGCTTCTGTTTTGTGTCTTTTATAAATGTATATTACGAAACAGGCAAGTAGCCACAGCGCGGTAGCAATATATATGACAAACATAATATAAAGTGTGTCGTTCATAACTACAGTGTCCAAAAACAAAAACAGCAAAATAAACACAGCAGATACCCCATACACGGCATATAGTCCCCATTTATGAAGCATTCCTTTGTAAAGCCTGTTTATAATGGCAACGGTAAGTATAGCCGACAACGGTATGACGATGTATTCAATTCTGAATTTTACGAACCAGCTTAACTGCGGAAAAATTACCGTAAAAACCCGATTACCCGTAACCCCAATGCGCATAAACCATGCGAAACAAAATGTAGCAAATAACAAGTTGGCATAATTTCGCCCATGTGTAAAAAACAGCACTAGAAAAAGTATGGCAAGCATCATAAAACTACCCAATATAATGGATGTCTGATACTGTTCCGCCCGTGCCCAATCGGAGAGCAGAGTACCTGTTCCGACAGACATCCAAGTATGGTTGCCGCCCATGCGGTGTACATGGTTGGATGATTGCTGGATAATCTCAATCACACCGTCCACGCCCTGCGCAGTGAACGTAATCCTCCCGGTGTTTGGTATGTCGGTTTGCGGAGTTTCCCCGGGACTACCGATATTTAGAAGCCACTCGCCGTTTACATATAACCTTTGGGAAAACTCGATAGAATAACGGGTAAAGGTGTACCATTTTCCGTCCTCTACATATAGCCGTATACGGCTTGTAACTGTTTCATAACCCGACACCCAGCCGAACTCAGTTTCATTTTCCGGGTCACTTGCCCATGCCTGAAATTCATCGGGGGTCAGCAGTGCGTTTGGGATATATTCCACAATCCCAAATAGACCTATAACATAATTTTCATAGTCATATCCGCGCAAATCAAACTCGCCGTACCGGCTTTCCAGATATTGTCTGGGCGGTGGGTTTGCAACGGAAATAAGCAAAGCCGCCACTAATATGATTAGCGGTATGAGTAGGTAGGGTAACATGGGCTTTGCTTTTTGCAGTGGGGGCTTTGCTTTTTGCAGTGGGGGCTTTGCTTCAGATTTGTTCATCGGCGTTCCTCCGTAGGTGCAGGGATGCTTTCAAAATATAGTAAATCGCTTCTGTTGTGCATGGAATCCGCGATGTTCCTGAGCGTTTAGCTGCGTAATATAAGGGGCTGTTGCACCAAAAAGATGCGACAACCCCTTTTATAATTATTCAAACGCTATAGCACAATCTCTCCGGTACAGTTAGAAGCCGAAAGAGCTGCGGCGTTGTACTCGTCGTAGTCGAGGTGCATGGAAGTCGCGTACTCAGAGTTGACGCGAGCGACAACTTCGTCAAAGACAAGTGCTCTGTCTCCGCCAACTTTAACTTTCACAATCTGCTTATCCTTGATACCGAGTGCGGCTGCGTCTTCAACAGTAAAATGGATATGCCTTTTTGCAAGAATCACGCCTTCGCTGATTTCGAGTTCACCCTTGGGTCCTACAATTTTGCAGCCGGGGCTACCTGCAAGATCGCCGCTCTCGCGAATCGGCGGGTTAAGTCCGATAGCTGTGGCGTCTGTCTGGGACAGCTCTATTTGGTCAGCATTTCTGCACGGACCGAGAATGGTCACATCAGTAGACCTTTTTGGACCTACGACAGTAATCTTGTGCGGAGTAGCAAACTGACCGGGCTGTGACAGTTCTTTCTTTACTTCCATTTCAAAACCGTCGCCAAAGAGTTTATAAAGTGTCGCCTGTGAAACATGACAGTGCTTACCGGAACCCTCGATTAAAATTTTCTTGTCAGCCATAAATTTATACCACCTATCTTATTTGGGTGTTGCTTTTCGACCGCACCCTTTAGTTTGTATTTAGCATTTTATCATCACCGGAAAGAAAACGCAAGACATTATGTGTTCTCAGCTACTAGTAAACTTGTATCTTCAGAGTCGGTCATTGACCAACACGGACAATTTTTGTCGATGCACTGATTGAGTCGCAGCTTCACAGCAGCAACTCAAATATTATTATAAGTAGTGGCTGTTTTTCAAATATTGTTTGATTTCTTGCTTGCATTTGCCATAAAATCGGCATATAATGAGGCAAAAAGAGGGCTGTTTTATCTCTTTACAGCGACAGTATTTCTGGCTCTCAGCGCTATTTCTCCCCAAAAACGCACTCTATGTTCTCAAAAATCACGTTCAAAACCTGTCTATAACTTAAGCGGTTAATGCTTCATAAATCGGAGGTGCTGAAATTGAGTTACGGAAGAAAACTTGCAAGTCTTCGTAAAGAAAGCGGACTTACGCAAGGTGAGGTTGCGGAGTATGTCAGCAGATTTTCAGAAAAAACATACTCCGCAGCAATGGTCTCGCACTGGGAGCGTGATGTCGTCTCCCCTCTTGCCGAACAATTTTTGCTTTTGTGCGAGTTATATGCCGTCGTTGATATTCAAGGCACTTTTCAAGGTTTTGATGCGCAGTATAAAAGTCTATCAAAGCTCAATTCACTGGGCAAAAGCCGTGTCGAGGAATACATATCCATGCTGTATGGCAACCCGCTGTTCAGAGAAACGGAGGAAACGCACGATTTGAGCGTGCGTAAGGTCATAAAGCTATACAATATACCTGTGTCTTCGGACTCCGGGTTTATTCTCGATTCAGATGATTTCAGTGATTTTGAAGCAGATGCAACAGTCCCGCCCGATGCTGATTTTGCCGTCAAAATCAGTGGAGACAGCATGAGTCCTCGCTTCATCAATGAGCAAGTGCTTTTTATTAAAGAGCAAAAGACTCTGGAAGTTGGCGAGATTGGGATTATCGAAGTAAACGGCGACACTTACATCAAAAAGCTGGGATTCGGCGAGTTTGTTTCACTAAATCCCGCATACGGCTCTATAAAAATCCGTGAGTTTGATTCAATTCATATTTTCGGAAAGGTATTATGCTAGACATTAAATCTAAAGTTAATAATATCACCATCGGCTACTATGTACTCTTTGCCCTCAAGCTTGAACAGCCCTTTTTCTTTCACTTTCGGCATAGAACCAAGCTCGTGAATGTCAGCGTATTTTACGACCTCGGCACGGATAAAACCGCGCTCAATGTCTGAGTGAATCTTCCCTGCAGCACTACGAGCAGTCGTGCCGTTTTCGATGGTCCAGGCACGCACCTCATCTTCGCCGACAGTCAAAAACGAGATAAGACCCAGCAGTTCATAAACCGCAACGGACAACGTTGAAATACCCGCCGTCTCTATTCCCATATCTTCCATGAATGTCGCTCTGTCGTCCTCCGGTAGCTCGCTTATCTCAAGCTCCATTCCGACGCATAATTCAAGTAACGGAGTGCTTTGTTCAGTTAGAAGTGATTTCAAACCATCTGCATTTGTCCACGCTTTTGATTCCCACTGGCTCTCATCAACATTCACCACAACAAGCGCAGGCTTTTCCGTCAAAAACGAAAACCCGCGAATCTCCAAACGCTCATCGTCAGACATTTCCATATCCAAAATAGTACCGCCGTTTTCAAGCCACGCAAAGCAACGCTCCAGCAGCGCGATTTCTTTTTCGTTTTCCTTGGTAACTTTCTTGCCTGTTTTAATACGGCCGATTCTCTTTTCAATCATCTCCAAATCTGCAAAAAGCAGTTCCGTTTTCACCGCTTCAAAGTCACGCATAGGGTCGAGGCTGTCTGCGTCATGTATAACTAAGTCAGACTCAAACGCACGCAAAACGTGAACAAGCGCATCACATGCTCTGACATCGTTTAGAAATCTTGCAGCATTTGAGTTTCGCCCGTCTTCGGAGACGGAAAACCCCGCAA
>Ga0209755_10005896_pt1 | contig 13741 bp, 9 predicted proteins | sample TergutCo191P1_FD_187301 | JGI IMG/M metagenome (GOLD analysis project Ga0209755, IMG submission 187301) | Cornitermes sp. P1 segment gut microbial communities from Petit-Saut dam, French Guiana - Co191P1 (SPAdes) (version 2) | ecosystem: Host-associated > Arthropoda: Insects > Digestive system >... | reverse complement strand
GCCCTGTGCCCTCTACATTGCGGTTTTTCTCTAGGTCAAACTGGGCAAACTCGCTGAAAAGCAATTTTAAGTCATCAGGCTTTATGCCTATGCCTGTGTCTTTAATTTTCATGGTTAAAACATAAACATCCGCGCTTTTTCTCTCGCCTGTTATGTCAAAAGAGAAATGTCCTTTTTTTGTGTACTTGAGTGCGTTCACTAAGATGTTGAGCAGCACTTGCCGCACGCGCACCTCATCACCATGCAACGAATTTGGTATATCTGCCTGCATATATGCGGAAAAGCGGACCTCGGGGTTTGACATGCGCATTTTAATTATGCTTATCACGTCTTGTATGGTTGAGTGGAAAAGGTAATCCGATTTTACAAGCTCCAGCTTCCCGCTTTCAACTTTCGACAAGTCCAAAATATCATTGATAATGGAAAGAAGATGGTCGCCTGATTGCTTAATGGTCACGGCTTGCTCCCTCACCGAAGAAGTAAGGTTTTCCCGCAGGATAAGCTCTGCCATTCCGATAATGGCGTTCATGGGGGTGCGGATTTCGTGGCTCATTTTGGACAAAAAGTCACTTTTAGCTTTCGAGGCGGCTTCGGCTTGATGTTGGGACTGTTTCATATGGTTTGCAATATTGTTTGTGCTAGAGAGCATATCGTCATAAATGCCGCCAAGTCGTGAATCTTCCAGTTTGTATTCCGCATTGCCTTGTGTCATGGAATGTTCTGCGTTTTTGAAATTGTTGTGCAGGATATTCAACACTGTCAAAATCTCTTGAAACGAGTGGGAAACTCGGGATATTTCATCATTTCCGCGCACATCAAATTTCACTTCAAGGTTCCCTTGGGCAACTTGATTCGCGCTGACAGTTAAAGTCTCCATTGGCTTTAGAGAATAGTGGACGATAACTACAATAAGCAGTGCTGCCAGTATTATCCCACCTACTGTAAAACGAAGCGACTCAAATATCATCAAGGCGGTACTTTCCACCGCATCAGCGTCAAAAAAGCTGACTATGCTCCAATTAAGGATAGGGTCAAAGGTGACATAGGCTATTTTGTCAATTCCCGTCAGGGCAGAATTGTGCGCAAACACTTCATTCATAGGAATTGTGCCAAAGGCTTCAATTACGCCCAAATCATTAACATGACGCCCCATATACGCCTCTGGGCGGTTGGAGAAAAAAATTACACCTGAACGGTCTGCAATATTGATAAAACTGTCATATGCCTGCACAAAATCCCGCAAAAAATATGCCAGCATTTGGGTGTTGCCTGTCAGTGCCACCATTCCGATTAAATCGTTTTCATATATGACAGGTTGTGTGAACATAAATTGCAACCTGCCGCTGCCGCTGCTTTCAAATACAGGCGAAATCCACGCAGTTTCTAACTGCATGTCAAAATATTCAGGAAACATCAGTATATCTGGTATGTCACCATCTGGATGTGCAAGGGCGACCATGTTAAAATCTGCATCAAACACAGCCATGTTTTCATAAAACCGAACATCCTGTTCCGTGTGACCCAGAGCGTTAAATAAATTTATCAACTGCCACTGTATATCATAACTTTCATCCGCAAGCCCCCTTTGGGCGTGGTTTGCGGCTGCATCTAACATCCACCAAGTATAAGTACCTACTGTTTCAAAAATGCCAAAGGTCATATTGGCGTTGCCCTTTAGCCGCTCTTCAAGCAGTTCGTTCATTTGGTTGGTTATTTGAGCGGCTCTAACCCATGTAACGGCTCCAGTCGCTATTATCACCACCACTACCAGCACAAGCACAATCCGCGATTTTACTGTTAGGTTGCTAATCAATTTTTTCATTATCTTTTAACCTCCAATGCTATGCGCTGAAATTCGTGGTGAATCTTTTGGAATAGGTCTGTCAAAACAGGGTCAAAATGCCCGCCGCGCCCCTCTAGGATTATCTGCACCGCCTTTTCATGGTCAAAAGCACCTTTATATGGGCGAGGCTCAACAAGGGCGTCATATACATCGCCGATAGCCATCATTCTGCCAAGCAAAGGGATGTTTTCACCTGTGAGATTATACGGATAGCCGCTGCCGTCCCATTTTTCGTGGTGGGATATGGCAAAAATTCTGGCGTATTCTAAAAAGTCGCTGTCCATCGCTTTTTCTTTAAGCCGATTAATTACCTCTTCACCAAAAATAGTGTGTTTTTGCATAATCTCAAACTCCTCTGGGGTCAACTTTCCAGGCTTGTTCAAAATGGTATCGCTTACGGAAATCTTACCCACATCATGAAGCTGGCATGACTGAAGCACAAGTTCTTCATCAAGTTTATCCACTTCTGAAGAATATACGCCCTCACTTCGCATAGCGTCCAAAAGTGCCTTCATGTACCTTTGCGTCCGTACAATATGCCCACCTGTAATTTCGTCCCTATATTCCACAAGCTCCGCCATCGTTGAAAGTATGGCGTTTTTAAGTTCTACAACAGTTCCAGTTTTTTCGTCCACCAACTGCTCCAAATTATTATTAAGAAACAGCAATTCACGCTTTCGTGTGAGCAATTCACGCTTTTGGTCCTCAACTAAAAGATGAACCTCCAATCGCTTCAACAGCAAAGGGGCAGAAAAGGGTTTTGTTATGTAATCTATAGCCCCCAGAGTCAGCCCTTTTAACTCCATGGCTTCATCTGTCAAGCCAGTCAGAAAAATAACCGGGATTGAAGCTGTTTTATCATTGGCTTTAAGCCGCTGTATTGCCTCATGCCCGTCCATTTCAGGCATATTCACATCCAGCAAAATCAGGTCAGGATGAAGGTCATCCAGCATTTCCAGCATGTCAGCACCTGAATCCAGCATAAATACATTGTATGTACCCGATAATGCCTTTTTGCCGATTGTCAGGTTTGTAATATCATCATCAACTAAAAATATTGTTTTTCGTTGTTTGTCCATAAAAAAATTACCCCCCTCTTCTTCTTTAATTATACCACTATTAAAACATAAAGGAGTTGAGGTCACAAAGATGTTACCGTAACCAAAAAAAATATTTTTCAAAAGACGTCAAGCCTGCTCAAAATAATAGCCGTCACCCTTTGAAAACGCGATGGTATAGCCCGAATCAAACTCCAACAACTTGGCACGCAGCCTGTATATAGCCGTTTTCAACGCGTTGGTATCCTCCATCATTTTCTGTCCCCATACCTTTTCATAAAGGCTTTCGGCACTCATCATTTTTTCTGGGTGCTGTATGAATTGTTCAAGCAGGGATAGTTCCTTTGTGGAAAGCATCATGTCCGCGCCGTTTACATATGCCTTTTTGGATGCTGTGTCAATTTTCACCCGCCCGATGGAAAGAGTTCTGGGCATTTGCGACGCCCGCTGCAACAAACGCTGTATCCGCGCCAGCAGCAGGTTGTTGTCATAGGGCTTGGCCATGTAGTCATCACCGCCTGCATTTATGCCCCTTAGCTCGTCGCTGGTTTCTGAAAGAGCGGTTAAAAGTAACACTGGTATGTTTATATTCATTTCGTTTCGCAGCTCAGCAAGAAAATCCAAGCCACTCCCATCAGGAAGCATAATGTCAAGCACAATCAAATCAGGCAGCATGTCTGCCACACTTTGCCGCGCCTCCTCCAAATCCATAGCCAGCCGCACTGTATACCCGCCTAACTCTTCAAGTAAGTCCTTATTAATCTCCTGAATAGCCTCGTTATCTTCAATCAATAGTATGTTTTTCATCACTATCTGCCTCCCTTTCATCTGCCGCAGGAATCAAAAATGTCACCACAGTGCCCATGCCAAGCGTTGATTCAATCCCAATTTCACCACCATGTGCTCTTACAATATCCTTGCAAATGGCAAGTCCCATGCCTGTGCTGCCTGAGCCGGACATGCCGCGCTCAAAAACCGTTTCAAGGAGCTTAATCCCAATACCCTCGCCTCCGTCAGCTACCATGACCTCTATGGTATTATCTCTAAGCTCAATATTAACGGCAATATCACTCTTTTTTGTATGTTTGTTTGCATTTGTTAAAAGGTTAAGCAGCACACCAATCAACTGGTCGGCATTGCCAAAAACCTTTGGCAGATTTGGTTGGGCATAAACTCTTAAAATATTGCCTTGCTTTTCAATTATACTTCTATATCCTTCTGCTGCTGCTACAAATAGCTGTGCTGCGTCTAGATGGCTCATCTTCTCTCGTGTTTCTTGAAGGGCAGCCATGCTGATGGCACTTTTGGTTAGGCGCGATATTCGCATGACCTCTTCTTCGGCTCGGGTTAGAGATTTGGCTATTCTTTCGTCGGTTGTGTTGTCTTTTTTGATGAGGCGCGCTACGCGCTGGACGTCGCCTAGGATGACCGCCAAAGGGGTTTTGATTTCATGGGACATATCCGCAAGATATTGAGTTTTCATGCGTGATAGCCGTTCAAGAGCGTCGTTTTCAGCTGAAACAGACTTGACAGCCCACTCTGATTCAGCGTATTCAAAGGATAATGCAAGGGTATAGCAAAACACCAAAAACAGCATCCCAAAAGGCACTGTAAAATCCTGTCCGCCGATATTCCCAAGAAGCTCGAAGCCGTATCTGCGAAACACCATGTCATTTACAGCAAGAAAGACAATAGGCATTATGCCCACAAAAGACAGGGCATTTTGGATGCGCCGCTGCCTTAAACTGAGAGTCAGCTTAATAACCACATAGCCCATAATGAAAATCGACACTACCCAAAAACCTATTAATGTCCTTGTAAATACAGTCGAATCAAAGACAATGGTCATTAGGGCATATACCCCCGCAAAGATATAGTAACTTCGAGTGATTGTTTTATTGAGCAGCCCTTGGTGCATTTTTTCCAAAAACAGCACAAGTGCCGCAAACACACCATAATGGACAAGATACTCTACCCGAAAAAATATTTGCCAATTATAATATGTAAGAAACTGCATTAAAACTCTGGCTGGCATAAGCGAGAACAAAAAGCAGCAGGCTGAAAAAACCAAACTGGTTATGCGTTTTCGGTTTAAGGCAAAAATGCCCAAATGAAAAAACGCTGCCGCCAACATGTAGCCCATTATCAGCATAGCTATGGTGTTACCTATGTTTATATAGCTTTGAATGGTTTGGTAATGACCAATGGTGATAGGAGGCGGATTGGCACCGAACCTGTGAACAAAGTTTGCAGTGTGCAGGATAAGCGTTGTATAATCATATTCAGGTGTGAAAATAAAATTGCTGTCAAGAACCCTTGGGGTGGTGGTTTCGCGGCAGGTGCCGGGCACGCCAACCATGCCCGCTTGCCTGCCGTCAATAAACAGGCGCATGGCATAATCCACACCGCTTATAAAAAGCCCGTAAGTCTGCCCAACAGGCAAGCGCAAAGTCATTTTGTGAGTGGCAAACTGCACCCTTGAATAATCAAGGGTATGCGCAGGGACAGGCACCGCCTCCACTACGCCATCAGCAAAGTCCGCTGGCATAAAGTGCACATCTGGAAAGCTCATCCAGCGCGAGCTAAAAACAAAATAAACAACCTCGCCGCCAAAATCCGCATCCAAAAACTCCACAACCTCGCCATGACCCAAAACATACTCCCGCCTAGGCTGAGGAAGCAAAGTAAGCCCAATCCATAAAACAAGGGCAAGGGCAAGAAAAATAACAATAGCTATTATATTATGACTTTTCTTTTCTCTCATAAAACAATTATACCACCCAAACACACCCTTGACAAGCAAAATTATTCACACCGCAACGCATCAAAAACAACATCCCAAAAAATCACCGCACCCCGCGCTTCCGCCACCCGTCACCCCGCGCTTGACCCCGCATCAAGTGCGGGGTGACGGACGAGGGAAGCGCGGGGTGACGTGTGGCGTGTTCCGTGCTTGGCGTATTTGCCAAGTATTTTTCCAAAAAAAAGTAGCCCGTAGGCTACTTTTTATATGTGTTATTATCCTAGAAGCTGAAGTACATTTTGTGGAGCTTGGTTACCTTGAGCAAGCATAGCAGTAGCAGCTTGTTGAAGTACGTTAGCTTGAGTAAGTCTCATCATTTCAAGAGCCATGTCAGCGTCGCGGATGCGGCTTTCTGCAGCGGAAAGGTTCTCACGAGCGATGTCAAGGTTTTCGATAGTGAACTCAAGACGGTTTTGGATAGCACCAAGACCTGCGCGTAGAGCGTTCACTTCGCCGATGAAAACGTCAAGGTCAGTTACGAAACCAGAGAAGGTCGCATGGTCGTATAGATTAGAACCACCATCTACAGAGCCATCCATGAACATTTGCTCAATTCCGCCAAGATGTCCGCGGATACGATCAATTCCAGAAGCTACATCTTCTACAACATAGCCAAGTTGACCATCTGTACCAGATACGCGCAAGCTGTGTCCAAAGCCAGTATCTACAGCACCATCAGGACCCACTTGAAGATAGAAGTCTCCTCTGAGGATACCTTCAGAAGAACCAGCAGCACCAGCCCCAGCAGTAGCAAAGCCTGCGATAGCTGCATTGATTTCATCCAAGCGGTCTAAAGCATCAGAAATATATCCAGCTACATCGCCCAAATCAGTGCTACCATCAAGAGTACCAGCGGCAAGAGCGGCAGTGAGTTCAGTTAAATCAATTTGGGCAACATACCCTTCGTCAGTAGAAGTAACGCCATTAGCAGTATTTAGAGCACCAATAGCAGTATTCAAAGCAGTAAGTTGACCATCAGCAGTAGCAGCAAACAAAGCGTTTGCAGCGGTTGTTACAGCAGCAGCATTAGCCATACCACCGATTGCGCCTATTGCTAAATCAAAAGCATCGTCAATATCTGCATCTGGGTCACCTTGGAAGCCGCCACCTGGTCCAAGAAGAGTTGCGATGGCATTAGAAAACTCTCTTAGAGCCTCAACGTTGCCAGTTTGACCCATTAGACCACCTTGTAAAGTCAAGGCAGCGTTGCGTACAGCACTAGCAGCCGCTTGTCTTGCTGCGTTTTCTTGCGCAGCAACGGTTTCATCAGTTGCAGTGGATGCAATAGCAAGACCGCCACCAGCAACTTCACCAGCAAAAATCTCTTGCCCGTTGAAAGTTGCAGTTGCCCAAATTCTTTCAATCTCAGACTGCATTTGAGCCATTTCAGCAGCGATAAACGCGCGTTGCTCAGCATTGTTAGTGTCGTTAGCACCTTGGATGGAAAGCTCACGCATTCTTTGAGCAAGCTCAGTGATTGTTTGCATGTAACCTTCAGAAGTTTGAATCAAGCTGATACCATCTTGAGTGTTTCTGGAAGCTTGAGCCATACCACGGATTTGAGCTCTCATACCTTCAGAGATTGCAAGACCAGCAGCATCATCAGCAGCGGAATTGATTCTAAAACCAGAAGAAAGGTTACGAGAAGCACGAGCTTGTTGATTAGACACAAGGCCTAAGTTACGATGCGAATTCATCGCAAGAATGTTAGTACGTACAACAGTGTTAGACATAATATCCTCCTTGTAGTCCTACGGCTGTGCCGTAGGGTGCGTGGGGCTACCACGCTATTCGCCTGCCACATCCTTGCGGTCAGGTATACCTACCTTATGTAGGAATTTTTGTTACTGGGGCAATATTCACCCCTACGTAGGGGCGCACATTGTGCGCCTGGACCATGTGTGCCGTGTCGACCCGGTCTCACTAGGACCATGAAAAACCAAAACTTTTTGATTCTCCATGCTCCCAACAAGCATTTTGACAGCCTGTGAGCTTTGGCTTTTAACTTGATTCACAACCCGCTCAAATAATATTTCGGCACAATACAAAAAAACCTTAACACCAATTTTTGAGAATTTTAAAATTTTTTTCAAAGAGGCGTACTAAACCCCGCCCCTGCCCCACCCGCCCACGTCATTGCGGGCTCTCACCCAATTTTGAAAGAAAAAAAGGCGCGCCAAGATTTTTGGCGCGCCTGCGATGTTCGCAAATTCAGCAGAAAAAACAATGAACAATTTAGCTAAAAATGGCATAGTGCAGCTTTACTTTACATTTACCGCATCTTTTAAAGTTTTGCCTGTTCTAAATCTAACAGCTTTTGAGGCGGCAATCTTCATAGGCTTGCCTGTTTGCGGGTTTCTGCCCTCTCTGGCTGCCCTGTCGGCTGTGTCGAATATGCCAAAGCCCACAAGTGTCACCTTGCCGCCGCCTTTTCTGGCTAGTTCTTCGGTGATTGCGTGGGTCATGGCATTTAGAGAGGTTTCTGCGTCTTTTTTGGTCATACCTGCCTTTGCAGCTATGGCAGAAATTAGTTCAGATTTGTTCAAAATAATGCCTCCTAAGTTTTTATTTTTGACTTCATATAGCGTTTGTAGCTTGCGCCCGCCATCTGCGAGCCGAAAAGCCGCGGCTTTAAGCGGTTTTCGGCGAAGTAGAGGGACTACGCAAGGTAAAACTGCTATATCTACAATATACCCATTTTAAGCGGATGTCAAGCACTTTTGGAGGAATTTATTCAATTTACAGCCCTACAGGTCTATATTCATCTAGGACTGCTGTTAGGCTTAGCTCTTGGTTGCCCCGACGCACCCTAAGCTCAATGGCGTCCCCTGCAAAAAGTTCGTCAAGCAGTCCGCGCAGAACATCAAAAGACCGGATGGTATGCCCGTTTGCATACAGGATAATGTCGCCTGCCAAAAGCCCGGCTCTGTCTGCCGCACTATTTCTGCTTACAGAGGCAACTTGCACTCTGTCTTGGGCTTCGTGGATTTGCACTCCAAGCAGGGCGCGACCGCGCACAAAGCCATAATTCATGAGGTTTTGGACTATTTCAATTGCATGATTTGATGCTATGGCAAAGCCCAAGCCTTCTACATTTGCCCCGACGGATTTGGCAGTTACAATACCAATCACTTCCCCTTGCAAATTAAGGAGCGGGCCGCCTGAGTTGCCGCTGTTGACGGCGGCGTCGGTCTGGAGCATGTCGCGGGTTATGCCGTCAATGGTAATGTCGCGGCTTAGGGCACTTATGTGTCCTACGGTCATGGAGTTTGCAAGCTCGCCCAGGGGGTTGCCGATGGCGGCTACTTGGTCGCCTACACGGGTTAAGTCAGAGTTGCCAAGGGGAAGATATGCAAGGCTTTCTCCGTCAATTTTGATGACGGCAAGGTCGCTTACGGGGTCGTGCCCCACAAGGGCAGCAGGGTGGCGGCTGCCGTCATACAAAAGCACTGTTATAGAGCTCACATTTTCAATAACATGACTATTTGTGACTATGTAGCCATTTGGCGAGACCAAAAAGCCTGAGCCTGCGGCGGGCTGGCGGACAAGCTGACCAAAGGCATTGCGCCCTGTTACCTCGGTGGAAATGGCGACCACAGCAGGGTTTGCATAGTCAAACAAATCAGGCAAAGTCAGGCTGTGGGCTGCTGACGGCGCGTGGGTGACAGGCATAATGTGGCTTGGGGCGGCATGGACTGCCGCCCCATACGGCTCAGGCATGCCCTGATTTGCAATCATAGCCCCTGCATAGCCGCTTCCAAGCATCAACACCACGGCACATATCATTGTTAAAAATCTCTTTTTCATAAATAATCCTCCTGAAATTGTCATTGCGGGCTTGAACCGCAATCCCATCATACCCTGCGGATGTTATGGACTTATTGCAAAGTTGTTGCCAAGTTGTAAAAACTTCAAAAGCTATGGCAAAATTACGCTGGGTGTGGTAAAATATCATTATGGCTAAAATTTTAATTGTCGAAGATGAAAAAGCAATTAACAACCTTATCCGCAAAAACCTTGAGGCCATCGGGCATGACTGCACCTCGGTTTTTGATGGCGAGGCTGTTTTTGATGCACTTGAAGTGCAGGATTTTGATTTGATTATCCTTGATATTATGCTGCCTAAGCTTGATGGGTTTGAGGTAATGGAGCATTTAAAGCGCGAGGTGCCTGTGATTTATCTGACCGCGCGGGCGGGGGTGGATGATAGGGTAAAAGGCTTAAAGCTTGGCGCAGATGATTATATCACCAAGCCTTTTCATATGCTAGAGCTTTTAGCGCGGGTGGAGGTGGTTTTGCGCCGCGCCCATAAAGCCGATAAATCCTTCACCCTTGGGGATGTCCATGTAGATTTGCACGGCAGGCTGGTTTATTTTAAGGATGGGCTTATTGATTTTACACCACAAGAATATTCCCTAATCGAAACCTTTATAAAAAACCGCAATATCGCCCTGTCTAGGGACAAGCTTCTTGAAATTGCATGGGGCTATGAATTTGGCGGCGACACCCGCACGGTGGACGCCCACATCAGCCGTATTCGCAAAAAACTCCACTGGGATAATGTAATCAAGACAGTATACAAGCTAGGCTACAGGCTGGAGGTTAAAAAATGAAACTCAAAACCTTTTTAGCCACGTATTTACTGTTTTTGGTAGTATTATTTTCCTGTTTTGCTATTGTAAGTGCGTTTATGATAAACAGCCAAATCAATATGTATATGGAACGCTCAGCCGCGGAATATCAGCGTATTGCAAGCTCGCTTGCCCGCGACATTTCCATTTTGCACGGCATGAGCCAGAATTTTATTGATGATTTATATGCCCTCCTCGACAGCTATATGGCGCATTATGCCGAGGCAAATGTGCTGATTGGGCTGCATCTAATGCCTGCCGACAGCCCGCCCATTGACACATTCGTCTCCTTTTTGCGCCATAGCGAAGGGTATTTTATCCGCGCCATAGGTTCTTTGCCTCAGCCCTTTCACACCTTTAGGCTGGACTATTTGTTAGACATAACAAGCTCGATGGTTGCCATGAACCGCATCCAAAATGTGCTTTTGGCAGTGTGCGTGGGCTTTGCTGCCCTGACCGCCCTCATTCTCTACCTTATCTTAACTCATATTTTCAAGCGGCTTGTTCTTGCTCAATCTCTTAAAGACGCGGCCGAGGCAAAACAGCGATTTGTTGACAATATCGCCCACGAGCTGCGCACCCCGCTGACCTCCATCTTTGGCTATGCGGAATATGTGCAAAAAATAGCCGCTGATAATGCTGAAACCATAGAATCTATGCAATATATCATGGATGAAGCTGGACATATGCAAAATATTTCAAACTCCCTACTGTCTTTAGCCACCCTGCGGGGCTATGTTGCCGCCAAAGAGCCAATTGCCATAACACCCCTGTTTGACGACATCCGCCAGTCCCTGTCCACCCATCCAAATTTCGCAAATATTCAATTTATCACAAAAATTGAAACAGAAACAATCCATGGACAAGAGGATTTGTTCAAAAGTTTGCTAATAAACCTTTGCACAAACGCCCTAAAAGCCTGCCCTGCCGAGGGGGGCGTGGTGACCCTTGCGGCGCGCGAGGGTATGCTGTCTGTAACCGACAACGGCTGCGGCATCGAGCCTGAAAGCCTGCCAAAAATAACCCAGCCCTTTTACCGTGTGGACAAAGCCAGAAGCAGAGACATGGGAGGTGCGGGCTTGGGGCTTGCCCTGTGCGCCCGCATAGCCGAGGTCCACGGTGCTACGCTCTTGGTAGAATCTACCGTAGGAATCGGCACAAAAGTAGAAATATCTTTTTACAACTCTGCAATAACTTTGCAATAACTCCGCAACAAAACTGATTTATAATGCTGTTACACTATAAACGAAAGGAGAATCAACATGCAAAAAAGAAAGATTAAGGAAGGCGTCAAAGTCGTGGTTATGTCGGCATTGTCCATTGCCATACTAGGTGCTGGGCTTGTTGCCACCAACCAGCTTGTTTTTGCAAATGCCGCAGGCAGGACGCTGGAAATGCCGCCTATGGAGGGGATGAATGTTACCTTTGTGGGCACGCCCATGGGCACATCAGGCACGGTTTTGGCGGCAAACACCGCATCATCAGGGGAGGACGCGCATGTTCCGGATTATGCGTATGATTATGAAAAAGAGTATGTGTATGAAGAACAAGAAGACTATTCCCCGCCTGCTCCAACAACCACCACTACCTCACGCAGCCTAACCGTAAACGAGGATGTAGCCCCGCTAAGCAGCGGTCCGAGGGGGGCGGGCACCATTTGTGTAACCCAAGCCGCCCACATCCTAGCAGACCTCATCTATGAGAGATTTGGCGAGTGCATTAATGGTGCAACTATCCACGCAACCTTTACTGACACCATGATTTTTCGGGGCTCAAGCGGTGTTTGGAATGTGGGTGTTATGGCAAATGGCGAAACACCCTACACAGCCATAATGTGCGCAGATACTGGTTATGTGGTTTTTATCAAAGATATTAGGGGATTTATTAAACCAGGTGTCATGATTTCCACCCCCCGCACCCTCCACAACTTTGGAGAGCCGATAGACCTGTACGGCATTGATATGGAGCTTAGGGAACTTGACGGATATTTCCAAAACCGAGTGATTATCCCCAGAGAAGACGCGTTCATCAGACCTGCCGAAATTGACCTTGACGAGCTAATCAGGATGTTGGAAGGAATGGAGTTTCATATGCCCCCCGACGGCTGGCGTTTTGAATTCAGACAGTTTGAGATTGATTTTGGCGAGCCACAATCAAGCACTCGCGGGCTATAGCGTTTATCTCACAAACCTAAAGGAGTAGACAAGATTTTTGTCTGCTCCTTTTTTATTGCAATTTTGTTATTGACAGCTTTTGGACGGTATGTTAAACTATGTTTACTTAAACTTGGATATGGTGGTCATTATGGAGTCAAATGAGGTAGGACATAAATCGGGGCATAAGTCAGGTCGTTTGGCAGCGCGGGTGCGGGCGTTTTATTTTGCTGTGCCTGTTGTTACTATACTTGTTTTACTGGTTGTTGGTGCAGGCATTTCCCAAGAAATTTTTGATGATTCTTCTAGGCGTCTGTCAAGGCAATATGCTGTGGAAGCTTCGGCTAATTTTCTTGCTGCCACAAATTCCCATTTTGTTTTAGCTCAGCAGCTTGCCCACTCCATCACCATAAGCCGCTGGGTTGCCCATGGCTATGATGATGACGTGAGAGCAAGGGCTATTGAAGAAATAATGGGATATTCTGCCTTCGCCCCTTATATTTTCCTTATGTTTACCTCTTATGTTTCTATGGATGTTTATGATTTGCGCATAGGCTTTTCATACGAGGACTTTAGACCTTGGTGGTATATCACTCACGAGCGGGACTTGTGGTTTTTTAACACCAAATATGCTGAGCTGCCCTTTAACATTAACATCCAGCGCAGCCGCCCCGACCCTTATGACGGCTCGTGGAGTGTTTATGTTTGGACAAATCATAGAATGTATTACCAAGGAAATTTTGTTGGTGTTGTGACTGCCGGCTCGCCTTTTGGCAGTGTTTTTGAAACTGTGTTTGGGGATTATCAACTTGATACCCGCCGTGGATATATTATCGATTATAACGGCTTGGCAAGAGCGGATTCTGCCGAAATTTTAGTGGTGCTTTACGAGGGCTTGTCCCGCCCTGCTGTCATGCCCGAAACTGTGGACAATCCTGAGCTTTACGCATCCATAAACCGTCACTTACAAACAATGCAGGGTGGCGCATTTGTGGCAGGGCAAGAAATTGGAGATGCAATCCCTCTAGATGGCGATTTTCGCTATGCAAGCGTTGCCCCCATTGTGGGCACAAATTGGTCTGTTGTGGTTTTGTCAAGACCTGAGGGCATTTTGTTTGTTAGCTATTTTGCGTTTGTCAATGACCTGACCCAAAAAACTCATCCAATCTCTCAACTGGCGACTTCCTTCCCAATACCCTCATGGTTTTATGATTGCTCCATTGCAGATGCTTTGCTAGCTTTTTGTTTAATTC
>Ga0209755_10005895_pt1 | contig 13741 bp, 13 predicted proteins | sample TergutCo191P1_FD_187301 | JGI IMG/M metagenome (GOLD analysis project Ga0209755, IMG submission 187301) | Cornitermes sp. P1 segment gut microbial communities from Petit-Saut dam, French Guiana - Co191P1 (SPAdes) (version 2) | ecosystem: Host-associated > Arthropoda: Insects > Digestive system... | reverse complement strand
CGAACTTCCAATGCCGTGTCCTGATCCCACTCGCCTTCAAACATCCCCATCTCTTCCTCCGTCATTTTGCTCCAATAATCCAAAAGATAACCCTTCGCCTTGCAGTCCTGCACCGCCCTCCGTATCGCGGCACGTATCACCTTCGCCTCCGACGCGGTTCCCCGTATCCGCTTCTCCGCCTCTATGTGAAACCGAACCCGCGCAACGAAATAGGCGTATTCCTTCAGCACCGCGCAGCGGGCCAGGATTTCGGGATTTTGCCCCTCATTTATATTATACACCATAACCTCAAGTTCAAGCCTGGTTTCCCCAAACCCTGGGACGTCCATGAAGGCATCCGACAGGCGCAGCGCCTTGCGATCTGGAAACCGCCCCGGGGCGTTGATCAGGGCAATGAACTCCGGCCGAGGCAGTTTGATGAGCTTCGTCCCGTAGATCGCCTTCTTGTTCGGAATGCCGTTCTCGAATATCCGCGAGATCGACTGCAGGAAACGAAAAGGCATGTTCTCGTTGACGGACGACTGGTGCTCCAGCATGACGACCAGCCTGCCGTTGAGCATGAATGAGATGTCGTTTTTTCGCCGCGAGACTAGCGTCTCGTCCAGGGTGTTGATGGTGATTTCGGTACCCCGGGCTGGTACCGTGCAGGGCGTTGTAGAGTTCCAGCAACAACTTCTCGTTGTTGAACAGCGAACGGAACATTGTGTCTTTGTACGCCATGCGGAAAGGTACTATTTTGCCGACGGCTTGGCAAGTGGGGGCGGGCGGAGGTTCAGGCCCGGGCCGAAAGTTCCCTTTTTAGATCCTCTACCGTGTACCCCTGGTCGATAAGGGCAAGCAGATGCCTGTCCCTTTCTTCCATGCCCCTCTCCAGCCCTCTTTCCAGTCCTTCTTCCAGTCCCTCTTCCCATCGAACTTCCAATGCCGTGTCCTGATCCCACTCGCCTTCAAACATCCCCATCTCTTCCTCCGTCATTTTGCTCCAATAATCCAAAAGATAACCCTTCGCCTTGCAGTCCTGCACCGCCCTCCGTATCGCGGCACGTATCACCTTCGCCTCCGACGCGGTTCCCCGTATCCGCTTCTCCGCCTCTATGTGAAACCGAACCCGCGCAACGAAATAGGCGTATTCCTTCAGCACCGCGCAGCGGGCCAGGATTTCGGGATTTTGCCCCTCATTTATATTATACACCATAACCTCAAGTTCAAGCCTGGTTTCCCCAAACCCTGGGACGTCCATGAAGGCATCCGACAGGCGCAGCGCCTTGCGATCCGGAAACCGCCCCGGGGCGTTGATCAGGGCAATGAACTCCGGCCGAGGCAGTTTGATGAGCTTCGTCCCGTAGATCGCCTTCTTGTTCGGAATGCCGTTCTCGAATATCCGCGAGATGGACTGCAGGAAACGAAAGGGCATGTTCTCGTTGACGGACGACTGGTGCTCCAGCATGACCACCAGCCTGCCGTTCAGCATGAATGAGATGTCGTTTTTTCGCCGCGAGACCAGCGTCTCGTCCAGGGTGTTGATGGTGATTTCTGTGTCCCGTTCGCTGTGACTCGTACCGTGCAGGGCGTTGTAGAGTTCCAGCAACGACTTTTCGTTGTTGAACAGCGAACGGAACATTGTGTCTTTGTACGCCATGCGGAAAGGTACTATTTTGGTGCCAGCTTGGCAAGTGGGGGCGGGCGGGGTGGGGGAAATTGATTTCCTTGCATCCTGCAAGCAACGCATTGACACTATGGCCCTGGTGGCATAGGATCAGCCTATGCGAGAAAAGAAGGCTCCCGTAAAGGCTTTCGAGCCCGAAGACAAGGTGCGACTGAAACCGCTTTTTGGCCTGCGCCCGGGGGTGTACCTTGCCGTTGCCTATTCGGCCGTTCTGCTTACAATACTTTTTTTTACCCTTGTGTTTCCAGGTATTAGAAACCCTGGGGCAAGGGTCGTTTTTTCCAGCGAGCCTTGCGGCGCGGCTCTCAGGATTGACGGCGTGCACGCCGGGACCTCCCCGTCCCGTTTTTTCGTGCCCGCGGGGCGTCGCGAAATGGAAATAGTCCTGCCCGGTTTCGAAACCGTGCGTATGGAAAGCGTTATTCCAAGGCGGGCTTTTGCGTCCAGACCGTTCCCCCGCCGTTACAGGCTTTCCGTAACGCTAACCACGACCGATCCCGTCGCCGCCCTTGCCATTTCCGCCTCGGAATACGCGCAGTGGAGCTTTGGCGGCGAGCCTTCGGTGTCTTGGCAGGTCCCGCGAACCCTTTCGGAAGGGGTCTACCGCATAGGCCCTGCGGCGGCGGGAGGGGAGGCCGCCGAGATACTGGCCGCCTCGGCCAGATTTGCCGTTACCCGTGCCGCCCTTCGCGACCTTGTGCGGGCCAAAACGCTTGCCGACGGCGGCGGCAGTTCGCCTTCCCCGCTGGGGCTTGCCCGTTCGGTTTCGGACATAACCGCCTTTCTTGCGGACAACCCGGCCAGTGCCATGTGGCTCGCCGAACTTCTTCCCCCGGCTTCTGCCTCCGTGCTTATTTCCTCGGACTGGTACCAGCGACAGCTTGCCGGTTTCGCGGAAACCGTCGCCGCCGAATCCCTTGCCCCGAATCCCGCCACGGTGTCCCCACACGAGGCGGGCCTTCCCGTCGGGCAGATTCGCGTTGGCGGACTGCTGTTTACCGGGCTTGGCGGCGGTACGCTGGTGCAGGGGGAACCGTTTCCCCACCGGGTTCCGGTGGAACCCTTTCTTATTTCGGCCACGCAGGTTCCCCCGTCCGTTTTCGCCGACTTTCTCGACGCGAATCCCCGGTGGGGCCGCGACAATCTGGAGGAACTGGAACGCTACGGGCTTGCCTCCGGCGATTATCTTGCCGATTTCGGGATTCTCTCGCCGGGCGGGGGCTGGACTGGCACGGGCGTTAACGCGGTTTCATGGTTTGCGGCAAAGGCCTTCTGCGAATGGCTTACCTCGATGCTTCCCGACGCGCTTTCCGGCTGGGAGGTACGGCTTCCTACGGAGTCCGAGTGGGAGTTCGCCGCGAAGTCCGCTCGGCTGTGGGACAACTTTAACGGCGTTTTCGTGCCTAACAACGGCTCGTGGGAATGGTGCGCCAACCCGTATTCGCCCCTTCCCTTCTTTGCCGCGTCGTCCGGGGCCATAGACGCGGTCGGTTCGCCGGAGCGCCCGGTGCGCGGCGGCTCCTGGCTTAACGCCGCCGGAATCACCAACGTCGAAACAAGGGCCTTCCTGCCCCCGGCAAGTGCATCGCCCTTCGTCTCTTTCCGCCCGATCATAGCCAGAAGGGGACCGGAGCACTAAATGGCCGAGGGCGTAAAAATAATCGCCGTGAACCGCAAGGCGCGGCACGACTATTCCGTGGATGATAGTTACGAATGTGGCATTGAGCTTCTTGGTACGGAGGTAAAGTCCTTTCGCGACGGAAAGATTTCCTTCCCCGATGCCTGGGCGGAAGTGGTGTCCGGCGAGGTCTGGCTTCGTTCCCTGCACGTATCGGAAAACCCGTTTTCCTCGGTGTTCAACCACGATCCCGACCGCAAAAAACGCCTTCTTCTGCACCGCGACGAAATCAAACGGATAACCCGCAAGGTCGAGGAAAAGGGCTTTACGCTTATTCCCCTGTCGTTTTACTTCAAGAAGGGCAGGGTAAAGGTGGAGCTTGGGCTGTGCAAGGGGAAAAAGGCGTACGACAAACGTTCGGATATACGGGAACGGGACTTGCACAGGGAAGCGCAGCGGGAGCTTAGGGACCGATAAGCTACCCCAGATTAAGCTCCGCGTCGCTTTTTCGGATATACTCGGGTCCCGCGAGCAGATTGCCGTCCGTATCGTTGCCCTTGTCGAAAACCCCCGTTTCCAGCGCGATCTCCAGCAGAGTTCCGGCGTTGCCCCAGTGAACCCCTTTCCCGTGTTCAAAGGCCGGCTTTACGCCGTCGATTCCCGGACAGTCTTCCTCCGAAAGAAGCATCAGTTCCCTGTGGAGTGCTTCCGCTCCCGGGCCGAAAAGCAGGGCCTGTTCCGGGGCCTCTTCTTCGGTTCGCGGGAAAAGGCTTTTCGCGAGCATGTGGGCAATCTCGACGGGCCGTGCGTCCATGTCGGGGCCTATCCGTTTGCCCCTGCGGTACGGGGCGCAGAAAAAGGCCCTTTTTTTCGCGTCCAGCACGGGGACCGCAATCCCGGGCCAGAATGAAAGGGGCCGGGCCAGACAGTCCAGCGTGGGAACCGGCGCGAAAGGAATGCCCAGCGAGAGGGCCAGTCCTTTCGCAAGGGAAAAGCCTATGCGTAAACCGGTAAAGGAGCCCGGGCCGCCCATGCACAGCACCCCGTTAAGGTCCCGGGGACCGATCGCGGCCTTGCGTGTCAGCATGTCAACGCAGTCCATGACAAGCTCCGAGTGGCGCATTCCGGCATCGGCCTCGAAAAGCCAAGTGTCCCCGCGCCCCGTGGCGGGGGCCGTAGCAAGTGCGACCGAGAACCTTTCCGTGGCGGTGTCGATGGCGATAAGGTTCATGGCAGGGTTTCCGGTCCGTGTATTCGGAAGACGCGACTCTGCGGGCCCGTAATGTCGATCTCCACGGTTATGGCATCCTCCGGAATGGAGCCGGGTATGCGCTCGCTCCATTCGATTACCGTGATTGCTTCGTGACCCATAAACTCCCCCGCCCCGGTGCTCTCAAAGTCCTCGTCCCCGCTTAACCGGTACGCATCGATATGGTAAAGGGGAACGCCAAGCCCAGTCCGGTATTCACAGATTATCGTGTACGTGGGGCTGGTAACGGCTTCCGCAACGCCAAGCCCCCCGGCAATGCCCTTGGTAAAACAGGTCTTGCCCGCACCGAGGCCGCCGTAAAGGGCAACCACCGAGCCCGGCTTTAGGCAACGCGCAAGGCGTTCCCCAAGGGCCGTCGTTTCCCCCGGCGAGGCGCAGGCTTCCTCAGTCAGGAAGTTCCCCATCCGAATGCATCATTCCGACGATCCTTCTTAACTCCCTTATGATCGGGAGTAGGGGATAATGGATCTCGTCGTTTAGGGAAACGACTATATCCTTTTCGCCGGTTGGCTTTGTTTCAATGCTGAACTCTATGCGGTAGTCATCGGTGCCGTTGAAAAGCTCGATCGTGGCTACCCCTGTGTACAACATACGATAGTAAATTGGAACGTCCTTGCGTACGATGTCCTTAATAGTAATTCTCATGGCCCACCTTCTTCATTATTGAAACCGCCGTATCAAAAACCGAAGTTTGAGGGAGCTTCGGCTTAATTGTCGGCATATTCATATACCAGTGCATTTATGAGATTGAGCGACTTGCGCGGGATTTTTAAAAATTTGAGGTGCATTACCGTATTATATCCTGTTCGGTTGGTTCTGAGAACCTCCCCAAGTGCCGCCACGGTAAAATCGTCATCCTGGGTAAATTCGACTTTAATTTTTTGGCCGGGTCTTATTGGCGCGCTGGTTCTAATGGAACATCCGCCTACCGAAATATCCATAATGTTTCCCGCGAACTTCCTTTTGTCCACGATTAGCCTATTGCTGTTGCTGTTGCCGGATGTCGCCATCTTTACCAGGTAGAAGCTGGTGGAGATGGTCATTTCCCTTCTGCGGAAACGGCGACTGGAAAGTTTTTTGATTTTGTTGGAGTGCGCCAGTTTTAGGATGTTGCGGTTCATGGTTTCTATGGAACCAATCACGCGGCTTGTTACGGAAAAGCCTTTACTGGATTTGGTGAAAAAGGCAAGGGTAACCTTGCTGCCCTTGTTGATGGTGACGGGCCTGCCGTTGCTGTTGGAGGGATGCTCCACGACCAGCACGTCGGACTGCGCGGAAATTATCCTTGTGGGGTAATTAAGATTGTTCTCGCCCAATATGATGATTGCCGCCGTGTTTTCCTGTATCTGGCGTGTGGAGCTTATGGTCGCGGTCTCGGCGTGCGTGTATACCTCGATGATGTTCCTTGTGGCGAAAAAGACCGAAAGCCTGTTGTTCAGCTCGTCATCCGAAATGGACGTCTTTTCGATAAGCCGGTATGCCCGCTTAAAGTGCCGGTCCATTAGGTCCGGGGAATCAATCGATTTCATCAGGTCCGTTACGTTGTCGTTTCTAAGTACGAATTCCAGCATTTTGGTTTTTTCACGGTCCAGACCCATGTTGTTTGCAACGCGGTTTAGGGAAAAGGACGAAAACCCACGGCGTTGGCGCTTGGAGGGAACATACCCGTCGTTAAAGGCGGAGATTTTCCCCCTGCTTCTGAGGGCGCCGATGACGAGAAAGATGACAATGATCACAATCACGGCAACAAGAAAGATTAGCGCTTCGGTGCCAACCCCTTCGCCGCCCCACCCGAAGTCATCCAAAGTTTGAAGCGGAAACAGCCTGACCGGAAAGTTCATAGACGTATTCCTTTTACCGCGTTCAGAACGGCGGCGTGCATACCTCGCAGCCTGGGGGCCATTTCATATTCGGCGATATCCCCAACCAAAACCGTGTCGTGCTGCTCGTAGGCGCTTAGCAGTTCCTTAAGGGATGTGTGGAATTCGGCCATGAAATCGTTGATGGGCAGATCCCCGACTTTTATTTCCCCCACGGGGAAACCCGTGTTCCTAAGAATGCTGTAAATCCGGAAGACCTTTTCCGCAATGCCAGAAAAAATGCTTATCGTTTCGGCGGCCCTTACGTCCTTGCCCGTCTGAATGTCCAGGGGAAGTTCCTCAAGGCGGGCGCATATATCCGCGACAAGCACCGTGGTCCTTTCCATTTCGCCCGTCGGCTCCCTAAGCTCGCGGAGTCGTTCCTCGATAACCGTGCGGAGCGCCTGCGGGCTGGAACCCTCGCCCGAAAAAGTTTTTGTTACCCATTCGGAAAGGCCCGGGTTTTGCTCGGCAAGCATTTTTGCCGCGGGGCTTTCCTTCCACATAATGGCAAGGGGGCCCTTTTCCTCAAAGTCTGCGGCCTCGTAGGCGTTGATGGTTTCCAGAACGTGTAACAGGCATTCGGCAAAAAGTTCCGAAATGGAACTTGTGTATATGTCGAGAATGTCTACCGTGTCGATATCCCTGCCGAAACAGGTTCCCATGGAGTCCGTGGTCATCGCCGTGCCGTCAATCCCAAGCCCGCTAAGGCGGTGCCCAGTACCTTCAAGCCATACTTCCAAGGCGGACAGTATTTCGCCAACGGTTTTCTCCGTTTCTGGTCGGATGTCGGCATCAGTACCGTTTATACGTATCTTCATGGCTTACCTTTGATTACTGTTCATGAAATTATCGAAACGGGTGGACATTTGCTCCATTTGAGAAAACGCGCTTTCCATGCGACCGAACTGAATCCTGAGATCCATTTCCTGTTGCTCAAGCCGGCGATCCATCGTGGCGATGCGCTGCGTGTCCCCCCTTATCCTGGCGTCGATGGTTCCGGTCCTGGAGGATATTATGCCGCCCATCTCGACGAAAGGCCTGGCAAGGGCCTCCAGATGAAAGGCAACGCCGGAATCGATTATAAAGTCACCCGTGGTGTCGGAGCCGAACAGTTGCCGTATGTAAGGGAGATTGTTTTCCAGGGCCGCGTCAAGCATACTTTCGTTGATTTCCAGGTATCCCCTAAGTCTGGATGCGTCGAAGCCTGGCGTACCCCGCGCGTTCGTGCTTATCCCAAGCTGGGCCAAAAGCGCAAGCTCCCGCCCTGCGTCGGTGGGGTGGGGCGACGTTACTGTCCTGATCATAGCGTTCCGCAGATGGTTCAGGCTGGAGTCCCCGGAGAACGCCCCCAGACGTTGCCGCATGTCTTCGGCTTCCTCTCTGGTAAGATAGGTAAGCTCGTCGATTATGGTCGGGTCGTTCCTGGTCAGTATATTGATCTCCGCCATAAGGCGGTTATAGTTGCCCACAAGGGAAATGATCGCGTCCTTTACCATTTCGCGGTCGGTCTGCACGTCCAGCCGCACCGGCCTGTCGGAAACGCCCCGCGCCGTTATGGTAACCCCGGGAATAATGTCGTTGATGACATTCGAGGGGCGGAACATCTCTATCCCTTCCATCGATACAATGGCGTCCTGTGCGGTGGAAACGGCGTTAATCGGACGGATACCGGTAGGCGGGGCGTTGGGATCAAGCACCGTCGCGTTCCGGACCATAATTTCCCGGTGGGTGTTGGGGTTGTCGATGTTAAGGGCGACTATGGTCCTGCCCGCCGCAATTTGCGAAAGATCATATTCCCGCTCGAAAAATTCCCCCGTGTCCGTGATTGCCGGCAGTGTCGCCCTGCTGCCGTCGGAAAAGGTCAGGGAAAGCACGCCCATGTCGTCCACGCGCGGTGGCGCGGGTGGTGGCGTCCACTGCGGAAGTGGCGCGACCGAGGGGTTGTTCCTTATCGTTATACCACCATGGGTAACCGAACCGGATACCGGAACGTCGGGGCCTGGCGGTGGCATGGGAACAGCCATGGGTTCCGCGCTGATTCTTGTCGCCGTTTCCAGCCTTAACATCATCGGCGATCCGGGTTCCACATGCAGGTTGAACGGGATGTACGCCGACGCAAGCGACGGAAGCCCCACGGTGTTGTCGCTTATCGAAACCTGGCTTGCGGAGGGAACGCCAGGCGCGGAACCTTCCCTTACCGTGTTCTCGTCAATGTTTATTTCGATGCGGGAATCGTGTACCTGCTCGATTATTCCAAGGCGCAGGGCCATAAGCTCGGCGTCCCCGGAAAACCCCAGGCGGTTTTCCGCCCCGGTTACCCTGGATTCCAGCAGCAGCGATCTAGTCCCGGGCTGTACCGTGATGACGTTCGCCCCTATCCTGCCGCCCCCCCGGCGGTTTACCGCCTCGGCGAATTCCCTGAGGCTGCCACCCCGGAAGTTAAATGAAATCTCCTCGTTGCCCACCGTAAAAGTGTAGGTCCCCGCCTCGATTGTAGTCCTTTCGTCAAGGGGAGGGGAGATAAACCTGTCCGCCTGGGCAAGCTGCCTTACGGTGAAACTGACCTCCTGCTCCACGGCCTCCCTTGTCGCGGTTGCCGAGATAACGTTGCTGTCGGAGGAAAATGCGGCGCGGTCGGTAAATGGGTTCTGGAAGGAAAAAAGGTCCCTGGAGCTTTCCCGCAGTGCCGTTATGCGCCTGCCAAGATCCTGCCACCATATTCTTTGGGACTCAAGACTGTCTATGTTTCTTTCGGTTCTGTCCCTTGGGATGCGTTCGATACGCATCAGGTCTTCGACGAGTTGTTCAGTGTTAAACCGGCTTCTCAGCCCTGGTACAAATATATCGGACATATCTGAACCCCCCTCAAAAGGCGATGCACGGAGCGCCTTAAAACTTGGGTACCCCGGCAATCGTGCGTGACCAGGGTAACATCAAAATTTATTGTCGCATTATCACGACGGTAAAAAGACTATACCAGTTCGCTAAGCAGGGAACCTTCCTGTAGGCCCCTGTGTAGCCGTTGTAATTCCTCGGGTGGAAGCACCCTGACCACCTCATCGGTGGTGTTGTCTATAACCTTCACAATTACTTCGTTTGAGTCATGGTCCAACACAAACTGAAGCCTTCTGTTGTAGGTCAGTTCAAAGTCAGAGCTTTCTATCCCTGTGCGGCTTGTTACCCGCCTTTCGGGATCCGTCTGCTCGCCGTTTCCCGACGGGGAAACCTCTACTTGTGCAAGGGTAACCTGTTGTTCGGTGGTTCTTGTCTCTCTTCCGCGATGTTCAAATAGGGGAATAAGGCTTGCGCTGGACCCAATACTTGAGATAGGCATACTAGATACCTCCCTGTTCCTTGACTCATCCCGCCGTCCTTGGCAGGGCTGGGGAAATTCCCCACGAATACACATATATTATGATCCCCCTGGAACGAAAATTCCAGGGGGATGCATGAAAAAAATAGGGGGACGGGAATGGCGCGAGTTTTCTCGTCCCCCGCACTCAAAAGACAACGTCCAGAAGCCTCTCAAATGCAAAATTAACCGTTAGAAGAACTCCGATTAGCCAAGAAGCTGGAGTACGGACTGGGGCCGTACGTTCGCCTGGGCCAACATTGCGGTAGCTGCCTGGTTCAGGATGACCCCCCTGGTGTACTGCACCATTTCGGAAGCCATGTTGGTATCCCTTATGCGGGATTCCGACGCCTGAAGGTTTTCTGCCGCTATGGCGATGCTCTGGGCCGCCATCTCGAAACGGTTCTGGTAAGCACCAAGATCCGCCCGTTGCTGGTTGACAAGCATCATTGCGCTGTCCACCGCACCGATGGTAAGGTTTGCGTCCTCGGCGGAAAGAAGAGAAACCATGCCCTCTTCACCCTGTCCGTTCCGCATACCAAGTGCCGTTGCAGTCATTTCCGCAATATAGATGGTCTCGTTCTGGTCCATATTGGCACCTACCTGCAGCACCATTGCGGCTCCAGTGTCCTGTGCAAAAGCGCCAGTCAGCATGTTCATGCCGTTGAACTGGGCATGGCTTGCGATACGGTCGATTTCGGCCACCAACTGGGATACTTCCACCTGGATCATCATACGATCGCTTTCGCTGAAAATACCGTTGGCGGACTGAACCGCGAGTTCCCTGATACGGTGCAGAACATCCTGTGTTCCCTGAAGGAAGCCCTCGGCGGTCTGTATAAAGTTCACGCCGTTCTGGATGTTGCGCTCGGCCTGGTTAAGGCCGCGAATCTGCGCCCGCATTTGTTCGGATACCGCAAGCCCAGAAGCATCGTCCCTGGCGCGGTTGATCCGCTGACCGGAACTAAGGTGCTCCATGCTCCTGTTAAGGCCCAACTGTACCAGACCAAGCTGGCGATCGGCAAACATTGCACTCAGATTGTGGTTAATTATCATATTACCCTCCATAGGTTGACATGTTCCCAGCATCCATGCTGGGATCGCGCCGCAGGAACGTTTTTCGGGGCGATTTCGCGCCATCATCCCCAAAACATCGTCTTACGGAGCAAAGCGTCCATCCAAACAGCTTATGCGCCTGAATGAACGTTTGACGCCGCCCTGCGCGTCAACGGAAGGTTTTTTTCAAAGAACATTGCTTTTAGGAGCCTTGGGGGTTCCTAAAAGCCAAGTGTATCGCAGGGGGTGCCAGGGCGCTTCCACGTTCCTTAACTCCCCCTACGATTAATAATACTATGTTACTGCAGGATTTGCAATACCGCCGAGCCTCTTTGATTGGCTTGTGCCAACATTGCCATGCCGGCCTGGGTAAGGATCTGGTTGCGTACATAGCTGACCATCTGGCTGGCCATGTTGGTGTCCCTGATCCTGGATTCGGAAGCCTGCAGGTTTTCCGCGCCCACGTCTATGCTGCGTACGGCCATCTCAAGCCTGTTCTGGTAGGCACCGAGGTCCGCGCGCTGCTTGTTGACCAGCGTCATAGCCGCGTCCACCGTAGCAATGGCACGGTTGGCGCTGTCGGCGCTTTCCAGGCTGATGAAGGAATTGTCGCCGGGATCGCGGATTCCAAGCCCTGCCGCGGTCATGGTGCCAATAAACAACTGCACCCTCTGGTCGATGTTCGCGCCGATGTGGAGCCACATGGAAGCGGTGGGGGCATTCTCGCCAACAGACTGTGCGAAACGGCCCGTAAGCATGTTCATGCCGTTGAACTGGGCATGGCTTGCGATGCGGTCGATTTCGGCCACGAGCTGGGAAATCTCAACCTGGATGTACATCCGGTCTTCGTCGGTGTAGATACCGTTGGCGGCCTGAACCGCGAGTTCCCGGATTCTCTGCAGAACGTCGGTGGTTCCCTGGAGGAAACCTTCGGCGGTCTGGATGAAAGAGATGCCGTTGGAGGCATTGGCCGAGGCCTGGTTAAGACCGCGAATCTGCGCCCGCATTTTTTCGGATACGGCCAGCCCGGAAGCATCGTCGCCAGCGCGGTTGATCCGCATACCGGACGAAAGTCTTTCCATGTCGGTGTTGATGGCACCCTGGGTGACCCTGAGGGACCTGTCGGCAAACATTGCGCTTAGGTTGTGATTAATGATCATATAGATCCTCCTTGATATTCTGCGAAGGCATCCTTGCCTTCGTTTGGCTCGCCGTATCCGCCACGGTAACCGCGGAATTCCCGCAGGGCTACGAACTACCTTTCTTTTTATCGGCACTTTCATGCCCAGACTTTAGCCCGAATTTGGCGTTCCCTAAAAAAATCCGAAACCGGCGAATTCGGTTCATCCGCGCGGGCCGGTCGTCGCAATTGCCCGCCGCGCCGTAATCCCTTATACTGTTCGTAGGAGAAGCCCTATGCAAAACGCCGTAAGAGTGGATGAGGAATACCATGAAAAGCGCCGCTACACCTATGCCGATTACCTTGAGTGGGAAGGCCCGGAGCGTTATGAACTTTATGACGGCGAGGCCTTTATGATGTCTTCGCCCTCCGTGGCGCATCAGGCGCTTCTTATAGAATTGGTGACGGAATTCAATGTCTGGCTTAGGGGAAAACCATGCAGGGTGTTCGCCGCCCCGCTGGACGTGCGCCTGTTTCCCAAAGCGGACAAATCCGACAGGACTGTCGTGCAGCCCGATCTACTGGTGGTCTGCGACAAGGACAAGCTCGACAAGGGTTCGGTAAACGGCCCCCCGGATTTAGCAATCGAAATTGTCTCGCCGTCCAACACCTCCAGCGAGCTGCTTCGCAAATTCAACTATTACCTGAAGGCAAAGGTGCGCGAGTACTGGGTGATTGATCCGGAGTTAAAGAACGTGAGCGTCCATGTTTATGAAAACGGCCGTTACATCAGCACGACCTATAACGACAACGAAAGTATCCCCGTTACCGTGCTGGAGGGCCTTGAAATTTCCCTAGAGGCATTGTGGGCAAGGCTTCCCTAAAGATTTAACCCATGGGGAAGGGCAGAACGGCATCGATTGTCGAACGTCCGCAAAGGGCCATGATAAGCCTGTCCAGCCCCATCGCCACCCCGGAACAGCGTGGGAAGTCGGCAAAAATCTTCCAGTAATCATGGTCTACTCCGTGCCGTACCAAGGCCCGTTCCGCCTTCTCCGCCGCCTCGCTCTCGAAAAACGCACGTACGCGCCCCGGATCGGTCTCTTCGGAAAAGCAGTTCGCCAGTTCTATTCCTTTAAAGTACAGCTCCCAGCGTTCCATTGTCCTGCCGTCCGCGCTGGGCTGTGCCAGACAGGGGACAAAGGCTGGGTAGTCGAGCAGGGCGACGGGCCGTTCCCGTTTTAGCCCCGGTTCCACCGCGTGTATAAAAATAAGGTCGTACAGCACGGCGGTTTCCGTTCCCGGTGCCGGATCAAGCCCCAGTCTGCGGGCTTCCGCCTCCAGCCCGCCTTTCCCGGCAACCGCGTCGAACAGGTCGAAGCCGGCGTAACGGGCAAACGCATCCGCCACGGTAATCCGCTCGAAGGGCGGGTGCGGGCCGGACTCCTCCGGTTTCCCCAAGAGAAAGCCGAAAAGTTCCTCCGTAAGCACTAGCGAGTCCATATAGCCGGCATCCATCGAGTAGTACTCCAGCATGGTAAACTCCGGGCTGTGCAGAAACCCCGATGATTCCCCGTTGCGGAAGCACTTGCAGATCTGGTAAACGCTTACCCCGTGCCTAGCGACGATTTTTTTCATCCAGATTTCCGGCGAGGGGATAAGCCAGTAGGGTTTTACCGCGCCGGAGGGCAGGACCCTGTCTGTCTCGAAGACCTCCAGACAGGACTCCGGGATCAGATCCGGCGAAAGCAGCGGGGTGTCCAGTTCCAGAAAGCCCTTTGCGTCGAAAAAGGAACG
>Ga0209755_10005894_pt1 | contig 13742 bp, 9 predicted proteins | sample TergutCo191P1_FD_187301 | JGI IMG/M metagenome (GOLD analysis project Ga0209755, IMG submission 187301) | Cornitermes sp. P1 segment gut microbial communities from Petit-Saut dam, French Guiana - Co191P1 (SPAdes) (version 2) | ecosystem: Host-associated > Arthropoda: Insects > Digestive system >... | reverse complement strand
AGCCGCTGCGATAATTCTGCCAACGCTCGGCATTATCCTCGTTTTGTTAAATCGCAGTAAGTGGCCGCCATTTAGCACAAATATAATGATGGCGGACGGCTCTACTGTTTGCAAAGTAAAAAACACGCTCCGTGCTATTGTACATCTGCTTATAATGTCCGCTCTTACTTTGTCGGGCGCTATTATTATGTCTGCGCTTCTTGCTGAAACTGACTTTTTGGTTAAACTTGATACTTTTATCGGGGTTAATGTAGCTCAGCTTATACCCCTTGTCCTTGTGCCTCTTATCCTCTGGGTGCGTGAGGAGGATTGGTTCGGTCTAATTCATGGTACAGTTAAAAGTAATGTTAAGGTTTGGCAGTTTGCCCTGAGCCTTGTTATGCTTGCTGCTTTTGTTTTGTTCTTTATGCGTACAGGAAATGAAAATCCCGATGCTGTTTTGGATATAGAGCTTAGGTTCAGACAGATTTTACACAATATCTTAGGTGTGCGCCCAAGAACATCAGAGTTTTTGATCGGGCATCCACTAATGTTGGTACTGCTGTACTTTGGATATAAGTTTAGCATGTTCCCACTATTGATTGCAGGTGTTTTGGGTCAGGTTTCGCTTATGAATACATACGCTCACCTACACACTCCGGTTCTGGTTTCGCTGGAGCGCTCCGTTCATGGCCTTTGGATGGGCATTGCGGTTGGTGTTGTAATGATTGTTGTATTGGAATTTGTTTTCAAGAAGATTAGAGCCTTACATGATTTAAGGCATACCAATCTTAGCGGAACAGTACAGTTGGGTAAATAGCTGGAGATTTATTATGGGTATTTCGAAAATGAATAAGAAAATCGTTATAAGCGGTTATTATGGTTATGACAACTGTGGCGATGAAGCTGTGCTTTTGTCAATTCTTCACTGTTTGAAAAAGCTCCACCCGGATGCCGAAATTACTGTCTTGTCCGGAAATCCAGAAAAAACCAGCGAGACTTATAATGTGGATGCAATTAACCGCTGGAATTTACCTGCAATTGCCGCCAAGCTTTTCTCTGCCGGACTTCTAATTTCAGGCGGCGGTTCACTTATTCAAGATGTAACAAGCATCCGAAGTCCTATGTACTACCTTGGCATCATAAGGCTGGCGCTTTTATTGAAAACAAAAGTAATGATATATAGCCAAGGCGTTGGTCCTTTATCAAACACGAAAAACCGAACTCAAACTGCAAAGGTTTTTAATCGGTGCCACGCAATCACCCTAAGAGATAGCGACTCTGCAGAATTGTTAAAAGAAATCGGAGTTATGCGAGATCTGCAAGTGACTTGCGACCCCGTCATGACTCTTACTAGAGACAATGTGAGCGTTGGTGTTATGAGTGAGCTAATGCTTGAGTTTGGTCTTGCTGATAAAGCTAAGAAAAAGCACAAGCCTCTCCTGTTTGTTTCTGTGAGATACTGGAAAAACAATTCCTTTTTTTCGCCTGTTGCTGAGTTTCTTGATAGACAGTCAGAAAATGGTTGGGATATTATTCTAGTGCCTGCACATTTTCCGGAAGACGTGGATGCTAGTAAGTTGCTGCTCAGCAAAATGACATCAAAGCCTAAAATAATAGAAAGATGTCTAAGCGCCAAGGAGTTTATTGCAATAACTGCAGTTGCTGATAGAGTTTTTTCCATGAGGCTTCATGGCCTAATTTGTGCTGCCGCGGTTGGCACGCCGATGATTGGTCTTTCATATGATCCAAAGGTAGATGCTTTTATGAAGCAGCTTGGCATGGAAGCTTTTTGTCTGCAATATGATAGCTTCACTCCTGACATCGCAGAGTCCATAATGACTCAAATCACTTATCCCCCCATCCTTCCCGATGCTGATGAAAACGCGTTGCAATGCCCGTCCCCCCGGCGCATTTCTAACATGAGAAAACTGGCTTGGGAACCTGCAAGAATCGCAATAAATTTATTGTAATAAATATCAATAAATTTAAGTTGATTATTTCTTCACAATAGGGTATAATGCTTGAGCGTCAATGCGGAGGGTTAGCGAAGTGGTCATAACGCGGCGGTCTTGAAAACCGTTTGGGGGCAACCCCACAAGAGTTCGAATCTCTTACCCTCCGCCACCAAAGAACCTCGTAACTGCAATGGTTACGAGGTTCTTTCTATTTATTTGTCGCCTGTCGAGTAGTAGTGGATTTCTAAACTGAATTGTGATTTGTTCCATTTGTTAAAGCTCCTAGTAATAAAGTATAGGTCAACCGCCGATTATGGCAGTTGACCTGTATTTATAATATATAGTTGAAGATATCTGATTGAGTAAATGTAAAATAATATAACTGCCCTACTTGTTTCCGTAGTCCAATTGTGATACACTAGTGCCAGAAACTGAAAGGGGCGGTTAAAATGCTAAATGCAGAAGTCCGACCGATAAGGGATTTGCGTAATAACTATGCAGATATAAAGAAATCACTTGCACAAAACGACCATGTTATCATCACAAACAATGGTGTTGGTGAAGCGGTTCTGATCAACTTTGAAATGTACAAGAAGTTTGAGGAGTTCTTACACCACCAGTATATTTATAATGAGCTACAAAAATCCAAAGTTAAAGTGAATAACCCTGATGTCATAAGGCATGACGCTGAGGGCATTTTTTTAGACTTTGATAAACTACTTGAAACTGGTAATATCTAAATGTTAAGGAGGAGAATGTCATGGAAGCTGTTAAAGCATATTATGATGGAGTTTCATTTATTCCATTAAGTCCGACAAAAGCAAAAAAGAATCAAACTGCGATCATAACAATTCTTGATATTGACGAAAAAGATACATCTACGCTTCAGGGTGCAGAAGACCGAGTGGCAGAAGAAATTAGGCAGAAGCGTTTAGCCTTTCTTGGTTGTATGAATGGAGAGGTGTGGATGGCTGATGATTTTGACGAGCCATTAGACGACATGAAGGAGTACATGGTGTGAAATATTTATTAGACACCCATGCCATTATCTGGAGCATTAACCAGAAATTTGGAAAACTATCATCTAATGCTGAATCAATAATTATGGATACCAATAATCAGATTTATTATTCGTCAGCCTCCATATGGGAAATAGCGATAAAAATCAGCTTAGGTAAGTTAAATTTGTCATTTCCAGACCTATTGACAGAACTGAAAAAGGTTGGATTCACTGAGTTACATTCTGAATCTGAGTATTTAAGCTTAATTATTGATTTACCGCAAATTCATAAAGACCCATTTGATAGATTGTTAATAGCAACAGCAAAAAGCGAAGATATGATTTTACTTACTACTGATGAGAACATACAAAAGTATGACGTAAAGTGGGTTTGGTAGGTACTCGCAAGAGCTGTGAAGTTTGGGGACACTTTGGGGGCAACCCCACGAGAGTTCGAATCTCTCACCCTCCGCCATAATTTGCCTAAAAACCGTTGCACTGCAACGGTTTTTGGCGTATTGCAAGCTCTTTTGACTATATCACAACAAACGCTAAAGTCAGCGATATTGCGGTAAGCACCATGAATATGCTCTTGTTCCAATTGTAGACACGTTGACCGCCGTAGGTCTTAAATGTTTCTATAACTATCATACAGCGGAATATTAAAAGAACTTGAACCAGTCTCGCTAAAAAGGGAAAAACTGTTGCCGCGGCAAAACCAACGGCTATAAGAAACACCCAGCTAAACAATGCAGGCATTGCGAGATCACGCCTAAACTGTGGGGTATTCTCATAGGTCTTTGGAAACCAGCTTGCACCCATAGGTACAAAGGTGTGAAAAATTGTAAACAGACCACAAACTAAAAGCCCGCCATTATTAAACCTAAAACGCCAATCACACTTTGAAAACAATGTGCCGATATAAGATGATATAACAATGCCGGCGAAAATTCCGAAAAATGCAAGTAAGGACAGAGGTAGTGACTGTGTGCTTAAAAATATCGGCATGAACAAAACTGCGTTAACCAGCAAATACGCAACTATCTGCCCGAAACTTTTTGGCTCTTTGTGTGAAAGCTCCTTATCTTTGACTGAAAGATAAAAATCACAACCAATGGCAACTCCAAAAAAGGTAGCAATATAAAGCTTCACTGCCTGAAAAAGCCCAACATAGGGAGTTATAGACAGAAATGGGACACGAGAAAAGCCGTTATTTAAAAAGTTACCCCACGAACCTACATTGTCATCCAGAACATAGCTTACGAGAGCCGAACACTCCAAAGAGCGAAGCTGATACACCCCTTGTGCAAATAATTTCCTTCCAATACCCTTACCCTGATGTTTTATATCAATGAAAAACAAACTGTTGTACCCGACTTGCTTTCCCGGTGGCCCATAGAGCTTGTAAAAAAATCCGCCTACGATTTCATTGCCCATTTGTGTGTATAAAGCCTAAGACCGCCGTCACTCTCTGTCGCAGGAGGCAAAAGCCCCAATTTGTCGTAGTATTGCATGGTGCGCACCGTGACATTCATTTTCTTTGCAACATCACCCACGGTCATATAGCCATACGGGATAGCTCGGTGTTTGCTCATTATATCGTTCCTCCTGTCTCATAAGAGTGGCTCAGCTGAAGCTCTAATTGCATTATATATGTGACGTTAACGTCACATGCAAGCGTTTTTTATGATGTTTTCAAAATTTTCATATTTCTTTATTGCTCAAAGCGATATTTCAGCATATTTATACATTTGGTCAAAATAAAGAAACCAGCTGAATCGCAAGTAATTCAGCCGGAAATATCCACACTATCTAAGTTGTGCCGAGCTTGCACTTTAGTTTACCACACCCATTTGCGCTACCATATCACAAATGAGCGAAAATGAGCGAAAATGAAATGGTTCAAAGAGCTTTTTCATTTACATTTTTCCAAAAAAATGGTATTATGTTATCTGTTTCGAAACAAATTCTGCCGCAAAAATCGAGAAATGTAGATCCACTTCTTGTTATTTGCGTGATTTTTTCATTTTTTATATGTTTTTGCTGTTTTAAAGCACATACATCATACAAAGCGGAGAAAATCGGTAGTATATTTGTTCGGATAGGTTTTTAGTCTCTCAATCGACTAACATACTATAATTTGATGGAGGTAGATAATGAAAAATAGGAAGTTACGTAAAATTACATGTGCCATTCTCGCAATTGCCATGACCTTTTCTTTATTCCCTATGGTGTCCATGGCGGTTGGAGATGGAAACACGGAGCAACCACCAACCACGATCGAAGTGGTTTTGGATCTGCCTATCGCCATGTTTGGCGTTCACGGTACACGTATGGATCGTGGCACGATCGTTCAGGAAGTCTATAACGGTGTCTTTTTGGCATGGAGATTCTTCCCGAGCGAGGTCACTTCAACAAGTGACACGGCTGAGTATCGAGGACTCATCGGAAACAATTTTGCCATTTATCGAAATGGTGTGCGTATTACAGAGCAGCTTATTACTACCAGCACAAATTACATCGATCGAGACGGCAGAGCCGGAGATGTTTATGTGATTGTCACGGTCAATCCTGAAGGCATGTACATAAGCCGTACGGAAGAAATTGCGGCTCGTCCACAATCTGCAACAGCGGGCGATTACATAAGTATTCCGCTTGTGCGTCCTGCGCGCGTTGCGGTTCCGCATTGGGAACTTTTGGGCGAAACTCAATGGGCTTATTATGAGCAAGACATTGTTATGGTCGGTGACCTTGACGGCGACGGTCAATTGGAGTTTGTCGTCGTGTGGCAGACAGACAATCCAGACGTTATCCAACCTGGCTTTAACGGTCCTGTTATTTACCAAGCGTACAGACTGGACGGAACTTTGATATGGGAAGTAAGTACGGGGATAAACGTCCGACCCGGGCAGCATGCCGGTCAACCGATTTTGTATGATCTTGACGGCGATGGTAGAGCCGAGCTTGGCATCAAATCCGCACCGGGTACGAAGTGGCGTACGGTCATCGCACACGAAGTTGGCAGTGACCCTGTATTTTCGGATTGGTCATACATCACACTATCCGATGAGAGCATTGCATTGGGCGTTACCAATCAAGATGACTTTGTAATGCGCGACCGCCTGTATTGGAACAGGGCACAATTGATCATCAACCCTACAGATGGCCCGAACAACATGAGCAACAACCAAATCACACCTGCACATATAGAGGCTGCAACACCGCAACAAATTGCCGATGCGATCGAAATGATTCAGCGAGGTGAATTTTTCCAAATGATGGAAGATTTCTTCTATTACTGGAACTCACATCCCGAGGTGACGACGCGTACTTATTGGGGCAATGTGACTGGTGAAGTACCACTCACCTGGCTGCCCGGCGAGGATCGAGCGGCAGTGCCCGGCGTTAGCGTTGGTTGGTGGGTCAGTCCACCGCAGGTAATGATGGGTATGCATGACATAAATCATTCATATGATTTGGGTAACGGAATTGCGATGACCGCAGTGGCAAACGGGCGGACAGTTAGCTATGAAACACCGATTACGAATCTTCCTCTTGCACAACGCAGGCAAGCACCTGGCTGGACACAAGAAGCCTTTGACTTGCTCAACAGTCTGCCAAAGTGTCCGGTTGAGTTTAGACGAATTGAAATCACGCGTCCGATCGCGAACGCTTTGACTTGGCAATTTTTCCAATTCATGTTCTCACGTGCGGCTGCCAACTATGATGCAAATAACAGGGTTATTCCTGTGGGGATGGTAGGCGACCATCCGGAATACTTCAGTCTTTTCGATGGTTTGACGGGTGCTGAGCTTGCAACGATCCCCTATGTGGTTCCGCGCGGTGCGAAAGGCGAAAGCTTTATCGGCCAAGGGGGTAGTATCCTTTGGAACGACTATACTTTCCACCCAAATACTGAACCAATGAACCGTTCTGAGCGTCACACTAGTGCCGTCGCATATCTTGACGGTCCACTTGGCACGGCTAGTGCCATTCAGGGGCGCGGCTTGTATTCGAGCATTTTCATACAGCGTTATGATTGGGACGGCGAAAATCTGACAGGTTCGATTTTTGCAACCACTGGGCATGAAGTAATGAACAATCCTTTCAATTTCAGAGCTAACTATCTTGACGGTACGTCTCAGAGTAACGTACACGGATCTCCTGGTCGATTTGAATATCCTGCATTTGAACCGAATAATATATTGGCTATGACCACGGGGATGAGGCTAAGCCAAGTAGCAATTGATCGGCTAAATGCTGGTGATCCTGGCAATCTGGCTGCTTCTTGGACGTGCAGCGGTCATACCAGCTTTACGATTTTTGACATAGATGGCTACGGTTATGACGCACTTTCCAATGGTGGTGTTGTCATCAACCATGACGGTAGTATCCGTTGGGTCGCTACCTATAGGCAAAGAACAAACGCCGATATTATTTGGGAAGATGACATCGTTGGCGGCACCATCATAGGTAATCGTCCGCCGAGTGGCAACTGGGTAACAGCAGGAAAAGGCGATGCCATGCACGTTGGCTTCATGACACCTGATCAAGATAGGCCGGTGCTGTTTGGGGTCACCCAAGGCGGCGTAATGCATGAATGGCTCTTCGATTTTGATACCGGCGAGCTGCTTTATGTGGCGCAAGGTGGCACTGCAACAACGTGGGCATCAGGCGGCGGCGTATTGCGTGCCATGGTAGGCGACTTTACGAACGATTGGGGATGGATCGGATACACCGGCACACGTCTACAAAGACCTAATATGTGGATCAGAGGGGCACGACTAATGTCAGATGGTTCAGAATCTCCGAATACAAATCCATTCCTGGGCTCACCAACACCGGCGCACGGTAGCCTTACGAATATGTCCATCAACTGGCGTCCCGATATGTCAACGCAGATCATACACGGAAGAAATACTGGAGCAGTTGGAAATAATGGTGAAGGCATAACGACTCCGCACACTGCCGATGTAGTCGGACCTCTCATATCACATGGAGGAAACCGTGTTACCAATATCTTCTTTGACGTTTCCATATTGGCAACGCGTGTTCCGGAGCATGTGCCAACATTCGCCGTAGCGTATAACATAGGTATAGGCGGAACGAGCAACATCGGTACCGGAGCAGTTCCGGATCTAAACAACGAACATCCAGACGGTTTCAGGGCGGTTCTTGTAACCGAAGGCACTCGCAAACAAGGTGGCACGAAAGGTTATCCTTCGCTTGTAGCCGATGTTTTAGGTGATTACCGCGAAGAAATGCTCTTATCCGCCGGAACGCGATCGGATAACCAGGAGTTACGCATTTATTTCAACACGGAAGAGGCCGAACACAAAATGGTGACTTTGCTTTCGGATCGTCGTTATCGCGCCGAAGTCGCACGTCAACAGACGGGATATACCGATCCCTCCTACACTAGCTTCTACATGGGTTCTGATATGCTTTTTGTAAATGCCTGGCAGAAGTTTGAGCAACAAATGCGAAACAATCCGAATGCGTTTCTTGATCTGACCGAGATTGCACCTGTTCCGTTTAGTGGCACCAATCCCAAGTCACTGAGAAATTTGCTGACGGAAGGAAATGTTATACTTTCTACCATAAGCAATCTGGGCATTTTTGTCCACCATAGCCCATTTGTGATTCCTGAAGGAAGGACACTCACAGTAACAACCGCCCTAAATGTCCAAGGTAATGCCGAACTCATTGTTGAGGGCACGCTTGTAGTAGCACCCGGCGGCAGAATCAATAATCAGGGCGGAGCAGGTGGTACAATAAGAATTGCGCCGGGCGGTACGCTGATAAACTATGGACATATAGAAAATGTGACGAACTCAACCTTTGCTAATAATGGAACGGTTGTCAACAACGCCAGAATTGAAGTCCGCGCTGGCGTCACATTCTATGACAGAGGCATCATAATGGGACCAAGCCTATTAAACATCCATCGTAACGCATTTGTAGTTGAGTAGTCGGTAGTGTTTTCGCCAGCTCAATGATAACAAAGTCCGCGATTTGTTGCAGCGCAACATTCGCGGACTTTTTATGCGGTATACACCAACATCGAAATTAAGATGAAGGTTTTTCTTCATTTTCTGAATAAGGTAGGGTAACCAATTACTTGGCTACCCCCCTATCAAACCGTACGTGCCCTATTAAGGCATACGGCTTACCAGTTGTAGTATTCAGTTCATCACGAGTTTTGGCTTGTTGCGATTTTTTCCAGTCGGGCAGGAGTATAATACTCTTGCCCTCTGGTTCTCAGCCTTTCAATATGCTTTCGCGTCTTTTCTTTGATTTTCGCTGTTTGACGCTCCACGTACTGCTCTATGGTATAGCCGTACATTTTATTATAGTACAGCCAGTTTGAGGGTATCAGCCCTATCTTGCAGAAGAACTCTATCCCCCACTTGTGAGTCATTTGATAAGCTTTGCGCTGGTTTGGATTCTTGTGTATCATTGCTACCCTGAGTCGTTGGCGCAAATATGAATCTACTCTGTGCAAATCCTTGCTGAACGCTTTTAGGTAACAGTGGCTTTTCTGCCCATACGCTTCATTTGCTTTGACCGCTTTATATGGATTCAGGTAATAATTTACTTTTCCCCTGACTATGGGGTTCACCCTGTCTATCCATGCTTCCTTGCTCAACGTGAGCGTCTTGCATGTTTTGTCTTTGAGCTTTTTCTTGAAGTCCTTGAGCGATTCTTCCGTCGGCGTTACCATGAAGTAGCGGCTGCCGTCCTTCTTCCTGTTTCTCCAGTGCTTAAAGTCGTAGCCCATAAACTTGAAGTCCTCATCGTTGAAGTCAACATATTTCGTTTTCTCCATCGACACTTCAAGCCCTAGACTCTCAATAACGTTTTTCGCTATCTCGCCCGCCCGCCTTATGTCCTCCGCTGTCTTTGCAAACAGCAGAAAATCGTCGGCGTATCTCACAAACCGTATCCCTTCGGATTCCAATGCCCAATCCAGTTCGTTCAGATACAGGTTCGCCAATAATGGCGATATTACGCCTCCTTGCGGGGTGCCGGAGTTCGTTTCGTGATATTTCCCTTCCGCCATATATCCCGCCTTCAGCCACGCCCATATCATATCCAACACTGTGCCATCCGCTATGTATCTCGTGAGTACCTTCATCAGCTTCTTGTGAGGTATATTGTCGAAGAAACCTTTGATGTCGCAATCATATATATGATTGTATCCTGTCTCAACATTCCACAATATTATCTGCAACACTCGCTCCGCTCCCAGATTGGGTCTGTAACCGCACGACCATTTGTGAAATATTTCCTTCTCACATAATGGGCTTAGGACATTGACCACGCTCTGCTGTATCACTCGGTCTTTGATTATCGGGATTCCTAACGGTCTTAGTTTTCCGTTCTTCTTGGGTATATATTCCCGTCGCACTGGCGTTGGTTTGTATGTCCTGTCCCTCAGCTCGTCCAAGATTCCCATAATCTTGTTTTCTTCGTCTGCCTTAAAGGTCTCGATGGTCTCGTAATCTATGCCGCCGCTCCCTTTGTTGGCTTCTACCTGTTTCCATGCCGCCATCAGCTTCCTGTCAAACAATATTTGTCCATAGATGCTGTGCCATTTCAGCTTTAATTCCTGATTCACTTTATCCTTCTCCTCTCTCAGGTTCGTTCGGCTCGTTTTTGCCGCAGCTTCGTCACCGTTTACATTACCTATAGTTCTTGAGTCGGTCTACAAAGGTCAACCCCCTTCTGTTCACCGCAAGTTTGGTCTTGCGGCTACTTCCATACTATGAGATTGTCTGACTCCTCCGCACGCATACGCAACTTCACATTACGCTTATATGCGTATACCCGTATTGCTACGGTTATGCGGAGGTCTCACAGGGTCATCGCACCGTCCTTATTGACATGCCAAGCGCCTTCACATGATAAGCTCCGTCTATCCAGTTGGCTCTTTCCGATAAACGATTTAGATTTCCCGACTCTTCGCACGGTCATCAACTCACCCCGCCGCTACTGCGCTTCACGCGTATTTCGGCCTGCCAATCCGCCTATGGTCCTCTCGGTTTTCACATCCCCTTCAGACACTGCCTCACAACAATGCCCTGGATTAGGCTTCCCAATTTGCGCCAACGCTCATGGGGGAGGACTCCCACCTCCGAGACACCCTACTCTTCCAGACTCTTGAGCCGTTTTACCGCAGTATCGTTCTCGTTGTCTTTATCATGTAAGGCTATGTGCGGCTTCCGCCGCTTATATGGTGCGACTGCCTGTCGCACAAAAAGCCGGAGGCTTTCGCCCCCGGCCAACTTGCTCCGGCTAGTATGCTGACACGAAGCCGCCTCCAGCACATATAACGTGATCGTCAAGCTTAATGCCTAAAAGTTCTCCGGCAAGCTCAATCCGCCGAGTGACCTCATGATCCTGTTCGCTAACGCTCAATGATCTGCTAGGATGATTATGTCCAACGATTATAGAGGCCGCACCACAGAGTATGGCGCGTGAGAAAACTTCTCTCGGGTGAACAAGCGAACTCATAAGCGTTCCGTGACTTACTCTAAAAAGCCCAGAAACTTTTCTTGCCCCATCTAAAACAATAAGCCAAAAATGTTCTTCAGTAAGATTGCTGGCATCAAAAACATCCTCTAAAAGAAGCGCAGCCTTTTCTGGAGAGTCTATAACCCCGGCATCCTCACTATCGTATTTGTGTACAGCTTCCTTTACTAAAGAAACCAACCTGTCCTCATTGTATCGAGTAGCATAAATGTTAATAGTGTTCATAACCAAAAACCCTTTCAAATTATAAATTTGTCTTTGCGACAAGCGCAAAAAACCCACAAAAGGGTATTAGTCAAGGGCGTCCAGGTGAAAAATTTTGGAACAAAAATTTTCACACCCTTGATTCATAGCTTTTTGTGGGTATAATGAGCGGTACGCAAGGACAAAAAAGTACAACTCTCTATTTACTTCTTGACAGGTCAATATTTCTGTGGTAAAAGTTTGTTTGTATTGAGCATTTTTTCAAAAAAAGTTCTTGACAACTGCTCCACTTTTTAGTAATCTAGAAATCCGGTATTTTTTCTTGACAATAGCAGTGTAAGAATATATAATGAAAACACAAAGAGGCGTTGCCGGACACGGTTAGCCTAAATCGATTTCATTAGAAAATGACCGACTTGGGCAAAGGGCGGTCATTTTCTCTTATCAGAATCTCTAACGAGTCTGATTATAGCTATAATTAGCATAAATAAAGCAAATAGCTCTAGCCATGTAACCATAAGCAGCCCCCCCTTTCAAAGCATCAGGGGGCGAGAAGTGCCCCCTCGATGGGAGGCTAACCGCGCCGTGTGGCAACGCCACGTAAAGAATACCACACTAAGCTCATAAAGGCAAGTTCGACATATGCAAAACATCAAAAGCCAAACAAACATGCCAGAGGCGCAAGCCTCTGGCATGTTTGTCGAACTACATAGAATTATCCATTTCTGTTTTGTAGGAAATATAATCATCAAGCAAGCTGAATGCATCGCAATGTTTGAGGATTGCTCCAATCGTTCCAGCCATTAGTGCGGCACCGTGGTCGTTCTTATAATTCTTCCATATGCGTTTCTTTCGTGAACACGATCAAAGCGACATCCGCAAAAGTATTGAAATGTTTCTCTAGTCGGACGGTTGAATTCGTCAAGTTGCGTCTCAGTCGCTCGTATCCCACCTTGCCCATGACGCGAATCTTGGCATCCTTGCTGCAGCACAGGCTCCGGCTCCGGCGACACCACTGGAGGCTGAACTTGCGCTGCCGGGCTTGGCATTGGGCGCGGAGCCGGACGCGGCGCTTGTTGAGCAGGCGTGCTCGGTGTGGGCGCGGGCGCTAGGGGAGTGGGAGCGTCATACGTCCATTGTCCATCTGCCATGTGATAAACTCTTCTATTAGCGACTTCTCCGACACCGTCTAACTCATAAACAACGCGCCTCACTGCACTACCATTTTCGCTATACTCTAACTCTGTCCGTGATGTGTTTACGCCTCCGCTATCAAACTCTTGCACAACTAAAAGCTTAGCTCCGCATTCGCTAAACTCGTTTTCGGTTCTCCTGGATATGTTTTCATGTTCGTCAAACTCCTTACGGGCAACAACATTGCTAAACTCGTCAAACACCAAAGTTTGGCTCATTACACCTGCAGTAAAGTCAGTTTGTTGTGTCAAAATGTTGTTTGCGCCATACTCATTAAGTTGCGTCAAGATGTCTTCACCATCGACAATTTCAAACCTTGCAGAAACCTGAAAAGCGCCTGCCTCATCCGAGAAAAGTTCCCGCACAAACAGCTCAGATGCATTCCCACGATAGTCGTAAGTAGTTTCTATTCTGAAAAGCTCAACACCTTGCATGTCATATTCTGCATCAACAGAACTCTCTCTCGTACCTTGCGAATTGTATTGAGAAGCAAACGAGCTGCCTCCACGTCCCACGCCCTCAACAGTAACCAAGCGAGAAAAGCTGCCATCGTCATTGTATATCGTAAGGGTTGTGGAATTTTCTACAACGTTGGCTTCAGTTATTTGCACAAGGTTGCCGTTTTCATCGTATAGAAAAAACACCATCCCGATAACGTCGCCGTTTTCATCCACGAGAGCATCTTGGATCAATCGGTCGCGATCATCATATTGCCGATGACTTGGCTCTGAATCAATTTCAAGCAAGTTCTCAATATCAGCGTACGACGCACCTACCTCTACATCGTCATAATAAGCCTCACAATTCTGATACAGCAAAACCTCAGCATTGTCCTTTGCGTGCACATCCTCTGTGCCAGCAAATGCCAGAAA
>Ga0209755_10005893_pt1 | contig 13743 bp, 10 predicted proteins | sample TergutCo191P1_FD_187301 | JGI IMG/M metagenome (GOLD analysis project Ga0209755, IMG submission 187301) | Cornitermes sp. P1 segment gut microbial communities from Petit-Saut dam, French Guiana - Co191P1 (SPAdes) (version 2) | ecosystem: Host-associated > Arthropoda: Insects > Digestive system... | reverse complement strand
AAGACAACCGCTATTGAACCCCGCAACAGAAACGATAATAACAATCCTGATACTGCCTTGCTCCTGAAGCAAAGAAAAGGCTGTCTCCGCTATGGCAGAAAACAACCAAAGGCATACTCCACATACGTCGCCAAAAGAACCGAAAAAAACCGCACAAGCGCAACAGCCGTTGCGCTAGAAAAAATGAGATGTTTATCCGTTTTATAAAACTGTACTCTTAACGTTAAAATCTTCAGTCTTTGCGGTTTTTTCTTTCGGTACATTCGGCGACACGTTATAGCCAAATGCGTTAATCGGCTCTCACCGCTAGACAGCCTCACCTACACTTCACTTCGTTACGTTACGGTTCGGCAGACTAGCGGCGGACTTGTAAATGATGCGTGATACTCTTCTTACTGCCATAACGGACAGCCTTGTAGTGAAAGCGATACTCGGCTCTTGCCCCGCCACAACTTTGAAAAATGAAAAGGAAAAACGTTTTTTTAAAAATCCTTGAAAGTGAAAGCAAATGTTAGTCTCTGGCGAGGCAAAAAAATGTAGTATGTATGTAGTTACACCAAAATTCGGGATACCCCTATATATATCTTATTTATTATTATATTTACTTTTTTAGAAAGCATAAGCAAAATAAAAAGAGAATTTATATTATAAGAGAGTAAATAATATCTCTTGATATTTTTTTGTATCATGATTTTCAATGTAGCATAATATTCAAAATAATGACGCATAACCTCTGATACAAAACCTCAAAGACGGAGAATATTTTCTTGCTTTAGGCTCATCGAACTGAAGGTTCGTAGATGCCGCTTTATCAATGCTTTGATATAAAAATGGCATGGAAGCCATTTTTATATCAGGGAGCGTGCGTATCCCTCAAAAATTGCCATCTTTTGTCAGTTTCAGTAAAATTTAATGTAATAAGGATTTTTCTATATAAAAATGCATATCAATAAAAACAACTGCCGCTATCTCAATGACAAACAATATCAATAACGGCAGTCGGAATAAACCTACTTCATGCTTTCATTACCCAACCTAAAGGGGGCACGGGGGAAAACTAAGCCTGTATCCCAATATCAACCCAATATCGAGCTTCCGAAGTCCGCTTCTGCGCCATACCAAGCTCTTTCATCCGCATCCCGAACATCCTCTCACTGGTAGCAAGTTCATTATTCTCATCACACCAATCCTGATAAGCCTGAAAAAGCTCTCTCGCCCGAACCATCAAACCCTGTTTCTGAACACACCGTTCCTTGATAAAGTTCCCGATAACATCCATCTCCCCACGGTATTCGTCAGTAGCATTCAGAATAATCGGCGGCGTGTTCAATCCTTCTTTCTGCCAACGCAGCATACCTTCAATCAGCCAGTTAAGGATACCTGATTTTTCCTCAAGTAGTTTTTCTTCCAAAGTTTTATCCATTTTTTCTTCCGAAATTCTTGTAGTAAAAGGTATTAGTTTAATCCGCCTCCAGATACCGTGATCAGTTCCCTTGATAACAGGCTTGTGATTGCTTGCCATATAAATCTTGAACGTAGGCACAAAATTAAAATACTCCCCGTACAAAAACCGTGCGGTAAGCTGGTCATTACCTGTAACCTGTTTAATCAAATACTCAGAAAGACGCTTGCCCTGTTCAGTCTCCGCAGTTGAAACAAATCGAGTTCCCCTTAACCTTGCAATATCGTTTGTCGCCGTATCATTACTGCGTTTCATAAAAGTTTCAGCATAAGTCGAAGTAGCGTAATCGCCCAGAATATTCATAATGACATTCAAAAATGTGCTTTTACCGTTAGCTCCAGTTCCATAAAGAATAAACATTGACTGCTCGCTGATGTCTCCGCTGATTGACCAACCTGCGGCAGTTTGAAGAAACGTAATCAAATCACCTTTATAGTCCATAATCTCCCGAATGAATTGTTTCCACTTAGGACAATCGGCATCTTTATCATAACGTACCTTCGCCATCTTTGTGATTCTGTCTTCCTGTTTATGCGGCAAAAGTTCACCTGTACGCAAATCAACCGTTCCATTTTCAACATTCAACAGCCACGGATTAGTATCAAGATCATCGACAGTTGCGTTTAATTCGGGAATAAAACTTGCTCCTTCAACAAACGCTTTTCTCCGTCGTATTGATTCACCCTGAATAGCGTACTTTTCTATCTCAAACCGTTCTCTGTAATCAGCGGTTTTCTTAATCTCAGAATAAATACCACGAACTACTTCGAGTGCTTTGGTATAAATCAAAGCTCCGCTGTCGGCTACCCAATGCGTACCGTTCCAGACAACCCATTTCTTCCACGGCGCGATGTAACGAATATCGTTTCCGTATTTCTTTAACATCCTGTATGCTGTAGTTGAATCCGTGAACTGCAGCAATCCCATTTGAAGCTGATGAATACGAAGGTAAACCGCTTCCTCTCTAAGAACATCTTCTGTGCCGCTTACCATACTTTTTCTGTGCATAAAAACTCCTTACATTTAAATTTTATGTTCAAAATGTAAGGTGTTCCGACAGCGGGGGAAATAGGTATTTTATGCAAATTCTATGTTATAAAGTGATATGGAGCGATATTCACCATTTAATATATAACTTTGATGGTAATGTTAATAATAATATAATTGCCTCATTTTTGCAAATATGATAAACTCAATCAGAGCAATGAAAATAGAAACAACGCATCAAAAACATTACCAAACTCTGCTTAATAAAATATCTAAACGCTATGTTGAAGGACAAGCGCAGGCAATTCGGGCAGTCAATGAAAATATAGTCAACACATATTGGGACATTGGCAGATACATAATTGAATTTGAACAAGACGGAAATCCCAGAGCAAAATACGGAACAAGTCTTTTAGAAAATTTATCAAAAGATTTAACATTAAGGCACGGCAGAGGCTTCAGCCGTTCAAACCTAAATTACATGCGCCTTTTCTATTTGTTTTTCCCAATTTGTGAGACACTTTCTCACAAATTATCATGGTCACATTATTGTGAACTGGTTAAAATTGATAACGAATTGGAACGCTCATTTTATTATCAACAGAATATATCAGAAAACTGGAGCATACGAGAATTAAAACGGCAAAAAGAATCCGGTTTATTCTTAAGACTTACAGCTTCCAAAGAAAAGAAAAAAGTTTTAACTCTTGCCAAAAAAGGACAAATTATTGAAACTCCTGAAGATATAATAAAAGATGTTTATGTTTTTGAATTCTTAAAAATTCCTGAACCCTATACCGTCTCTGAAAACGAACTTGAAAGCAAATTAATAAACAATCTTCAAAATTTTCTTTTAGAACTCGGAAAAGGTTTTACTTTTGTCGGTCGCCAATATAGGATTATAATCAATAATAATATACATCGGGTTGATTTAGTTTTCTATCATCGAATTTTACGATGTTTCGTTCTAATTGATCTTAAAATAAATGAAGTAAAATACGGCGACATCGGACAAATGAATATGTACATGGGATATTTTGACAAAGAGGAAAATTCAGAAGGGGATAATCCGCCTATAGGCATAATTCTATCAAGAGAGAAAGACGAACTATTGGTTGAATATGCTACGTATAAAATGAACAGCCAATTATTCGTTTCAAAATATCAGTTATATTTACCGAATAAAGAAGAATTACAGCGATTATTAAACGATCAATTGAATGATACTAAATTTCCAAAAATTGAAAAACGGAAAAAATCTGTAACACATAATGTAATACCTAAGAAAAAGTGAATTATCTGAAATTGTGAGAAAAAACTTTCTAGCAGCGATAACTATAAAAAGAGTAGGAAGGGTCTTCTTGAGCACTTCTCAAGCAATTGTAAATTTCCTGTATTTCACTAATGCTTAAATCTTGCCCGCAGCCTCCCAATGACTTGTTAGGGCTGATCTTCTCTCCATGAAAATCCGAACCACATGTAACCAACAGTTTATACTTTTTTGCCAATTTCAAATAAAACGCAACTTGCTCAGGTGTATGGGTACTATAAAAACATTCTATACCAGCTAAACCGTAGTTTTTTAATTCTGACACAATCATGTCAAGAGCATAATTATCTAATCCTAGAAGAGCGGGATGAGCAAGTACTGGAACCCCGTTAGCGTTCAAGATAACTTGTATTGCATCATAGGGAGAAGGCTTTGCTCTATCTACTGTTAGAAGTTCAGGTGATGACAGATATTTCTCAAATGCATCTTGAAAGGAGGAGACATAACCTGCTTCAAGTAATGCAAGTGCAAAATGTGGACGTCCTATCATTCTGCCAGCTGTCTGTTTCATTATATTGCCTTCTTCCAATTCAATATTTTGAGACTTTAGATATTCAAATATTCTTTTTTTCATATGCTCACGTGATTGTAACGCTTTGTTGCATAAATCTATAAGAGAATTATTCTTATCATCGACATAGTATCCCAGAATATGCAATTCCTTATTACCTGTGACACTAATCTCAATACCTGGGATAAACGTAATACTAATTTCTTTTGCAATTTTTTTTCCAAAATCTATCCCGGATACTGTATCATGGTCAGTGATTGACAATATAGAGACACCATTTTTATTTGCTAGTTTAATAATATCATTTGGCGAGTATTGACCATCTGAATAATTGGTGTGAATATGAATATCCATCATTTTTCATGTTCCTCTCAATTATTTGAGTCATCGGTCTTATGTTTTTTATTTTTCAAAAACAAAATTGATACAATTGCACCAGGTATTGTGATAATAATTGCTATTAAAGTCAACAACTCTGCAAGAGTCAGTCTGTTGGCTAATAGCACAATAGCTAAAATCACTAAAGAAACTACAGGTACAGATGCGATTATTGTTAAAACCACAAGTAGATGCCTAAAGATCTCTTTGTACGTTTTTGTTTTTTTCATCTCTTTTTTTATAAGGTCAACATCAATTAACCCTGATTTTCTTTCATTATTCTCATCAAAGTATTCATATTTGAATATTAACTCACTATCACTTGAATTGAATTTATCAGTCATTCTCTTTCTTTTCTCCCAAATTTTATTAGCATTGTTCTTATCAGAATTTTTTGCATTAGAATTTAGTTTATGAAGCATGACTATAGCTAGTTTTCTATCAACTTCAATATATTGCTCTTCCCCAGTTTGATTTTGAATCACAATAAGTAATTTCTCGCATCTACCTGGTTTCATTGGGGTAGCTAGAAGACTTAATCCATCCCACGCCACCCTAACCTTCGAATAGCAAGCACCAGCAACAGTATTATTCAAATATATTATCTCATTAGTGACAACAATGACACTTGTTCTCGATGGTACAGGAATGAACTCTTTCTCCACTTCTTTTCCATCTTCTATCACTTTTTTCGAAATAATCTTAATTTGTGTCCATTCTTTTTCATTTTTTTTCTTCGCTTCTTCATTATATTTCCACGCAAATTTGCTAGCTGTTACTTCTATCCCAGCACTATCAATAGTATCTTTTTCAAGAGGATAAATGGTAATATGACCTTGAAGCAATTTAATTTTGATATCCCTACTACTCAACACATGAACACCTCCTCTGTTTATTTACTCATAAACCATTATGTTCGATATAACAAAGCAACTGCCTTACCACCATTGTCGCGTAAGCTCCGGCAGGCATAAAGAAAGAAACAGGCAAGGCTATTTTGTTATAATGATACTCGTCTTCGATACAGTTACCAATGTTAATATAACATTGCAATACTGCAGGACGCGAAGCCATAGAACGCACCAATACACCCTCACTATTTATAGAATCACTATTATATTCCAAAATTTTGTTCGAACTTTCAATACCATCAAAATCGGTGATTTTTTTTGCTAAGTTGTAATTAACACCAGATACTGTATGTAAAAAAGTATCGCCTATTTTATTCATCAGGCTATTAAGTTGTTCGTTAAAAATTGATGAAGCATGGGAATTGAAGTAAAAACTTAGCTTCCTTTCATCCAGTGTGTTAAAAAACAGTTTGGGGTTACTCATGTATTCATTAATCACTGAATTATCCAACGACTCAACTTCTTTTAGTATCGAAAAAGCTTTTTCGTAGTCTCCGCTTAAAAGATATTTTCCGACCAGATGCGTCTTTTTCGGACCATTTGGTAATCCAAATCGTTGCGTGTCGTAAAAGTTAGGGAAACAAACTCTGACTTTATTTTTTCCGCCTAGGGATTTCAAAGTTTGAATTAAGTTGTACTCAAGATTTCTTACTACTATTGTTAATGAATTTCCCATTGCCGTGCTTATTTTGATATTTTTTATACTATAACCAAGATGCAAAATATTTATATATGAATTAGCATTTTCATTTTCATCATTAAAACGACTTATCTCATTAATATCCGGTATCAGAGCTACCGGTATAGATATGTGCTGGTTTGTGACGGCATCCTCATCCTTCAAACCTGCGTATCCAATTGCCTTGGTTGGTATATTAAAAAAACACGCTAATCGGTCTATAGCTTCAAAAGATGTTATACCGCTTTTAATCATTCTAAATATACCATAAGCATCGTCGCAAATCCTGCAGTATTGTATGCTAATAACTTCATCCACTAAGAAATCAGTATTCTTGTATTTCAAAACATAGTCCATGTTAATTTTCTCCACTCTGTTTCTTTTTTGTAACTCTAAGTAAAACATTAAGCCATGTTGTGGATTTTCTTGAATTCCTAACATCCTGAGATGGCCACAACTCTATAGGTATCAAGGAGTTAAATCCAGATAGAAAATGTAAAAACTCATCTTGAGTAAAATCAGAAAATATACGACCATTTTCTTCCCTTTCAGAAAGACCTTCCTTAAAGCAGATATAGATGACCGCATTATTTTTTACAGATAAAATAATCTTGTCGATAATATCTGGTAACCCATTCTTGGGTACATGTAGTAACGATGAACAAGCCCACATAGCATCGAATTTATCATGGAATTCCAATTCGTCAAACTTCATGCATAAAACAGGTTCACCTAAGTAAATACTAGCTAGTGATGTCATTTCAAGTGATCCGTCAATTGATACTACAGTATATCCTTTTGAGGTAAAAAATTTACTGTCTCTTCCAGAACCACATCCTAGATCACAAATAGTATCTCCTGGATTTAAGAGCTTAATAAATTTTGAGTATAGCGGGGTCATATCTACATTAACTGTATTTGTAAAATATTCCTGTGCGTTCTTGTTATAATAATCTATTGTTCCGTCTACCCATTTGTAAAGTTCTTTGGAACGATTCAATTGACTCAGGTTTATCAAAATGTGCCCTCCATTTAAATTCAGTGTTGGAAAAATGATAACATACCATCATTCTAAAAAATTGATGAGGCAGGAAATGTACTGGGTAATACCATGACTTCTCTCTGTTAATCTCATAAAAAATGTATGGTTGTTTTTCTTTTGCACATTTTACAAGATTTTCCCTATCTGCTTCAAATTTTGTAGATGGAATAAACACACTAATAAATTCTTCTATGTTTATACCTGAAGGTAGAGGTATAACATGCATATGCGCATGATCTATACATGCTCCAGCCATTTTCTCAATAACAGCTCCGTGTTCAAAAAAGAGTATATCGTTCCCCATAAACACATGATTTTTCATGTGTTCTTTTGCTTTTTCTAAGGAAGCAAATATTAAATCATTAGCGTTCCCAAAGCTACTCACATGCTTCTTAGAGACAATCAAGAAATGTCCGTCACGCACTGGCGCTATATCTGGGGTTACGAAAATATGCTCGTCCTCATAAATAATTGATTCCTCGGCTGCTACCCCAATTGATTTATTTAACTTGAACAAGCCATCACAAAAGCAGCAATCACACTGCATTAATTACCTCCCGATCTTACTCTGTATATATACTTATCTTTCCACTCGGTGTCGAAATATCCCAAAAAATAAATCTCGCCCCAACAATGGAAGACGTGACTACGAAATAATTATCCCTAAAACAATTATAAATCAATTCAGCATATTCTAACAACCTGCTAATTGTATACATAGGCAAAGGTTCATAGTATGCAGGAAAAATATCAATACTTGCATTGATACCCAATTCTTTCAGATTCTGTAAGCGAATAAATTTACTCTCCTGATAGTTTTTATCTGAGACAAATTCAAAATTTGCATATTTCCACCATTCTCCATTCCATCCATATTCAATTGGCAAATCTAAATATATAATCTGATGTGGACAGATATCACTTCTGTTTAGATTCGATGTATCGAACCCCCTTCCAACACATTCAAATATTAATTTCGAGTATTTGCGATCAAAAAGCATATTTATCCCGAATAAGTTATTAAGTCTATCTAAAGGTTCCATAAGCCATAACAATGCACCGGATACAATCTTTTTAGTAATTATATCATAATCTAACTTTACTCTGTTTCCACCCCTAACTGGATTTTTGTTTGGTTCAATGTATTGATATCTCAAAGTACAATAATTTGAACCTAAATACCTAGCAATCTGATTAATGCTCTTACTAGAAAGTATATCGTTATTTTCAATTAAAACACTTTTGAGTACAGGACACCCCGCTTTTGAAAGAAGGTTATAAGTTCTAACCTTTTCAAGTGTTGAGAAATCGAAATCAGAAGAAGGTAAAAACTTAATATATACACCCTCAATATTAATAAGAATCTGCATCAGAAAAACGCCGAACGAAAATGACAAAAAACACGATATTGCTCGCTTTACAAGCCAAGTTTGGAAAAACTCACGCAGATCTTTTGGCTTCGTTGTATTGTAATATCCATAGATTCCACATTCTCTGCGATTTTCTCTTCAAAAGTCATGTTACTTTTATAACTACATTATAACATATATTGGTAAATATGGTAAACTACGGCCATTGAAACATATTGTACAAGTTTAAAGAAAGTCAAATAAATCAAGTGCAGCTATTAGGTCAGTGCTTTTTAGTGCCTTCTATGTGGTTTCTAAATATAAATACAATTGGAAGAAAATTTGTTTCAGAAGACTTTTTTTCATATCCACAGCTTTAAGTAGCTAAATTTGGTAAAAAAAGGATGAATAGTTTCATACAAATACCACATGAGCTTATTATCTCACAAATACATTTTTTACTATAAATTTACTTGTATCCGTATAATATTTAAAAACTGTTTGTTGTGTTTAATAAATTATAAAAACAATTAAAATAACGCTAATAACAAAGCAGACGTTATAGATGGTTTTATTCAAGCTGCTTTTGATTTTCTATTGACCTTTAACTGAGTAATTTCAGGAGGATAAAGGTGTTAATCGCCGCTTCATGCACTATCCGGTTTACTGAGAATTTATATCACGATAATTGTTTTACATCGTTTTTATTGGTAATGAATTTATTTGCTTATTATATGATCGTAATACATTTCTATTGCTTTATCAGCATTTTCACAACAGCAGCAAGCGGAATTATTAATATTTCATGAATCAAAATATCCAGAACATTGGCAATTTAATCCAAGCTACAAAGTAATATAATACCGAGCAATCCAACATGGCTATTGGTGATTATTTTAATCCACAATAACTATTTCTTGAAAACCACTAAAAACAATCAAACAGCCAACCTCTACAGATTGGCTGTTTGAGATTTCCTTATGGTCTGGTGCTTCCAGTACTTTGCACTATAGCAAAAGTACCCATACCGCTAAATCTTGCAGTAACTCTAAGATAGATTGTACCGCTTGTATTTACCGTAAAAGTGCTTGGAGTATCCCAACCGGAATTTACATCAGTAAATATCGGAGTTCTGTTACTATCATAGGCACTTACTATTACATCTAGTGTTTTAGTCCCATTACCTGAATTAGAATCATTCCACCAAATGCGGTAAGTTGTCCCGGCAGCAGCGGTAAAAGAAAACCATGTTTCTCCCCAAGTATCAATACTGCTGTCTCTCCATTGATTAGCGGTTAACGAAGTAGCACTGATTCCTGGCTTTATAAAACTTGTACTACCGGAAGTGTGCGCAATTGCAAAAGTACCCATACCGCTAAATCTTGCAGTAACTCTAAGATAGATTGTACTGCCTGTATTTACGGTAATATTGCTTGAATCCATCCAACCGGAATTTACATCAGTAAATATCGGAGTTCCATTACTATCATAAGCGCTTACTACTACATCCAATGTTTTACTACCATTCCCTGAACTAGAATCATTCCACCAAATGTGGTAAGTTGTCCCAGCGGCAGCAGTAAATGAAAACCAAGTTTCTCCCCAATTATCAATACTGCTGTCTCTCCATTGATTGGCTGTTAAAGAAGTAGCACTGATCCCAGGCTTTATAAAACGAGTGCTGCCGGTACTGAAAGCAATCGCAAAAGTACCTGTGGCGTTGAATCTACCAGTAACTTTAAGATTGATAGTGGTATTTACATTCGGGGTAATAGTTCTTGGATCCATCCAACCAGCATTTACATCAGTAAAAAGCGGAGCCCCGTTATCATAAGCGCTTACTTGCACATCTGCTGTTTTAGTCCCATTACCTGAAGCAGAATCATTCCACCAAATGCGGTAAGTTACCCCGGCACTAGCGGTAAAAGAGTACCAGACTTCTGCACCGCTGGTGGTAATACTGCCATCACTCCAGTTGTCTGTAGTTAGTCTGTAGGGGCTTGATTGGGAGCCATTGCCAGCCGGTAATGTCAGAGCTGAAACATTACTTGATTGAGTTCCCGTACCATTGGCGTTATAGGCGGCTACTCTGTAAAAATAAGTTGTGTTTGCAGCAAGCCCGTTATCTGTAAATGATGTAGTTGAAGTAGTTCCTACTTGGCTGAAAGTACCGGATGAATTTGTACTGCGGTAGATATGATACCCTGTTGGTCCTCCTGATACCGCAGACCAACTTACGGTGATACTGCTAGAAGATAACACTGATGTAGATACATTTGCCGGTACAGCAGGCGTCCCATGCCATCCGTCTTGCGACATTTGCCGCCAGGCAGTTCCATCATGAATATAAGTTTTACCTTCAGTTGAATTATAGTATGCCCAACCTGCGACTGGATTTGCAGGTGCCGCTGTAAGGCTACCTCTCCAGACAAACTGAGTACCAAGGGCGTTATAAGTTGTTTTAATGCCATTGATAACCCAGAAACCATCACTGCTGATAGTGATAGTGGGTATATCGCCGGTATCACCTTTTGCTCCCTGTCCGCCAGTGTCACCTTTATCGCCTTTTTCACCTTTGTCGCCTTTTTCACCTTGTGCAGAAATGCTCGTATCAATGCCGTCAATGAACCAATTACCATTTACACCAACAGTTAAAATACTGCCAATAGTACCGTTTTGCCCATCCTGTCCATTTTGTCCATCTTTACCGATTGCTTTGTGGTTGGTTTTGACACCATTAATCACCCAGAAACCGTCTGCGCTAATGTCGATTGTTGGCGTAACACCATCTTGCCCGTCAACTCCGTTTCTACCATCTTCGCCAATTGCTTTTGTATCAGTTTTTACACCGTTGATAATCCAGTAACCGTCTGCGCTAATTGAAATTGTAGGAGTTACACCGTCTTGTCCGTTTTGCCCATCTTTTCCGTCTTCACCAATTGCTTTAAAAATAGTTTTCAAACCATTGATAACCCAGTAGCCATCATCACTGATAGAAATTATCGGTGTGACGCCATCTTTACCATCCTGACCATCTTCACCGATTGCTTTTGTATCAGTTTTTACACCGTTGATAATCCAGAAACCGTCAATGCTGATAGAAATTGTCGGAGTAATACCGTCATTACCATTTTGTCCATCTACGCCGATTGCTTTATAACTTGTTTCTACGCCGTTAATAACCCAGAAGCCGTTATCACTGATAGAGATTATCGGTGTAACGCCGTTGGTACCATTTTGTCCGTCTTCGCCGATTGCTTTGTGAACGGTTTTTACGCCATTAATCACCCAGAAACCATCATCACTAATAGAAAGTGTTGGCGTAACGCCGTCAACACCGTTCTGTCCATCTTCACCTAATGCTTTAAAAATTGTTTTTATACCATTAATAACCCAGAAGCCGTCATCACTGATAGAGATTGTTGGTGAAACGCCGTCAATACCATCTTTGCCGTCAATTCCGTCTCTGCCGTCTTGTCCTTTCGCCGAGACACCTGTGTCAACGCCGTTAATCAGCCAGTTGCCGGTATTAGGACAGATTGAAACATTACCGTTTAATAATTCCTCTGCGGAAATATTCCTGTTTCCTATCAGCTGATGATTTGAAGAGCCGCCGATTACGTCAACTTTTGTTGTCGGATTGCCGTAGAAAAATCCGGTAAAAAGCCCTTTCATCACTAAAATAGTATAATTGCCTGTGGGAATACCAGTGATTTCAAATCTGCCTTCGGTATCGGTCATTGCCATTAATGAAGTCCCTGCAACACTCACGATAAAACCCCATGCATTGTCGCTGCCGCCGTTAAAAGTGATTGTTCCCGTTATACTGCCGACAGGGGTAAGAGAAAGTATACCGGTGTTAATTGTTTGATTTGCCGTTACCGTAACATTGGTACGAATCGCTTTTTCCAATGAACTTTGCGAGGAAGCGTATAAAAAGTAATTCCCTGCCGGAACATTATTTATTGTGAACGAACCGTCGGCGGCAGTTGTTGTATTTCCCGCAACAGAACGCTCTGTGCCAATACTTCGCGCCCCGTTAGCAATACTCATATTTGCATTTAATACGGAAGCCGAAAACGTGCCGTTCGAGTTTTCCAGCGTGATAGTAATACCGCCAATACCCGTTTGGGTGTCAGCAATAGCCACCTTGCCGGTAATAACACCTGTTTGCTCTGTAGTTTCTGGCAGCATGTCGATAAAATCCTGACAGGCAATAAACGCCAGCGCGAGAGTGACGGCTAAAAAGCCGCACACAAGGGTTTTCCTTGATTTCATTGTGAACTCCTTAATTTAAGCAATATGCCAACAATATTAGTAAAATGTTCGCATACAGATACTATATAGAAATTATATAGTATCGTCAAGCGTCTCTACCGACAAAGAAAGATCGCCCATAGAATACATTGGTATGGAATTGAACCGGATTTTTATCCTTAATTTAAAAAAATGGCGTAAAACCAGAGGTTTTTCACAGAAAAAACTTGCTGAAAAATGCAAAACAGGTCACTCATATATAAGGCAAATAGAAAGCGGAAACAGATGCCCCTCATTCGCATTTATAGGGAAAATTGCTGAGGCATTGCAAATCGAACCCTACCAGTTGTTCTACAATGAAACCGCAAAATCCGTAAAACCAGTATATATCAAGGGCTTAGAAATCGTACAAAAAAAGCTTCTTGAATCTGTCTCATCCGAGATAAAAGGTGCTTTTTCGGAATTGAAAAATGGTTAAAAATTAAGTTTGTTATGACTTTTTCTATGAATATATAATAACACTATAATCCAACAATCATTAGTTCAATTTTGGTCATTATTGTTCTTCAAAAAAATAGATGCTGTTTTCTCGATATATCCTCTCAATAATTAAACGAATAGTCTCAATCTCCTGATGTATTGATTTAATTCTAACTTCTGATGCATTGAATTAATTCAAATATTTTTTAAATATTATTTTTCCTCACTCAATACAGGATAACTATAAATTATGGATGATTACTTTTATGCTTAACTCTATAATTATTCCAATTTTTGGAAATGAGAATTTACTACAAAATCTTTTAGACACTTTGTTACCAACAATAGATGAACAAT
>Ga0209755_10005892_pt1 | contig 13744 bp, 15 predicted proteins | sample TergutCo191P1_FD_187301 | JGI IMG/M metagenome (GOLD analysis project Ga0209755, IMG submission 187301) | Cornitermes sp. P1 segment gut microbial communities from Petit-Saut dam, French Guiana - Co191P1 (SPAdes) (version 2) | ecosystem: Host-associated > Arthropoda: Insects > Digestive system... | reverse complement strand
ATATTCGTCCAGGATTTTGGCTTTGCCCTTTTTCCCTGCTTTTTGATACTGCTTGTAAATTTTCCCGCAGATCTTTTTTTTGGTTTTCATGTCTAACCCCATTTGTTCCTCCGTGGTAGGCAGGAACCATTGTAATTTGGGCTAGATTTTTGTTTTGAGGCACGGCCCCTTTTGGGCTAGAATAATTTTGAGGCAATGCGGCCTCTTGACTCTTGTAGAATGGCATGCTATTCTACTGGTGTATAGTCAATTATGGTGTACTTAGACCATGGCTTATCAGGAGGCATTTATTAGAGTAGCTCTTTAGCTGTTATTGGTTTTTACCATACTTAGGGAATATATATTGCCAACCTTGTGTGGTGTCGTGTGATGGACACAGGGCTATATTTCCAGCTCAGCCCACGGCATAGATGGGAAGTATCGTATGCGAAGCTTGTTTGAATTGCACGGTCTGGTGTGCCAGGATGCCCCATAGGTGCTCATTCAGGAGATGACGATGCTATGGCATAAACGCACAATTTTTTTATTATTGAATTTTTTTTAATTCTTATTTTTTGATATCGACTACCTACGGAATGGTAGAAGCAGCGTATTTCGTAATCGAAGACAGAAAATGTGCTCAATTTGAAAACAAGAGAAGAAAAAACGTACTACACGAAACCTTTCTCAATTACAAAATATTAATAAACGAGCAGGGGTATTAGTTCCTTCCAGACGTCAGGCCAAACTCCTTGATGCTTGAAAAAAATCAAAACAATTGAAAGCGAAAAAAATAAATATCCGCAGAGCAGAGCTCTGCGGTATTGAAGATTTCACCTTGAGGGCTGTGCAATCACGGGGGAACAAATCCCCCGCACCCCCAGAATGAACCGCCCCAAGGGGCGCGGTATTAAACCGCAAAAGGGCTACGTCCTTAATAAAAACGCTGGCCGCAACAAGAAAACGCATTTCAATTTTCTCTAAAATGAAAGAAGAAGACAGCAAAATATTGGAAACGGTAAAATCGTTGCTTTTAGCTTTCTTGAAGGAAATGGATGTATAGGTTGAAATTACCGAAATCATAAAACAAAAAAAATGATCGCACACAACCACATTCCCTGTGGTTGTGTTTGTTGTGAAAAAGTGATGGTATCGATGCAGTATTGATCGAAACCCATGGGGAAACAGCAAAACTTTTCTCAAACTCCCTATTTTAAGCCATAAATCGCACTTAACCAAAACCCAGCACGATAAGAAAATGTTATTTTCTTGAATAAGGTACATAAAGTATCCCGCAAATTCTTTATTCTATGGAGGATTATTATGGAAAATATTCTGAGTAAAAACACGAGCGAACACAAACCCCAATTGCCCTTGGAAATGCGCATTGCGATGAAAATTGTTGAAATGCACCATATTCTGCTAATCGTAAATGTTGAGACAAAAAATCTCATTTTACATTACTTCGATAAGAGGCGTTACGTCGCTGATAAATTTGAGAACCAAATTCGATCCTTCATAAAAAGTGAAATCATAAGTATTTTCAACTCCGTTCCTAGCAATGCCAAAGAAGATACGAATGTCCAAGTGGGTTCTGTTGAATATATGATACCAAAAGAAAGCATCAAAAAATACAAGAGAACGACTGGTTTTTTAAATGGATTAACCAAGTAGGTAATCGACAGTATAAAGGATTTTCCCAACATTGTCATTGACGAGGACAAATTTGATTCCGAACCTTATAAAATAAATACTTTGAATGGCATTTACAATATCAAAACAAAAACGCTTTTACCGCACAGCCCCATTGAGTTGCATAAAAACATTGTCGATGCTAATTTCTTGCAAATATATGGAAAAGACGAAAACAAAATTTCCGATAATGCTTTATCAATCATTTCACTCTTTGACAGGGTACTTTACGATGCCCTTTATGATAATAAACTTAACGGTGTTGAGAACAGGGAAATAACCCGTTCCTTTACGGAAATCCTGGCAAGTTTTTTAATAGGGGACAATAAACAAAAATTGCTTTTTGTTCTTCTGGGACTTCCAAATACAGGAAAGTCAACTCTTCTTGAAGTGCTTTTGGGGATTTTTTGTGATTATGGTGTCACATTCAATAATTCAGCCTTAATGGTTTCCCCTAGATCCTCCAATGATATCCGCCCCGATGTTATTGCTCTTATGGGGAAACGTCTTTTATTAGGTAGCGAGTCAAACAAAAACAGCAAACTTGACAATGCACTGTTAAAACAGTTGTCAGGAAATGACAAAATTTCTGTCCGCAGGCCACACAGCGGAAATATGCAAACTTTCATCATAAAAGGCAAGCTAATGCTTGCTACCAATCATTGTCCAAAATTTTCTGATTTAGACGACAGGGCTTCACTTAACAGAATTGTGTTGATTGATTTCAACAACGTACCAAAACAATTTGACATCAATCTTAAAGAAAAATTATTGTTGCCTGAAAATAAAGACAGGATATTCACCTACTTGGCACAAACCGCAAGTAAAATTGTTGAAAGAGGTGAAATTTTCATCCATGATCGGTTTACGGCTAATAAGCAGCGAATATTGGTCAACCAAAGTAATTCAGTTTCGCTTTTCTGGAAAGAGCACATTCGTCCATTTGAAAAATTCGTTCCATTTTCAAAGAATTGGCTTAAAAATCCAGTTCAGCAATTGTACAGCCTCATGTACCTTCCTTTCTGTAGACGTGCCGAGATTGAAAAACTTGCCTATGAGGCGTTCGCTAAGGAATTTAAAAACCTTGCAGCCCAATTTGAATTTGTCCAACACAAAAAAGGAGAACATAATAATTTCTACATTGGCTTTAATGTTGTTGGAGAAGGAAGCGGCCATTACTGGAATACTCGTGGGTGTGGAAGTTTTGATCCTACAGGGGATTTTGCTTCATAAAGGGATTTCGATGTAGCCTTCCTTAGAGAAAAGCAGGCAGGTTACATACCGTGGAATGTAAAATAGTGAGTAATGAAGATAATTCCGTTCTTATCACAAAAGGGGATACCAGATGGGCCAATATAGCTATAAAAAATTGTGCCCTCAGTTCTTTGTGAGAGTGGCTTAAAGCCAAAAAAGACAACGAAAGCCATTTTCTCATTGACAATTGACGGAACCAGATAATAAATGGCAAATAATCATGGAAGCAGTGAGGCAAGTACAAGCAATAATAGCTGCTTACTTGTTACCTCCCTGAAAATTCATAATGATCAGTGTGAAAATATAATATATGTGAAACAGTTTTGACTCTATCAATATTCACACGGAATACAGATGGAATCCCATCCTTTAATACAACTCAACAAAAACCATGAAAAAATAAAAGGAGAAAAACCATTTTACGAAGTGCGAAAACAAAAAGACAAATTTATCTCAAGGAGGAAAAAATGGGAAATGTCTTGACTGTCGAGGACGTGGCAAAAAAATTGCAAATGTCCAAGAGTACGATTTACAAACACGCCGAAAACAACAAAATCCCCAGTTTTAAAATCGGTACCTGCAGAAGATTTTTTGAAAATGAAATCGATGAATACCTAATGACTATGGCAAAGGAACAAAGAGCAATGCAGACCAGCAATTCAACCGCAAGTGAAACAGATTTATTACAAAGAGCAAAATTTGCATGATTGGGACTACGCATAACTGGCAAATACAAACCGTTGGTTCTATGTTTGCCAGTGTCTCACACAAAATCGCACTTGACTAACGGAGGTCATATGATATTGAACGAAAATAAGACAGTTATTTTGAAACCAAAATTATCATTATTTGGCATATCCCAAAAACTGGCTCAGAATGTGTCCAGGTTTGTGGATTTACCAAGGATTACTGCTTCACTGGACAAAGACGGTTTAAATAAATTGGAAAACCTGTATTACCAAAAAATAGTAAAGGTCGTGGGCAGCGATCTCCCTATTATCTTGATGGAAAATAATCATTTGATGATGCATATTTTAGGAGGGCTGTACAATATGCCACAATCCACTGTTTCGGACTGGATATTCCTTGCATATTTTCACGAGGACGAGGATTTGATCAACCACTACAAAACAGATAAAGTTGACCCCATAGACGTAAAGGTCGCCGAGCTTGAACAACTGCTACATTTTCCATTCGTAAAGAAGCAACACATACCAATTGGGCATGAATTGACTTTGAATGATGTCATCGCATCAATACAGGAGACAGGGAGAGACATAGTGAGGATAGATGGAACGCGGGCTGATAACTTCCGTTGATGGAGCGTTTGAACTGTTGATGATTTAATGTTGAAATTTGTGCGTGTATTGGGACATGATAAATTTCTCACATTCACGCACGAATTTCTAAATGCGATGGGAAGCATCTGAAAGTAGGCCAAAAATTCTACCGCTCTCGCCCCACCGCATTGTTTTATCCTTTCGTGGAGGGCTCTTGCCATGTCCTTTATTGGCGTATTCTCCGTCATTTCTTAATCCTCGCTTGGCTGGCTTTGTGTCTGACCAACCTGCGCGGCAGACTGCTGTATGAAGGTGGGGGCAGGTTTCCTGTGCCATTACCCCCAGCCGACATTGCGATCTTTATTTGTCCCCTCGCAATCCATGTTATCGTCTCTGAAGCTTACGCCATAATATAAACCGATAAATTCGTACATTCAATATCATATTATGCGATGAAATATTTAAATGTGAAAAAGAAAATGTATGAAAGGGTTTGAGTTGGACTAAGAATTACGCCGTTGGATTATAAATTTATGCCAAATGCGCAGGCCATGATTGAAGGTGGAATTTTGAAGCCAGCTGCTTACTAACGTAAGGTAACCGAAATGGCTTCGTGTCTGCGGTAAATGGCGGTTGCCTCACTCCCTATCTTGGGTGATATTCCATGACAGTTTTTGGGGGTACTGGACTGCACTTCTTTGCCTAGGGGCCTTTGCTTCCGCAACAGAGACGGTAAGGCAAATCAGGTGATGGGTATATGCTCAATGGATATGCCCATCACTGGCAGCCTTTGCTTTGGCACGATTCTTGGTAGGTATTACGGGCTTTGCCCACTGCCACAAATGGATGCCTCGTTATGTGCTATGCCAGCTTGTTTGCTTCACCAGAAAAAGGGATTGTAAGGCCGACCGTGCTTTCATCCGCCTATAAACTGCGGAGACTCGTTTGGGCAGAACAGTATTGTCAGAGAATCGCCATAAGAACTTTACTCGAATGTATTTCGTTGTCTGAAAGCTGGCGGTAATTTATCGTGCGGATGCCATTATTCCCTCGGGCATTGCGCCGAGGGTTGTAAAGAGTCGGTACTGCCATGGTCTCGATGAGACCGAAACATGGCCTTACCCTCAAGGCTTGCCGAGAAAACAGCTTCCCGTTGCTGGCAAGTGTATCGGTATGGCGTTCGTATTGGGCATTTGGGAGAAGCCTTCCCGAAACCTAATGATACGGCGCTTGGCGAGCCCGCTTTCATTGCCTATACCTCCACATGATGCAGTCGCGGTTTGTTTAGGCGATACTCTTCGAAATATATTAAAAACTAAAAGGGGTGAAACATTCTCTTGTGATACAAAAGAGGACAAAAAAGCATAATGTATCGCAAGGGGTATAAAATGAAAAACATCCTAACCGTTGATGAAGTCGCCGAAAAGCTAAAAATGTCAAGAAGCACACTATACAAATATGCGGAAACCAACAAAATCCCAAGTTTCAAAATTGGCGCATGTAGGCGATTTTTTGAAGATGAAATCGAGGAGTACCTCAATGAAATCACAAAAAAACAGAGGGAAAAATGATTATGAAAGCACAATAGAAAAATGCTACTTTCTTGCAAAAAATCACCCTGCGGCAGGTGGTTTGTAGACGTTACGCATTCTGTAACTGAAATTAGCCAAGAAAACAGTATCAAAGCGAAGGAGGTACTGGAGAAAAAAAATGATCGGATATTGCCAATGGCGATTAGCCCTGACAGGGAATACTTTTTGTATTCTCAAAATCTTCATCTTATTGAAGATAACCATTATGGAAGGAGAATGATTTATGTGTGTTTGTGATGTTTGCCCAGAAAAAATTGAGGGCAATGGTTTGGAACGTGAAATCGAAGATGCGAGCAAAGCCATCCAGATAACCCCCCGCGACCTAGAGGCCCTTTCCAAACGAGGTTTTGAGTATTTCCGCAAAGGAGAATATGACAAGGCGTTGGAGGACTTTACAGATGTCATTAATATGAACCCAGATTTCCCAGGTGCTTACACCTGCCGAGGATGGGTGTATCTTGAAATGGGAGACCTTGCCTTGGCGTTTGCGGATTTTAACGAGGCGATTCACAGAGATCCCGATGATGCGGAGGCGTATCTTTTTTGCGGAGCCGTGCATTTTACCAAAGGCGAATATGGGAAGGCGGTGGTGGATTTTTCAAAAGCCATTGATTTGGATCCCAATCTTCCGGATAGTTACACCAGCCGCGGAAAGGCGTATCTCAAAATAGGAGATATTGCTCTGGCACATGCGGATTTTAACGAGGCGATTCACAGAGATCCCGATGATGCGGAGGCGTATCTCTTTTGCGGATATACGCATTTTCTCAAAAAGGATTATGACAAGGCGGTGACAGACTTTACAAGCGCCATTAACATGAACCCAGGTTTCCCACGTGTTTACACCTATCGCGGATGGGTGTACCTAGAAATGGGAGATCTTGCTCTGGCGCGCATGGATTTTAACGAAGCGATTCGAAGGCACCCCAATGATGCGGAGGCGTGTTACTTGCTTTCGCAGTTCTAATCTCAAGGGAAAACCCCCGGCTTTGCCAGGGGTTTTCCAATGTTTGACATTTACGGAAAAATGAAAGAGCCTCCAGTCAGAGAACCATTCAAAGTTCAAAAGACAGGAGGCAAAAATGACGAACGAGAGAAGCCTAAACCACGGCGTATGATGCAAGTACCATATCGTGTGGATAGATACCGAAATGCATGCGGAAACGGCTTTATGGTCAGATAGGCAAGCTTTCGGGGTAATATTCCACGAGCTCCAGGCATAAAGAAAGTCGCATTGTTGAGGGGTACATGTGTCCCGACCACATCCACATGCTGATAGCGATACCCCTAAGTATGTACAAGCATAGAAATTACCTGACAGCCCCCTGAATGAAGCCTAAAATCAAACCGCCCTTTCCCCCTTTTCCGAAAGGTTTGGAATGCCCTCAACGAAGGCGGTGTGCGGCGTCCTGCCGTTCATGTTTCGTCTCTGGCTGACTTAACCATGCAAAACAAATGGGAAGCATGTCGTCTACCCTCCAGAAAATGGAGGGTAGACGACATAAACCAAGACAAAAAAACCACATGATCCCTAAGATAGGCGTTTTCCCATCTGTCGGTTCTATGTGCTTTTCTTTGAAGGTACGGGACTATCCCAATTCTTGATTTGTAATCCTCTATTAGTGGAGATACCTAGCATTGCATCTATAACCATCCCGTTGACTTCATCCACTGCTTTGGCATAGTCAACCACATCTTTTTTCCCCCGTATGTCTATTTTCTCGGCTATATCGTCAGGCATAAAAAGCAGGGCTACGATAATTTTCGCTAGTAATATCTTTCTGTTACCCCGAAAATATTTCATATCCAATGAAATACTTTTAGGTGATGATACGAAACCTTTGTAAAAAAGCTCAAATGTTTTCCCCGTTTTTTCATGCTTTTCTTCATCGCGGTCTTCCCGAAGCCTCAATCCTAGGAAATCCCTGCATTTTAGCAAAAAATCAATGTCCATGCTGTCATTTTTACCGGTTTCAACATTGGATAAATGAGTATTGGAAATCCCCATTTCATCCGCCATATCCTTGGCACGCCTTATACCCCTTAAAGCTCTCTCCGACCGTAAAAAGTTTCCCAATTCCGTTGAAGGCGAATCCCGCTCGCCAGATAATTTACTCGTTTCCATGAATCAATTATACGATATTGGTGAAATAATTTCAATATACATGAAATATTTTCATTATACCCATCATATTTTTCAAATGCTTTATACCCCCCGCACCACCTCCGGAACCTTAACCGTTACGCTATCAGCTGGGAACGTATTCCTCTCCTGGTTTTACTACATAGGGGACATCCCAACTATCACAGCAACACGATAGCGCGCTTGGAATTAAAGGATTTATAGACCCAAAGTACCGCCATAGCTTGTGCCCCAATCCATATCGTACAGTACACATCCTCAAATAAGCTTGGTTCATTCGCCCAAGCTGATGGTCCTTGGCTACCGGACGCAAAGAAAAGGCTGGTTTTTTCCCCATGGCCCGTGCTATATTTTTCCATATCGGATCCCCTTCTTAATGATACGGATACGATACCGCATGGTTTTTATTGAAGGTTTTGCGGTTTTTTTTACCGATTTTCTTCATTTTGACACGTAATGAAGATACCAAAAAAACAGGAGGGTATTGGGATGCTTTTTTACGAGGGAAAGCGTATTCTCGAAGGGATAGACAGTATCAATCTGAGAATACAGCCGTTTTTGTGGCCCAATTTTGAAAACATGAAACGTATAGACCCATATAACAGGATATCGGGTTTCACGAACAGGTCTGTAATTCCAAGCCCTGATTTTATTTTTTCATACAAAGATCATCACTACCTGCACATATCCGGAGAGTACATAAATCTAGATGTTCCTATCATTGACTCAATAACAAACGCTTTGCACACCTTGTTTAACAAAGGAGCCTTGCGTCTTTTCGATTATAGAACCAAAATGACGTATTACGATTACTCATTGGATTTTATCAGGGACAATCTTCGTCATCTTGTCAAAGGGATATCCGGCATGGAGTTCTGTTTCGATTTCAAAGAACGGCACGTACGGATAAAAGACGATGCGAAAATAATCGACACAAACGCCCCGACGTTTCCGAAGTTTCTGGAAAAAAAACTGGGAGACAGGCCTCCCTGTCTGGTAAGAAAGGATACAACCTACTATTCCAATGACTTTAATCTGAATAGAAAGTCAACATTGAAGTTATACGACCGAGCCATCTGGCTTCGAAAGAAAAACAACGAACTGTCCAAAAGCACCATCGAAGACAACCCATACAACAAACGCATCGAGTTTGTGTTGCAGAACACAAAAAACTCATGCCTGGCAATCAGCAATCTTGAGGGAAACTATCATCAGGTTATCAATAAGTTCACTCCCTATCTCGCTAAAATATACAAAAAATATTTCTTACGCAACGTTTCCGTGGACATTAGGGATCATCCTTATTTCACGAGGATTTATCATCTGGCTCATTCGGACTATATAAGGACTTATAAATCGCTTGAGACTATAGCGACAGACAAAAAGCTCAACAGCAAAGACAGCGATTCTCAAAAGGAATATCGTTTGCTAGACTATCTTAAAAAAGAAGCAAGAAGGGAAGCCAAAGCGATAAAAGAGATACCGATCGAATACTTTGCGTTTTCTTCAAACAACATGACCACACACAATTCATATTCGCCTTATGATTATGCGGAAGAAAATAAAATATTGTTTGAACTGGAAGACGAAGGAAATAAATATGTGTTTTTTAAAGACAGGTATTTCTCGCCAACATTTAAAACGATTGAAGATGAAGGCACATAATCCATGTGTTTTGTTATTTTATGAATATTAGACATCGAACAGTTGCTTAATATGAAAGGCCACGTTATATTTGTGATTACCTATAAAACAAATATTTCACTCTCTTTTTGTTTTATTCATGCAAGTTAAATGGTTATCAATATAAAAGAACATATATTATTTAATGAATATTAATATTTTTATACATATATTAAGGCCCTGCCAAAACAACCATAACCATTCCAGGTTGTACCAATTTAATGAGGCAAGACCTGTCCCGTCATAATCAACATCGCCATCGTCCATACGTGCGTATTCCAGAAGTCAGATGTAAATGACCATAGGACATTTTGCATAGTTAAGTTGGCGAACGGTTGCGCTAAAAAATGCCCTGATTTAATATAGTGGGAAATTACCGTATCAAACCCCGGTTACGAATATATATTCTCCTTTAGGTATTTAATACCTACCACCTTTACGGGTGGTCAATCTTAATAACAAGGAGACGACGAATGAACGACCTAAACAGCATTCTAATCGAGGGAAACCTTGTCAGGGAACCGCAATATCGCACGACACCCAAGGGAACGCCCCTTTGCACCTTCCCGATTGCGACGAACCGTTTCTACAAACAGAACGAAGGCATCGAGAAGGAGGTGAGCTTCTTCAACGTCGAGGCATGGGCTAAACACGCAGGCGTATGTAACAACCACGGGAAGAAAGGGCGGGGTGTGCGGATAGTGGGCCGTTTGAAACAGGACCGCTGGAATGACAACGAGGGAAAGACCCAGTCGAAAATAGTCATCATAGTCGAACATGTGGAGTTTCGGCCCGAGTTCAGGAAGAACCGCCCCGCCGAGGTGGAAACCGAGTCGGTCGAAAATGGGGAATCCACGGAAAGCCTTGTCCCCACCTTCTAGGGAACCGCCATGCAACTCATGAGAAACAATCACGGCCTGACGGAGAGACGTTCTTCCTCGCAGATCTACGCGGAATGTTCCATATGCCGCACATGGGCTTTCGGCTACCATGACGCGTACTGTTCCCGATGCGGCGCGAAGCTGAACGAGGGCGGGAGGATTGCGAGTATCAACGATTACGCAAAGGCCCTGCTCCTGGATTTTCTGAACGGCAATCCCGACCTGGCAATGGAAACCGACATAGGCGAGATACTCGACCACGCCACCGAAGCGATACAGGCCAACGGGTACGTCCTGTTCAACCAGTACGCGACGCGGCGCATCATCGCCGAGTGCTGGAACGAGGTGGAAACCGCGCTCGACGACTGGCGGGACGGCGGTGGCGATGATTTCCCAATCAGCAACATCGAGCGTCTTCATGTTTTCAGCGTAACCCGTCATGCCGAGATGATATGGCGCGATATCACCCACGACATGCACGAGGACTACCTGTGCGACGAAACGCTGGCGGAGGCCGTCGAACGGCTTGAATGCCTGTAGTTAAAAACATTTTCCCAATTTTCTATTTCAATTCATCTTAGCTTCGCTATCCAATGCGGGGCATCACCGGAGGCTACATATGCATGGCTTACAGGAGCATGACTACATGTTCTCAGGCAGGGGCAACGTCCCCTGGCACGGCATCGGCGCGGTACTTGACGGGGTGCTGTCGTCCGATGAGGCAATCAAGGAAGCGAGGCTTACCTGGACCGTCGAACAGAAACTGGTCTATGCGGAAAGCGACAGGGCGCAGGCGATCCCCGGCTACGTCGCCAACGTCCGCAGCGACACTAACGAGGTGCTGGGCATCGTCTCGAAACGTTACCACGTAGCGCAGAACAGGGACGTGTTCTCGTTCGCGGACGACCTCATCGGCAACGGACGGGTTCCCTGCACCTACGAGACGGCCGGCTCGCTGTTCAACGGCAGAAGGGTGTTCATGCTGGTGAACATGCCCAAAGGCCGCATCGTGGAGGACGAGTACCACCCGTACCTGTGCCTTTCCAACGCGCACGATGGTTCGGCGTGTTTGCAGGTTCTGCTTACGGGGATTAGGGTCGTCTGCAACAACACCCTGTCCGCGGCACTGCACACGGCCAGAAGAAAAATCTCGATACAGCATCTGTCCTTCATGGAAAGGCGCAAGGATGAGGTGCTTATGGCGATGGGCGCGGCATCCAAATACTTCCGCAACCTTGAGGCCTTCGCCTCGATGCTCGCGGGAAGGAAGGTCAACATCGGCAAGGTGTTGGATACGCTTTTCCCCGCATCGGCTTGCGTGTCGAGTAGACAACTCAAATCGAACACGGAAACCAAGGAACTCATCAAGAACCTTCTCAAGCGGAAGGACGATTTGCAGAACTTCAAGGGCACGGCTTGGGGAGTTTACAGCGCGATTGCGGATTATCGTTCCAATGCCGAACCGAAGCGAAAAACCTCCACCTACGCGGACAGGAAAATGGCGACGTTCCTTGACGGCGATCCGGTCATGAACAGGGCTCAGGAAATCATCGCGGAACTTGCGGCGTAGGGGGGAAGGTGTGAACAAAACCAACACTATTCAACCTGCGGCAAGCCGTATCGCTCGCAAGGGGCGGAGCCGCAAGGCATCCAGCATATCACCGACAACGCCACGCAGAAAGGCCCGTTTCCGCAAAGGCATCGAGGAGTTTCTCAGGCTGCATCAGGGCATCGGCTCCCTCAACGAATACGGCGACCGCATCATTAGCGGAGTGCGTATCTGTTAACACCACTAAAAGCCGTTCCGTATGGGACGGCTTGATTTTTGCGAACAAGGAAGGAACGAAAAATGAAAAACATCATCATCAAGGACGGGCGAAGCCACAGGGTAATATCAGGAAACGCCATATCGCTTCTGGACACCCTGCCCGCATCCATCTTCGAACTCGACTATGGCCAGGAAACGGGTTTCAGCCTTAACGAGACCGACAGCCCCTTCAAGAACCCGGAAAAGCTGTACGGGGATGCGGAGGCGATAACCGAAAGGGTATTGAGCGCCTTTGACATCGTGGAAGGGAATTTGGGAGTATTGTTCTCTGGACCGAAAGGTCTGGGGAAAAGTTTAACCGTGCGCAACATCTGCAAGGGTGCGCTGAAAAAGGGACTGCCCGTCATCCTGGTCAAAAAGCATTTCGAGGACATCACCGCGTTTGTCGAGACTATCAACCAGTCGGTGGCGGTCGTCTTCGACGAGTTCGAGAAGATTTACCCGGACAGAAACAGGGCCGAGAGGGACGACCTGGAAGGCCAGGACAGCCTGCTCAACCTTTTCGACTCGTCCCTCAAGTGCAAAAAACTGTTTCTGCTTACCGTCAACGACACCCACAACCTTTCCGACTATCTGCTGAACCGTCCCGGAAGGCTGCACTACCACTTCAGGATGAACAGGCTTTCCATCGAGGAAATAACCGAGTACTGCATGGACAGGCTGGACAAGGGACGGCACGAACTTATCCGGGACATCCTCTCGCTCGGCGCGCGCATCCCCGATTTTTCCTACGACATGCTCCGTTCCATCGTCTTCGAACTGAACACGCGCGGATGCGGACTGCCCGAGGCCAGGAAGGTTCTGAACATAGAGGCGAAGGCCAGATCCCCGTTCGACTACACCGTTTATTTCAAATCGGGGAAAACCGAGAAGGGCTTCGACTACATCGACACGGGCGACAGCCGCCACGGCCTGAACTGGTACGGAAAGGCCGGCGGCGAACGCGACGGCGCGGCGGCGAACATGCTTGAGGCCCGATGGATGGGGGATGCGGACGGGTCTTTGTCGCTGGACGGGAAACACGTCCACTGGACGCATAGGGATAAAAAGTGCAACGACCGCGTCGAGAAAATCGTGTTCGTCCCCGCGAAGGGAGGTTTTCTTGCCTCGGAAAACGACTGGGATTAAGGCATCGTTGCGACCGCTCCGTGAAGGGGACGGTCCCACTTCCATTGCAGGGAGGAAAAAATGGAGGCTGAAAAAAGATACACCGTACTGCACGGTTCATGTTTGACGGTCTTTTCCTTTGTCAACGTCGTTGATAAAACGCATGCGGAAAACCACTACAGGAGGCATCAATGAAAATAACGAACAGGCTGAACCTGCCCGAGGGGTTCGCCAGGGCGGTCTCGAACGAAAAGCACAACGCCCCCGGCTCGCTCTCGGCGACGACGCTAATCCAGGGCGTGAAG